>Ga0187827_10008632_pt1 | contig 10979 bp, 11 predicted proteins | sample ETNtaG_39_FD_167969 | JGI IMG/M metagenome (GOLD analysis project Ga0187827, IMG submission 167969) | Marine microbial and viral communities from oxygen minimum zone, Eastern Pacific Ocean - ETNP2014_SV_150_PacBio MetaG (Illumina Assembly) | ecosystem: Environmental > Aquatic > Marine > Hypoxic... | reverse complement strand
CCGTTGTCAGGGGCCGCCACACGCATCGGATGACTTGTAGGCGTCGTGCGCGATTGATTCGCGAATGGACCAGTCTACGCTGCCTGCCTTGAATTACTTCTCATTGGTATTCTTGATCCATCAGCAACCACACGTTCCTCAACGGCGGTCTTCCTACAACGCTGCTTTTGGCATATTGCGGTCATTACTGCTGCAAAGAAATACCACGTTACCATACCAAACTCGTTGGTGAGGTCCTGCATCGGCGTTGGACGAACCGCTTGACTGACTCGTGGAAACCGAGCGGACAATCCGTTTATAATCTCCATCCCTTGTGTCTGGACGATTTCAGTTTGGGAGGTACCCTATGGCGAGACCCATTCGGCGTCGAACGATGCTGTGGAGTTGTCTCAGTCTATTTGGTGCAGCCTGCAGCTCTGTGTGGGGTGCGTCCAAGGTGTCGAACGGTCCGTATCTCGATCTCAAGAACGCAGTCACGCTGCCTCTTTCATCAATTGCCGAACGCTGGCATTCCCTTGTCTTCGAAGCATGGCTCACTCCCGTTGGGGATACGGCCACGGACAAGCTACTCAAAGGGATTCTGCTGCGAACCAACAGGGATGACAGCAGCGGCTTGAAGGCATTCTGCCTGATGTGCCCTCACGAAGTTTGCGAGGTGCAATACCAGAAGGACTCGAGCATGGTCCGGCTTGAATCAGGCACGGTGCCAGACCATCCCCTTTTGGTCTGCCCATGTCACTTCTCAGTATTCGACCCCCTGCAGGATGGTGACGTTCTCAACGGACCGGCGCATCGGGGGCTCTATCGTTTTCGCCTCGCCACCAGTGGTACTAAGATTCAGATCACGCAAGTGGAGGAGCAAGTCCTAACGCTTTTCACGTAGACACCTGTTTGCTCTACAAGGAGGAACCATGAAACTACCACATCTCTTTATCACACTAGTGCTGCTTCTGCCGACTGCCTACAGTGCGGCAGCAGAGACACATCAGAAACTTTATGTGCTCAGCAGTGCGGGAAATGACGTAACCGTTATCGACGTAGCATCCAACTCCATTATCGGGTCGATCGAAGTGGGAGACCGTCCCCACGGTATTGCAGCACCTCGTTCACAAGACATTCTCTACATTGCCACGGAATTCGATAACGGCTTGACTGTGATAGATCCGGTCAAAGACGTGGTTATCAAGAAACACAAAATATTCGGCAATCGTCCCAATGAAATCGACGTTACCTCTGATGGTCGCTTTGTATATCTCCCGATCCTGGGCCACGGTGTCTACGAGGTGTTTGACACAGTTGAAGAGAAGATAGTTGCCCGCATCGCCACAAATGGATTTCCCCACAATGTGGTCATTTCACCCGATGACAGGTACGCCTACCTGTCGCCGATGGATCGCGGTCGAGCCCCGGCTGAAGCTGTGGCGCAAGGTAGCTTCCCGACGACACTGAATGAGAAGATCTATGTTGTCGACGTGAGCAGCCACACGGTTGCCGCCACCATCCCAACTGGCGATGCGCCAAGGCCCATCGCAATCAGCCCGGACGGAAAGAGACTCTATGTAAACACGGATGGCCTGCAAGGGTTCCTGGTACTCGATCTTGACAGGCGCGAGCAGGTGGCACGCGTAGAGTATCAACTCACGGACAGGGAGAAAGCCAGTCCGAGCCGATCCCACGGCATGATTGCCACACCCGACGGTACCGAACTGTGGGTATCTGACGTCAACCACGGCTTGTTGTTCGTGTTCGACGTGACCCAGGATCCCCCCAGACAGGTTGCCAGGCTCGAGAACGGTGCACCTGTTTATTGGCTGACGGTCACGCCGGACGGCAAGACGGTATACGTTTCCAGTGCACCGGGCGACGTGGTAACGGCCTTCGATGTCAAGACCCGATCCAAAAAGGCGACGATCCAGTTACAGAAGGGTAAGAACCCGAAACGACTATTGGTGCTGAACGTTCCTGTTGGCGATTGAACCTACTTCCTGGGCCGATGCCCGCCTACCCGGGAGCGTTGCCTCGACAGATTTGTTGGATCGCGAGCAATTGACGCATCACCTGCGACTGGCCAACATTGAGAATCTTGAATTCCGCTACTGCTGTCTGAAGACGTGCAGGAATCGCCAAAGGGTGGCCACCACGAGCGCATGATCGATCTCGCCGCTGGTCAGGAGTTCCTCCAGTCGATCGATCGGCACCAATTCCACCTCCGTGTGTTCCCGGTCGGTGTTGGCGATGGGAGCACTCGGGACCGCACCGGTGGCCATGTATGTGTGGAGAGTGTTGGGAAACAGCGCTGGATTCGGGTTCAGAGTTCCCAGGCTTTGCACGGCATCCACCTGATAACCGGTCTCCTCCAGACATTCCCGCGCCGCCGCTGTGGCCGGGTCCTCGCCTGGGTCCACCAGGCCGCCTGGAATCTCGAGCGAAATGCTGTTGCTGCCATGCCTGAACTGCCTGACGCATATGATCTGTTGGTCACTCGTTAGGGGCACGACATTGACCCAGGATGCTGAGCCGATCAGGAAGAAGTCGTGCTCCGACTGATCCACGGGCGATCGTCTTACCGATTTGTGTACGGTAAATACACGACAGTCCTGCAGCTGTTCGTCCCGGACAACAGACCAGGTGCCGACTTCTTGGCTCATGCGGCCTCCAATAGGTGGCGTCGGTGATTCAGAGGTAGCGCATTATACATGGGTGGTGGTCAATCAATGATGCTATATTGAGAGAACCGACCCAGTGACCGGAGGGAACACATGTTGCACTCGACACGAATCGTCCTCATCTGCCTGGTGTTTCTTCCCGGTTGCAGTGCAGCAGACCTGCCTTACCCGTGGCTCGCCGAACTCGATGACGGAGCGGACGTAAAGCACTCCGGCAAGCGACTGATGGCGCTCCCTCACGGTCTACATGTTCTGGAACCAAAAGCGACCACGGCATCAATTCTCCTGATTGGGATACACGGCTACGCCAGTAACGGCTATGAATGGGTATACCCGTTGCAGACGCTTGATAACGATGACACGGTGACGTATTTCTATCGTTGGGACTTTAACGCCTGTGCAGCGCCTTCAGCACATTCCCTGAATGAGTCGATCGGCAAGATTCTAGCAGGTTCGCCCGGCATAGAACGTGTACGCCTGTTAGGTCACAGCTATGGCGGCGTACTGGTAGCGACAATCGTACAGGAATGGCGTTACCAGACGCCAGTCGAGATTCACACGATCGCCGCGCCTCTTGCCGGCATCGAGGGCCTTAACAGATCGTGCGAATATAGCCCACCCGATTCGGTAGCTCAAAACGTTCAGTTCTTCCAGTGGCGTACCCAACACGCTCTTGATGGCGCATTCAAGGATATGAAAGTGGACCCTCAGGTGATCGAATTGAGACCAAGTAGTGTAACCCGCCTGCCCGATTCATATCGTGGCCGTCGGCTTGGACACAACTGGTCCATAAGCTGGGTCGCAGATGAGTTGACACAGCAATCGGACTGAATGTTGCAAGGACTGACATTCCACGTGTAGAGATCGCACGTCGCTCAGCAGCACGTATGTGGAACGCATCTCTCAATCAGGTGATGCGATCGCCAGCTCGAATTCTATATTTGCACATCACCTTTCAGAAGTCGTTGGGATATGGTGCGGTAGAGAATCTCATTGGTACCGTCGGCGACGTTGACTATGCGAAGCGCATGCCAGGCTTCGGTGAGCCCAAGTTCATTGGTGAAGCCCATGGCCCCGTGAGTCTGGATAGCCCGGTCGACCGCTTTGAGACCGATCTGCACCGAATAAGCCTTGGTCATGGACAACTCCTTGACTGCCGGGTGCCCCTGGTCGAGCAACTGACCGGCATTGATCCCCATCAGGTGCGCCGCGTGCAATTCAGTGGCGCATTCCGCCAGGGGAAATGTGACGCCTTGGTATGCTGAGATGGTCTGCCCGAACGCCTCGCGGATCTTCGTGTATTCGAGGCTCTTCTCCAGCCCCCAACGGCCGTAACCCACCGCTCTGGCTGAATTGTAGATACGACCCAGTGACACACCGTAAAGGGCAGTCGCGAAACCCTGGTGCAACTCGCCGATCAGTTGCCAGGGCTCGACATACAGGTCCTCGAAGGACAATTCCGCCTCGTCACCGCCGATATGACCGAACAGCTTGATGACGCGCTCCATCGTGAACCCAGCCGTGTCGGTCGGAACCATAAATGCGCTGATGCCGCCTTTCTTGGCAGCGCCGGCAGCGGCATCGGTAACCGCGAACAGAATACAGTAATCTGCAATCGGTGCGTTGCTGGTCCAGATCTTGCGGCCGTTGATGCGCCATCCATCGCCGTCTTTCTGCGCCCGCGTGCTGATCATACTTGCGTCCGAACCGGCGTTGGGCTCGGATAGAGCGAAGCACATCGACGCCGATCCGTCCATCAAGCCCGCCAGATACTTGTCTCTGGCTGTGGCTGTCATCTGCTCCAGCAATCGACTCGGACCAAACGCCCAGTGAGCGAGGGCATACAGCATCAACCAATTCTGTGGCCCACAATCGTGGAACAGGGCTTCCCATGCTACATAATAGGCGAGGTGTCCCAAGCCGCCGCCACCCAATTCTTCGGGTACGCACATCTGATAGAAACCGGCGTCAGCGGAAGACGAGCGTACCTGACGAATGAGTTCCCGTACGTCAGGACTGAGGCTGCCATCCGCCTGATAGCGACGCCGTGGATCATCCAGCAGTTCCTCATGCTGTCGATGACGCGCTTTGATTTCCTGCTCGGAAAACGCCAGTAATCCATCTCGTGCCGAGACCACCTCGGGTGGTAAGGGTTGCGCTATTGTCATGCCGTTCTACCCGCTTGATATCGATCGCATTCGATCAGGTCAATGCCGGTATTAAGCACTATTTGCAGGACGAACGATAGCACACCCGGACCCGTTACGATGGTGACATCACGATGACAAAAGCACCCCGGGGACAAGCTGGCAGAGCGTAACTTCAACTGCTTGCCCTCCTGCTGGCAGGCGCCCTACCTGTCACGCTGTGAACAGCCGTTTGTGCGACCGGGCATCGCTAAGCTTGCCGCACGTTATCCATGTATAATCCCCACCAATTCAGAACGAGCCATCGGAATGCATGAACCAGTACATAACTTTCACACCCATACCTACCGCTGTAAGCACGCTCAAGGAGACGTTGCCGACTACTGTCAGGTAGCGCTGGAACAAGGCATGGAGACCTTGGGGTTCAGCGATCATTCGGCACTGCCGGATGACCGTTGGATCACCGCTCGAATGCACTACGCCGAACTGCCGGATTACTCAAGCAGCATCGATCAGGCCAAACTCGACTTCCCGCAACTGAGAATCCTCAAGGGGATGGAGTGCGAATACATACCGGAATTCCACGCATTTTACGCAGAGGAACTGTTGGGCGAGCACAAATTCGACTATCTGATCGGTGCCGCTCATCTCTTCCCAAACCCATCATTCAGTGACCGTGCCAACAATGAGGAAAGGCCGTGGCTGAATACTTATGGCGGTACAAGCAACCCCAAAATGCTACGCGCCTATGCCGATTATCTGATTCAAATGATGGCGACCGGGCTGTTCGATTTCATCGCCCACCCGGACCTGTTCGGAAACTGCTACTTGAACTGGGATGAGGATACGACTGCTTGCTCCAGGGATATTATCAGTGCAGCAGCCGACTTGAAGGTCGGCCTGGAGATCAACGCCCTCGGATTGCGCAAGATCGCCTATAAAAAGCCGGATAATCCCTATCCCATGTATCCATGGATTCCCTTCTGGGAGGAGGCTACCGATTTTCCGGTTGAAGTCATCGTCAATTCAGATGCCCACCGTCCCATCGACGTTCAGGCCAGGATGACAGAGGCACAGGCGATCCATGAAAAACTGAATCTGGTGACGATGAATCCTGAGGCCATCGGCGCGCGCCAATTCAACCAGCACGTGATCTGAAAGAAGGTCCGCTGCGCGCGATCAATACCGTTATCACAGCGCGAGTGGGTGCGGTCAGGCCCTATCCCTCCCCGCAATAATGCCCACGGTGAAAATTCTGGCGAATGCAAGATAGAACTGATGTCTGTTTCCACGCTATTTTTTTCGCCATTTTCTTGCACGGACCGTGTAGAGAATCTTTTTTCCTTCTAAATCAATTAGTTATGCATGCTGCAATATGTGGCACATGAATTGCTGTGCATAATCCGAACGTCGACTATAGGCACAGAGCGGTACAGGCAGGGATGCTGACAAAATACCGTCGATCAGAACTCATCTTACTCTGTGCCCATAGCTCGGCGTTCATCCCTATAGCTCAACAGGCAACCCAATCGACCTCCATTCGAGAATGCCCCCACGAAGATTGGCCACTCGCTCAAAACCCTCTTTTTCAAAGATGGTCGCAGCAATTGCTGACCGAGCACCAGCCGGGCACACAAAGACCAATGGCTTAGCATTCGATGCTTCGTGTATGCGGTCGCGCAGTACGCTGAGGGGGATCACCGCCGATCCGGGAAGTCGGCCCATGGGGCTTGCCTTGATCTCTTCATGCTCACGAACATCGATAATGGAAACTTCGCTCTGATTCTTGAATACCCATTCCGGTTCGATCTGCCAGACTCCCGCAAAGGTGCGTATTACCGGACCCCAGTCGGGGGTTCCGGGGAAGGATGAATCGTCGGTAGGTTTCCCACAGCGAAGATTGGCAGGAACCGCCTCATCGATACGATTGGGGTGCGGCAGACCGAGGTTATTCATGTATCCGACAAAGTCTTCTTCTCGTACCTGGTCGCCCAGACGCGGGTTGTGTCGTCGTTCCTCTGTCACAGTGGTAGCGCAGCGCCCACTGTAATCATGGCCCGGGTACAAAGAGCAGTCACCCTGCAGGCTGAGAATCTGTTCTCTGACGGATTTAAAGAGGGTGTGGGGGTCACCTTCCTGGAAGTCCGTTCTCCCTGCGCCACGAATTAGGAGAGCGTCGCCGGTGAAGGCCATCGATTCGTCAGGCAGAACGTAAGTCAGACAGCCATTGGTATGTCCCGGTGTTGCCCTCGCCTCAAGCGATAGCCCACCAAACGCAATCTGCGCGCCGTGCTCAAGGAGCATATCGCTTTCTTCGGCGCCAGACGCTTTAGCGATCGCGATCATGCTTCCCAGTGCTTCCTTCATCAGCCAGGCACCCGTAACATGATCAGCATGTACATGAGTATCCAAGGTGTACAGCAGTTTCAGATCCAGTTCCCGAATCAGCGCCAAGTCCCGAAGGTGCTGTTCGAAGACCGAATCTATAAGCACTGCACTGCTGGATTTCTCGTCTGCCAAGAGATAGCTGTGTGTTCCTGTCGGGGCATCTATGAGTTGCCTGAAGAGCATTTGTTTTGGCCTCTTGTACCCTCTTGATCTCATCTTCCTGACGAAAACCAACCAGCAGTTGCGGCGGAGTTATTTCGTTGGCGAAGCGATCAGCTCAAGAGCAGCAGCCGCAAGGCATGTACCTGATCTCGATTGAGAATTTTCACTTTAAGAAATGGGGTGGACGAAGGGGATTGAACCCTCGACCACTGGAACCACAATCCAGAGCTCTACCGACTGAGCTACGTCCACCATTTATCGTTGCTGAAGCGGGCCTTCGTGTGCATCCTATGTCGATCTTATTTTGGCACGCCCGACAGGACTTGAACCTGTAACCCTCGGCTTAGAAGTCCGAATTGACCAGATTTCCGCTGCCCGCTATACTATAACGTACCTTAACCTCAACTAACAAATAAGCTTTCAAATACAACCGCTTACCTATAGAATCCGAATCGAAGATCGGGTTACTCATCGTTAAGCCAAGTTACAGGATGTATCTGAATGCTGCACCCAATATGCACCCAGAGAGTACGACATCAAATAATTGTTAGGTGACTCGCCATGAGAGCAAAGATTACTGCACAATTCGTCAAGGATCTCATCAACGGCAAGATCGCGGATTTTACCACTTTCCCCCCCACCAAGGAAACCGAGATACGCGACACGGAGTTGGCTGGATTTGCGTTGATCGCGTTTCCTAGCAGCACCGTGAGTTTCATATTCCGGTATCGGAATGCCGAGGGTAAAGCCAGGAAACTCACAATCGGTAAATATGGAAAGAACATGACGGTGCCTGCTGCACGACAGGAGGCAGAAAGCAGATCACCGGTAGCTAAATCGGGTGTAGACGTTCACAGCCAGAAGAAGGAGGCCAGGCGGCGGGCTGAGCGAGTACGGCAACAGACCCTCGGTGTATTCTTTGAGGAGCGATACCAACCCTATTGCCAGGCTCACATGAAGAGTGAAACCGCAAACAATCGTGCATGGGTCATCAAGCACTATTTTGTGGAGCATTGGGCTGACAGACCGTTAACTGAAATCAATCAATGGCTGGTGACAAGCTGGCGACGCAAAAAGCTAAAAGATGGGCTGAAACCGGGCGGAGTGAATCGACCGATTGCAGCTCTGAAGGCGCTACTCAACCGCGCGGTCGAGTGGCAGGTTATTGATGTAAATCCGTTAGCTGGAATGAAACAGCTCAAGGAAGACAGAACAGGTGTTGTGCGATATCTGTCAGAGGATGAAGAAAATCGGCTTAGAGCTGCCCTGGATAAGCGCCAGGATCAGCAGAGAAACGAGCGCGAAAGCCATATCCAGTGGCAAGAGGAACGTCACCTTAAGGCGGCACTCAGCCTGACGAAAGCTGTGTTCACCGATCACATCAAACCTATCGTATTGCTGGCACTGAATACCGGTATGCGAAGAGGCGAAATCTTTAGTCTGGGATTGCAGGACGTCAATCTGAAACAGAGACAGGTGACTGTCCAAGGCGACACAGCCAAAAGCGGAAACAGCAGAGCGATTCCGTTGAATGACGAAGCCATGCACGCCCTCGCCTCCTGGATCGACGAGCAGGATCTCTCGGACCTCGTCTTTCCCAGCCCGAAAACCGGCAAGCGACTGGATAACATCACGACGGCATGGCGGAACGTGATGAAGGATGCAGGGATTCAGAATTTTCGGTTCCATGATACTCGTCATGATTTTGCCAGCAAGCTGGTGATGAAGAGCGTTGATTTGTACAGTGTTCAGCGTCTTCTTGGTCACACTTCAATTGAGATGACTCAGAGATACGCACACCTTGCACCTGATCACCTAATGAAAGCAGTTGAGGTGTTAAACGCAACAGAGGATCGATCATGAAGGTTCTGTCTTGCGTTCCCAAAACTATCGTTTCTGTCTATGAACTGCTCTACGAGAATTCAAAACTGTTGGATGGTGAACCACTTCGTGTAAAACAAATGTATGAACGGTTGGTCTTGGATCGACGTTCACCCAACGAGTCGAAGCCAGTCATAAGCATCTGGCAGAATCTTGAACAACTAGCAATATCGCCAACTCACTTCATGCAGAAAGTACAGAGCTTTTATCTATACCCGCACTGGAAATCAGATGGCAAATCACGTAAGGAATATGACGCTTGGCTCATCCAGGTAGCGGAGAACGCGGAAAGGTTGGCAAGAAGAATTGAAGGGTCAATGTTTGACGAATAGCTTCGCCAAGTGGAGTTGAACAATAGGAGCAATATCCTGGACACAGCTCAGACTGAGGAAGTCTTCGACATCTTGGATCACGCGCCAGACGAACTCACGATCTTCATTGGTCAATTAATGCAACCCACCGCGCCACTATTGTCGAATGCCTTACGTGCAATCGCAAAATTTGACCGTGAAGAAGACGCAACCGAATACGGTAATTCACGACCAGATCCAGAGAGACACAAAAAAGAAGCTCAACGACGGTATTTCATTTGGAATATGGCCAAATTCCTGCTTCTCAAGTCTGGCCAGATTCAGAACCCACTTGTCACAGATCTCACAAACGTCCTCTATCCTGACTCTCACGTGGATTCAGCAAAGGTCCGTGAAATTGGTCGAAAATTGAAAGAGAAATACTCTAAGTGAAGTAGCTATTACCGGACGATATTCAGACCAAATCAGGAATTTCCGACCGCGATTTATCACCTCAGACCCTATTAGATGGTGTTCCGTGAAACATCATTTAGCTGTGGATAACGAAGAGGTGAATCATGTCAGACCTGAAAACCGAATTCCTATCAAGTAACGATGCAGCTGCGTATCTCGGTGTCAGCACCGGTCAATTGCGACTGAGCCGACATACTGGTGAATTGTGGCAAGGAGTTCCAACTCCCACCTTCGCCAAATTGGGCCGGGCAGTTCGATACCTACGAAGTGACCTGGACGCGTGGCTGGAGAGCCTTCCCCGATACGCCAACAATGCTCAGGTGGTTGCCGGCCAGGCACTGGTGCAGTGATCCCCAACAAAAAGCCGCACCTGGGACCAACCAAACGCGGCTCGATGTTCTGCGACAATAATCCTACTGAGAGGAATCATCATGCGCGACTTTACCATCAAAACCAAGGCTACGCCACACCTAGTGAACGTCAGCATCGCTCTACCACACAGAGAACGTGGCAGACATCACAACGCTAACAGCCGTGCACTGGGGCTGATCACGGCCCGCACGAAAGAGAGCATGGTCAGAGTGATGATGCAGGCTCTTGATCAGATCCCAGTATGTGTTTGCAGCGATTGTACTAACTATACCCAGACTCAATCTGCCAAAGCAGCAAGAAAGGGCAAAGAAGAAGAAGCTAGATGTGGTAACTGCAAACACTACCGAAGAGTGGATGGCAACTGTCGCTGGAGCAAGTTCCGGCTCACAAATCAGACAGATCCATATGAGAACTGCGACTCATGGGAAGAGGTCACTCGGAGCTGCAGTACGTGCATTAATCATGTATCACTTGATTCCGGTGTTGACAAGGTCTGAAGTGGCTAGAGTATCCCGGACACACGAACTCAAGTAATCTTAACTGAAATGTGCGAGAGGTGTGTATCCATGAAGTCTGATAAGAAAGCCAATATTTATTCT
>Ga0187827_10008631_pt1 | contig 10980 bp, 10 predicted proteins | sample ETNtaG_39_FD_167969 | JGI IMG/M metagenome (GOLD analysis project Ga0187827, IMG submission 167969) | Marine microbial and viral communities from oxygen minimum zone, Eastern Pacific Ocean - ETNP2014_SV_150_PacBio MetaG (Illumina Assembly) | ecosystem: Environmental > Aquatic > Marine > Hypoxic... | reverse complement strand
CAATGTAATCGTCGCGGGTTGTATTGGAAATCAATTTAGTTGCAACACCAACAGCTCGAGAAGCATCGTTAACGTGGATCGTGGGGCCATCGTAGTTGGGCGAAATTTTGACTGCTGTGTGAACGGGTGACGTAGTCGCGCCTCCAATTAATAAGGGTATGGTAAAGCGTTCACGCTGCATTTCTGAAGCAACGTTACACATTTCTTCAAGAGAAGGCGTGATTAGACCGGACAGACCGACAATGTCGATGTTTTCTTCCTTTGCTTTCTTTAGAATTTGCGAGTACGGAACCATTACGCCCAAATCGACAACCTCGAAGTTATTACATTGCAGCACCACACTGACGATTTTCTTTCCAATGTCATGCACATCGCCCTTAACTGTAGCCATTAGTATCTTACCCTTAACCCCTATGGCAGAATTTGAAGTATTCTTTTCATCCTTAATAAACGGTAATAAATGTGCCACGGACTTTTTCATAACGCGGGCTGATTTTACCACTTGTGGTAGAAACATCTGTCCAGACCCAAATAGGTCACCAACGACGTTCATTCCGTCCATCAGCGGACCTTCAATAACTTCAACTGGATGTTTAAATTTGAGACGAGCTTCTTCAGTATCCTCGATAATAAATTCAGTAATACCTCTAACTAAGGCATGCTCTAAACGTTTGTTAACAGGATTCTTGCGCCAGTTTGGTTCTAATTTATTAATCTTGCTGGTAGATTTTGTATTTTCTTCAGAGAACTTTAATAGTCGTTCGGTGGCATCATCGCGCCGGTTGAGAACTACATCTTCAACACATTCCAGAAGATCTTTAGGGATGTTCGCATATACCCCTAATTGTCCGGCATTAACAATTCCCATAGTCATTCCAGCATTAATGGCATGATAAAGAAATACCGAATGCATAGCCTCACGCACCAGATTATTTCCTCTGAACGAAAACGACATATTGGAAACGCCGCCTGAAATCAACGATCCAGCTAGATTAGTTTTAATCCATTCACAAGCACGGATAAAATCAACGGAAAAATTTCTGTGCTCATCGATACCGGTAGCGATCGGAAATATGTTCGGATCGAAAATTATGTCTTCGCTAGGAAAACCTACACGTTCTATCAATATTGTATAAGAACGTTTGCAGATTTCAATCATTCTCTCGTAATTATCAGCCTGTCCCTGCTCATCAAAAGCCATGATAATAACGGCAGAACCGTATCGAAGAATTTCACGAGCTTGCTCGACAAAAACGTCTTCACCTTCCTTTAAACTAATCGAATTAACAACACCCTTACCTTGTAGACACTTCAATCCTGATACAATGGCTGACCATTTTGACGAATCAATCATTACCGGTACTCTTGTGATATCTGGTTCTGAGGCGATTAAATTAAGGAAGGTCACCATCTCTTTTTCGGCATCTAGCATTGCATCATCAACATTCACGTCAATTATTTGGGCTCCATTCTCAACCTGTCCCCAGGCAATATGAAGTGCCTTTTCATATTCGCCTTCACGGATCAACTTAGCGAATATGGTGGAACCAGAAACATTAGTTCGCTCACCAACATTAATGAATCCTGTATCAGTATTAATGGTTAACGGTTCAAGTCCAGATAAGTGAGTGAAACCATCCGCCTGAACGAGAATTCTCGGTTTAAGACCATCAATCGCAGAGGTAATAGCTCTGATATGATCAACTGTAGTACCACAACAACCACCAACAATATTTACCAATCCGTCAGTTGCAAATTCTTTTAGAATTTTCGCCATGTATTCCGGTGATTCTTCATAATCGCCGAATTCATTCGGCAAACCAGCGTTTGGGTGGATACTGACATTAATTGGTGCAACTTTAGCTACCGCCTGCACATATGGACGCAGATCTTTAGCACCAAGTGAGCAGTTAAATCCTATGCTGATCGGTTTAACGTGGGCAACCGAGTTCCAGAACGCTTCCGGTGTTTGTCCAGAAAGAGTTCTTCCTGAAGCATCAGTGATGGTACCAGATATCATTACCGGCACTCTTTTATTGATTTTATCAAAATAATTAAGCAATGCATATATAGCGGCTTTACAGTTTAGGGTGTCAAACACTGTTTCAATCAGGATTAAGTCGACCCCACCTTTAAGAAGACCGTTCGTTGCTTCCGAGTAAACGGCAACCAAATCATCAAAGTTTACATCACGAAAGCCCGGATTGTTAACATCCGGTGAGATAGATGCCGTGCGGTTTATCGGTCCGAGAACGCCAGCGACAAAGCGGGGCTTGTCTGGTGTTTTCCTATTCATTTCATCAACGGCTTCACGAGCAAGACTAGCCGAAGCAACATTAATCTCATGAACATTTTCCTCAAGACAATAATCTGATTGGGAAATTCTCGTTGCATTGAAAGTATTCGTTTCAATAATATCTGAACCCGCATCAAGAAACATAGTATGTATTTCCTTAATCAGTTTTGGTTGGGTAAGACTCAACAGATCATTATTTCCCTTTAGATCTATTGGATGGTTAGCGAAACGTTTTCCCCGAAAATCAACTTCGTCCAATCCCTTTTCTTGAATCATCGTTCCCATCGCTCCGTCAAGAACAAGAATACGTTCAGCAAGTAATTCTTGAATCAAATTGCTCATTTCTTATTTACTCTTCCCTTAGGTTAGGTCTAACGCCCAGAATATGACAAATAGCGTATGTCAAATCTGAGCGGTTAAGTGTAAAGAAATGAAAGTCTTTAACACCGTTTGCGTATAGGATGCGACATTGTTCAGAAGCAACACTAGCGGCAACAAGTTTTCTGGTTTCTTGATCATCGTCTATATCTTCAAACAAATCAGCTAACCAGTTCGGAACATTTGTTCCACTGAGTGCTGAGAATTTTTTTACTTGATTAAAGTTAGTTACCGGCAAAATCCCCGGTATAATAGGAATGTGAATCCCTCTAGCACGTACTTGTTCCAAGAATCGAAGATAGACATTAGGATCGAAGAAGTATTGGGTGATAGCGCGCGTTGCCCCAGCATCAATTTTGCGTTGTAAATTGTCAAGATCTTCATTCTGGTTTTTTGATTCCGGATGGCATTCCGGATATGCAGCAACACTGATTTCAAAATCTGCAACCTTTTTTAAACCTTCAACCAGGTCGGAGGCAAAATCGTAACCATCAGGATGAGGAATATTGGAATTTTTTCCATTTGAAGCATCTCCACGAAGTGCCACAATATGTCGAATCCCGACTTGCCAATAGCGCTCAGCAATAGCGGTAATTTCGTTTTTATTAGAACCAATACAAGTCAAATGTGCGGCGGATTTCATATTTGTCTCCTTAGCAATCCTGACAACCGTTTCGTGAGTGTGTTCACGGGTTGTACCACCAGCGCCATATGTAACGGACACGAAAGAAGGTCTGACAGGTTGTAATCTCTTAATACACTTCCATAATAATGACATAGATTTTTTGGTTGTTGGTGGAAAAAATTCAAATGATACTTTTACTTCTTTGGGTAAAGATTGATTTATAATTTTTTGATTCATTTAATCAGCAAAAAATAATCTTAAATTGATTTATTAAAAGATTATGGCCCTTATGCCTATATTTTAGTTATGGAATAATTCAAAAATAATGGAATAATGTTCTAAAATATATGTCAAGGTATATGATTTTTCTGTTTTTTTTAGAATATACGAAATATTTAGAAAATTATTCTATAATATGATAAAACTACAGAATGGACGACATAGATAAAACAATTCTTTCTTTACTGCAGAATAACGCAACCTTGCCCTTGTCTGAACTTTCTAAACGTGCAGGTGTTTCAAAAACTCCCTGCTGGAACAGGATTAGAAAAATGGAGGAGGAAGGAGTTATAAAATCAAGAGTTACTATCTTAGATAATAAAAAAATCAATTTGAACATAGTAATTTTTTTATCTGTTTCTGTAAGCAGTCACTCTAAGGAATGGATGAGTGATTTCCAAAAAATATTGACACGATATGATCAAATTATAGAGGCATATCGTTTAACCGGATCGAGCACCGATTATTTGTTAAAAATAGTTGCTCCATCAATTGCAGAGTATGATAATTTCCAACAACAATTAATTAATGAAGTTAAGTTCACCAAGATGTCTTCCAGTATCGCTCTTAAGGAAATAAAAAAAATACATTCCTTACCGTTGAATAACGTATAAATTAATTTTATCTTAAAAGTAGAACTTATTTTTCTTGTATGAGATTAAGAGTGACAGAAGGTAATTTGATTGATTGCATTGAAAAGTTGTTTGGGAATTTTATTAGATGGGATAAGCAAATTTTACAGTCACTACTGCCAAAACCCTCAATTACAACAGAAGTTCCTTTAATTGTTAATAGATATTGGATAATTTCGCATTCGTTTTTATCAGGAAAAGCGATGGCAAATAATTTTTGTGCATTAGTTGTCAGCCAATCAACATGCCAGTGTTTTTTTTTCATGGATTTAAAATGTCTTTTACAACGTCCTTGCACACCTCCTTTTCCTCGTGCATTTCCTGCATATCCATAGTAACCGGGCAGAAGACTAGTATTAAAAAGATTTGGTAAAATTGTTTTGGTTGTTAAATTAATAAATAATAAATAGGCTCCATAAATAGTTTTGTGATTAGTGTCGCACAACATTAATTCAAACTTGTTAACATACTTTTTTTTGGTATGTTATTTAATAGGAAAAAAATTTAATATTTAATTAAAAAAATTTATATAAATAACCCCACCTTATATTTTTCGTTATTTGGCGGGGTTATAGAAAAAGTTAAGTGTCTTCACATATGTCTAATATTATACCTGAGAAGGATAAAAACATCCTAACTTTCAAGAGCGAATATAAAACATTAAAACAATAAATAATTGATCTAAATCAAGTAATTATTAACTAACAAGAAAATTTTGAATAGAATTTTTATTGTGTAAAAAAACATCGTGCGTGCCTATCATTCTGATTAATTGTTCATGTTTAAGTTCAGATATAGTGCGGCTCACTGTTTCTATTGTCAGACCAAGATAATTGGCGATATCTGCTCTTGGCATACTTAAGCGAACTGGATTACCTCCCCACCCTAATTTTTCTCGTTGGCTTGATATGTTGAGAAAAAATTGAAGTAGACGTTCTTTTGCTGAATATTTACCTAATAAAAATATTTGATCTTGCGCAACCGATAGTTCATGATTAACTATTTTGAGTATCTTGCTTTCAACAACAGGAAATTTAACAAAGAAATTTTCTAAAATTATTTTATTAAATTTACATAATTTAGTTTCTTCTAAAGCTTCTGCGCTATAGTTGTAATTTTGATCTGAAGACATTCCTAAAAAATCGCCAGGATATAAAAATCCTACAATTTGTTTTCTGCCATCAGTTGAAAGTTTATAAACTTTAACGCTTCCTGACTTAATATTATAAAATGTATCAACACAATCACCTTGAGAAAAAACATCTTCCCCTTTAGGAATAACTTTATCTTTTGAAATTGATTCAAGTTGTAAAATATCCTCATCTTCAAGAATGCCACAAAAAGCAATCAATCGAACATTACAATTTAAACATTTACTGTTATCCTTGGAGCCGGTACAGTTTTTTTTTAAAGTTTGATCCATATCAAAAGGTTTTATTTTAGTCTCATATCAAACAAAATTCTACAGTGAATTGACATAGATCAAAATAGACTAATATATTTAATCTATATCACTGAGAAATGAAAGTAGAACGAATGGCAAAGTATCCTGATGATTTTAAAAAAGGATTATTAATTACCCCAATGGGTAGATGTCATATCAGCCAGGCGTATTCAATATTTCTAGAACAGAATCCAGGAATGAAAATAGATAACTTTCTTATGTTATATGGAAATATTTCATCTCATAAAATTCACCAGGCGGTTCAAAATCAAAGATCTGTAAAAGATGTAATTATTGCAAGAGATAGCTATGATCATATTCATGCCCTTTATGCTTATAGTGCCAAACCCAATGATATATTTCGTATAGATCAAATTATTATTCCAGGACCCTTAGCACGTCAAAAAATTTTAAAGCAATTTATTGAACATATGATTGATCTCGCGCTTCAGTTTTGTTGCATAACGATTCATATTATTAATATTTCTAATAAAGATTGGAAAACACTTTTCTTAACAGAAGCGGGAGCAAGAGTAATTAAACCAGACTGTCTGCAACTCAATTTACTTTCTGAGGAGGAGGAATGAATAAAATTGAATTATTAAAAAAATTTTCAACCCCTATATGGTTGTGTCAATTAAACGGAGTCACGAAAATAAATAAAGATTTCTTAAAATTTTTTTATGAATTAAAAAAAAAAGATCCAAAAGGAATACAGAGATCAAATATGCTGGGCTGGCATAGCAACTTCATTAATATTAAAGAATCTGAACCGCATATGAATTTTTTTAGAAAAATAACTCCCAATATAGAGAGGGTGGCAAATGATATGTGTTGGAATAAGAAAATACATAACTACAGAGTTTCTAACACATGGGGTATAATTAATCCTCCTGGTGCCTGCAACCAATCGCATATTCATAGCAATAATCTAATAAGTGCCGCTTACTATGTAAAATTTCCGAAAAATGGTGGAAGATTTGTAGCTGAAGATCCAAGGGAGTGCTCTTTATACTATCACGCTCATTATGACCAAGTAAACCCGTTAAATGAACAAAATGTTGCTATTCAACCTAAGACAGGATTACTGGCTATGTTTCCAAGTTATGTAAAACATTGGGTTGAGCCTAACTGTTCAAAAGAAGATCGCGTTATTATTAGTTTTAACATTGATAAACATCCGAGGAAATTATGAGTTCAAATAACTATGATATACCTACAATTTATGTTGGATACGATCCAAGAGAGGATTTGGCGTATAAAGTATTAAAACATTCTGCGCATAAAAACTCTTCAGGTCCATTGAATGTATATCCTATTAAACAGGATCTGTTAAGAAGAGTGGGGCTGTATCGGCGTGCCTGGGAACTTGGAAGTTCATCACTTCCCAAACCAACAAATGATAATGATATTCAACACCGCGACATATTTGATGGGAAGCCCTTTGCTACTGACTTTTCCTTTTCGCGATTCTTAGTCCCTTTTTTACATCGTCTTGAAGGATGGGCTCTTTTTATGGATTGTGATATGTTTTTTAGATCGGATCCGCTGGAGCTTTTTGAAAAGTACAACGATCCAAAATATGCGATTTATTGTGTTAAGCATGATTACGCCCCTACTGAAAAAATTAAAATGTACGGTAATGAACAATATCAATATTCCCGAAAAAATTGGTCATCTGTTGTAATGTTTAATTGCAGTCACATCGGTCATAAAAACTATACGGTTGATGATGTAAGTACAAAACCTGGGTTATGGCTGCACAATTTTACGTGGCTTGAAGATAAAGATATTGGAGAGTTACCTGAAGAATGGAACTGGTTGGATGGTCATTCACCCGCATCACTTGATGCAAAAAATGTTCATTTTACCCGAGGCGGTCCTTGGTTTAGAGGCGCTGTGTGGGAGCCTATAAATGAGCAAGATGAAATATATGCTCAGGAGTGGTTGAGGTTAAGTCAAGAAATACGATAAAAAATAATTATTATTGACTAAGAATTTGGATATTTTTTATAAATTATACAGCTAGCTCAGCAATTGATTTAGAAATAAAATGTAAGCAATAAAAGCCCCAATCAGACACAGTATACCAAGAAATTTGCACCACTTATACGTTTTAGGCCGATTGCTCATATCAGCAACTATTGATGTTCCGATGAGGGATACGCCTGGCACGAACATTAATGCGAACATTGGTTGGGATAATTCCATATGACAAAGGAATAATGGATGCTCCTGTTATTAATTTGATCTATGTCAAAAAGTTTTGTTATTTGATTTAAATCAAATAATAAAAACATTCAGGGATAAAGATCATAACTTTCCCACTTATCCTTGTTTTTTTTATATGCTAATCTGTAGAAAGGCTTGGATTCTACCTCCCACCAATATTCAAAATATTTAGGCACTACTCTGTAACCTGACCAATTGTAAGGTCGAACCAATTGATGATCATTAAAATATTCTTGATAGTCACTTATTCTTTTATTTAAAATTTTTCTGTTAGGTAAAATTTCTGACTGTTTTGAAGACCATACAATTATTTGTTTTTCATAAGGGAAGTCATAAAAAATATCATCCGCTTCCTTTTCAGTTAATATCATTGCTTTTCCTTCGATGCGAACTTGTCGGCGAAGACTTTTCCAGTGAAAGTTCAGAGCTATAAGATTATTAGATTTAATTGCCAGTGATTTTTTACTTTCCACGTTGGTGTTAAATACAAATCCATTTTCATCAAAATTGATTAATTTTATCATTCTTGAAGTTGGCTGCATGTCCGAAGACACGGTAGCAACATTCATGGCGTTTGGATCATTAATTTCGTTTTTTATTGCATCGCTATACCAATTAGAAAATAATTTAAAGGGATCTTGATTCTTTTCTATTAAGGGATCTTGATTATTTTCTACTAATGGACTTTCCATTACTAATCAAATTTTGGAGCAAGCTCTCCTACACTTTGCCAGTCGCTTGTAACGTAATTAATAATTAAATTTTTTCTCACCCCTTCAAATTTTTGTTTGGGAACCCCGTGCCATGTATCTTGGCCAGCCACAAACATAAATCCAAAATTTCTTCTATATGGTGCCTGGCTATGAAACGTTAGGTCTGGATTATATAGCGTGGTTCCCCATTTATCTGAGCCAGGACCATCGGCGAGGTAAACGAGGAAAGTGAGCAGTTTTTCTTTAATATCCAAATGAGGCTCTAACCAGAAGTTCCCTTCATCCATCGTATACTCTATTCGCAATTTTCCTTCTTCAAGATTACTGCCGGAAATATTTTTTAGTTTAATGATATTGTCCCTGTTTTGAAAAACATTAACAACACTTTTTAATATTGGATATTTTATGCAATTTTCTTTATTTAAAAAAAATCTAGTTGAATTATTAGTTTCCCTTTTTCCGTTATGAAGCTGATTTTTTGGTTGTTCAATTTCCAGTTCAGCGAGTTCTTTTGCCGTGTTGTCAGAAAAAACTTCATTAAATATCCAATGATCAAATGGTTCTGTTTTTTTAATACTATGATTTAAACTATCCATATACAGAATGATTATCGATGCAACTCTTCGAATTCATCATATTTAAAGCATCGATAATAATTTTTTTTGATATTGATCAATTTTTTCCCTCATTATTTAATTTTGATCTATGTCAAATTAAAAAATATTTCACATGTTAGTTATTGAGTATGATTGTTTGTTTTTCAGGCAAATGGAAGATCATCTTTTTAAGTGTTTTCATCGGCATCATTTGGCTGGAACCAATCAAGCAAGGTAATAGCGAAGAAAGCGGTGAACAAATTTTCCAAGATTATTGCACATCTTGTCACGCCATTGGCGAGGTAACTTTTGGTCCCGACCTGGCAGGAGTAACCTCACGGAGGGAAGAAAGCTGGTTGCTACGACAAATTAAAGAACCTGATGTACTAATAGAAGAAGAAGACCCTATCGCATTGCAACTCGTGCGGGATTTTGATGATACGCCGATGCCCAACCTTGGATTAAGCGATGCCGAGGTGAAAGCAGTGATTTCGTATTTGAAAAGCATTGAAAAACAGATGACAGTGTCAACCGGCATTCCATCTGAATATTTTCCCACGATACTTATCAGTATTTTATTGTTGATAGGCATTACGTTGGTAGGATTGAGGGTAGGAAAAAAGAAAGTGGATGTGAGATGAGGCTAACAAACAAAGAAATTGATGGGGTTATATCATGAAAAACGGCAGCAAATGGTTTAGTGTAAGTGAAGATACTCGTTCCTGGGAAGAATTTTACAGGAAGCGGTGGAACTATGACTACAGCGTGCGCACGAGTCACGGCGTTAACTGTTCGATGGCTTGCAGTTGGGAGGTATTTGTAAAAGATGGACTTATTTGCTGGGAGCTTCAAAAAACGGATTATCCTCAAATTGATCCTGATATTCCAAATGTTGAACCAAGAGGTTGTCAAAGAGGAGTAACTGCTTCCTGGTATCCTTACAGTCCATTGCGACCGAAGTATCCATATGTTCGAAAAGTGCTATGGGATTATTATGTTAAAGAACTCAAAGAAGGCAAAGACCCCGTTGAAGCTTATGCTAGCGTTGTTGAAGATAAGGAGAAATCAAAAGAATATAAATCCGCAAGGGGAAAAGGAGGCTGGAAAAGAGTCAGTTGGGATGAATCGACTGAATTAGTCGCAGCAGCGCAAATTCACACTATCAAAAAGTATGGAGCCGATCATATGGCTAATTTTTCCCCTATCCCAGCTATGAGTTTGCTCAGTTTTATATCAGGACACCGTTACAATAATTTGTTGGGCGGAATATATTGCAGCTACTATGAATGGTATCACGATCTCCCACATGTTTCCTCAACAATGTTTGGTGATCAAACAGAGAATTGCGAAAGTTCTGACTGGTATCTTGGCACCTACTGGGTTGTTGCCGGCTCAAACATAAACATGACCCGCACCGCCGACGCTCATTTCCTTCCCGAAGCAAAATACAGGGGTTCAAAAATAGTAGTACTTTCTCCCAACTATTCAGATGTAACAAAATATGCTGATACGTGGGTACCTCTTGTACCTGGAAGTGATGGCGCCTTTCTCATGGCTTGCATCCACGTCATCTTAAAAGAGTTCTATGTAGATAAAGAAACATCATACTTCACCGATTATATTAAACAATACACCAACCTTCCCTTTCTTGTCGTTTTAGAAAAAGATGGCGATAAATATCAGATGGGACGATTCTTACGAGCATCGGACATATCAGAATATACCAATGAGGAAAATGCTGATTGGAAACTTATCATGACAGATGACAAAGGGAAACTGCACGTA
>Ga0187827_10008626_pt1 | contig 10986 bp, 10 predicted proteins | sample ETNtaG_39_FD_167969 | JGI IMG/M metagenome (GOLD analysis project Ga0187827, IMG submission 167969) | Marine microbial and viral communities from oxygen minimum zone, Eastern Pacific Ocean - ETNP2014_SV_150_PacBio MetaG (Illumina Assembly) | ecosystem: Environmental > Aquatic > Marine > Hypoxic... | reverse complement strand
TAATAGATTGCACTCAGGATTGTTCAGGTGTATGGGGTGGGAATGCCGAAATTGATGAATGCGATGTATGCGGTGGTAATGGGACAAGTTGTTTAGATATTAAGCCCCATCTGTTGCCAGACGAATTTGGGATTAAACGCATATTCCCCAATCCATTCAACCCGGTTACCCAGATTCAATATGACATTTCTTTATATTCTTTTGTCAAGGTGCGGATATTTGATGTCCAGGGAAGGGAGGTGGCACTGTTAATGAATGAATACCAAAGCCCGGGAGGTTATAATATAATATGGCATGCTGGTAATCATGCCAGTGGAATGTATATTGTTGTAATGGTAATGCAGTCTGAAGAAAATTCTGAGATCTTCAGAGATATGAGAAAAATACTGTATTTAAAATAAAGGAAGTTGAATGATAAGAGTATTTTATACAGCAATATTCCTGAATATGATATTTTGTCAAATTGCACCACCTGATCTGTTGCAATACAAACAGGGACCTTACCAGGCATTTTATTTTTTTAGGGATGTAACCATTGATAGTATCAAGGTAGATTCCATAGACTGGGTAGGTACCTTTAAGTGTGCCAAGTGGAATCAAGATTCCACAGCCTGTGCCAAACTGGGTCCCTGCGTGGGATCCCGGAAATGGGATACATCAAAATGCGGTGCAGGAGTCTGCGATCTCCCTGCAATGGGGACCGGCGGCGAATCATCAGAAATAACAAAAGGGTATCTTGACCCAGGTGAATATCCGGTCTTTCTCATATATGACAAATCCGATGATGTGTATTATAAAGCAGAACCGGAAGGGGATGTAAAACACCAGAAGGATGTCTGCCGAAATGGATATCCCTACTGTTACGGATGGGAGAATTTCGGATTTTATATTATAAATAATTTAAATGGCACAGAAATTTACATGGACTGCAGCGGAAAGCTAGGTGGCTTATCTACCATTGATTCATGCGGAATCTGCGGCGGATCAGGCCCCAAGTATCCATGTGAGGTAAATAATGAGTCATATTGTACAGAGTATGAGTTTCAGCAGAAGTGTGTAGAACCTGGCACTGAGACGGAATAGAAAATATCATAACTGTTTGCGGGTATTTATAAAATCAATCTATATTTCACGCCCTATTAGAGGGTGAAAAATTACTGGCGCGGGATGGAGCAGTCTGGTAGCTCGTCGGGCTCATAACCCGAAGGTCGGAGGTTCAAATCCTTCTCCCGCTACAAAGAGGAAGACCCCTTATTCTCGAGGTGAGAATAGGGGGTCTTTGCTTTTCTGGAAGACTTTTTTACACCTTTTTTCATTGCATTTTAGCGCAGTTTTGGCTCGTCGAGACAATTTTATTTAGTCACGTATTAGTCATAGTTCGGGTCAGCTAAAATCAGGCATTTTGTTAATATACTCAAATGCCAATTCCAGATTGGGGTGAGTGTAGATTTTGGTAGTCTCACTGCTAGAATGAGCCAGTAGAACTGCCCGGTCATCTATACTAAGTCCCAGATCACGAAGCGTATTGTTAAACGTGGTACGAAAGCTGTGCAATGTTGCTTTCTTTCTATTATTTGCCTTCAGTATCCCTTGTAAGAACTTCCGCGGTTTTGCCAGGTTATCATTTAACTTGCGTTCACTTTGAGTATATAGACTTGGGAAGAGAGGGTTGTCTTCATTTTGATTGTCAATCTGATTTAGAAGTATATTGCTAAGTGGTACTTCATGAACTCGTCTTGATTTTCTAATGAGACTTACTATCACTTTCCTTTTTTTATCTATATTCCCATAGGTCAGCATAGCTACATCACCAGCTCGAAGTCCTGTACGATACAGAAACTCAAAGTACAGCCGCCAGGCTCCAGCATGGTTAAATATAACCTTAAGATCAATGACCTAGATGACCATTGTAAAATTGAACCAATGTTGAAGGATCAGTTAGATCATGATTTTCGTAAAATAGATAGTAAGAAATTAGATATAAAAACCATTGAGAATATGATGGAACGAAAATACCCTGTAAAAGTCCAGCATGTGGAATTAGTGCTCTTTCCTACATGGGAGTGCACAGTTAAGGTGAAGAAAAATAAGGACACCCGGACAGTTGTACTTGATGGGGTGCTGGGGAAGGAAATTAAGATAGTGCAATAAATGAATATTTATTTTGAATTACTTTTACATTTATTTATTGTATAATTTATAGTATTATTCTGCCAGTATTTTTAAATCATTTAATTACTATTTATAGAAGAAAAGGACAAAATATGCTTAGTTATAATGTTAAATTGAAAGATGATAGTGCTATTTACACTGAAATATTAGAAGATGGTGATAAAATAGTATCTGCAGAAGAAATGTACACCGCCATGTATCAAAACAGCAGTAAAAAATATTTTAGAGCTCAAAAATGGACTTTTGGTATTTTAGGATTTCTTATTTTTCCAGGATTATATGAGCCCCTTGCTCTTTTATGCGGGATAGGATTACTTGTATTTTATTTAAAGGGTAAAAAAGCTCAGAGGACGAATGTAGATTTTGATATTGATAGTAATTGTGAAAAAAGAATGGATACCATCAAAGCGGCGTTTGATTCTGTGAATAAAGCTGAGGGGGTCTTCCCTTCTGCTGGATTATGGAGTATAAAATTCCTGGATACAAATGTTGATATATATGGATGGGAAGACCCAACAGATAAAGATGAGATATTTTTTATGCCGGATGTCTGTCTGGTTAATGTAAAACAGACTGGCTTTTCTGCAATAGAATATGAAAAAATGCATTCGGGTTATACCGATTCGAAAGACACAGCTCAATACCCACCAAGCGATTCCGAAGTATTAGGAAAAACATGGATGCACACCCGTAAAGATGGCCAACCAGATCGTCGGTTCGCTGATAACCCAACTGTTTATAGTATCAAAAAAGGATTTACTTTAATTAGTGATGACCCAGAATTCAATGATAGTGGAGATTCGAATTTCAGTGCAGGTCTAATTGTATCTAGTCCAACCATAGCAAAACAATTCAATACAGAGATGAATGATATATTTGCAAAGTATTCTGTTGACAAAAGTTCAGTAAAAAAGAAGGATTCACTATCGAGCAAATCTAATATTGATAAAGGAGACAATAAAGATAGTTCTGGTTCAATGGAAGACGCTTTTAGTAAAACCACTACTTCCAAAGGAGAAACCAATGATTCGGAGTCGATATTGGATGATTTTAAACAATAAAATATTTCTTAGCGTTATATAGTAATGTGCTTGTAAATTTCAGATCGGATATGATGTAGCGGAATATTATATCTAAACTAAAAAACAATAAAAACAAAATAGATAAGGAGAATATTATGTCTTTACTTAAATCAGAAGCGATAATGACTTTGTGTTTTGAAATGGGTTATTCAGATGGTGAGTATTCAGAAGAAGAAATCAAATCAGTATGTGCTAATCCACGTTTTCAAGAAACAGCCGGAGAGTTTGACTGGGATTTATTCAGTGAAAAGATCAAAAGAGGTGATGCAAATCATGCAAATGCAGTTAGCGCTCTTAAAGGTTGTTCATTAGATACACAAATAGATGCCCTTGCTTTTGTTTGGCATGTTCTGCTAGCAGATGGAGTTATGACAGATGAGGAGAAAGGTGTTATGGCTCGCTTACTTACAGAATTTGATATTGACATTGAAACAGTGTCAAATCGTCTGAAAGTACAAATTGCCTAACATACGTATTAATTTATTAATTTAGATTGATATAAGTATTAAATTGCAAATAAAAAAGCGATAGATTTCTATCGCTTTTTTATTATGTGTCTAATATAAAACTATAAGTATAATATGTTTCATTTACTAACATCATTTACTCATAATCTTGGTTCTGTGACAAAATCACGTTTGTTTAAAATGGCCGGTATTATGATATTTTCAATACTTTTTTTGGCATATGTTTACTGGTTAGTTGAAAAATCCTATCAGGCCCCAGGTTTTTCTTATTTTGATGCACTACGGGCAATTGCGATCTTTACAATATCTGGTTTTGATACAGACCCGCCTAATACATTGTTGGGTTGGTTTTCTGCTGTATTTTCTTTAATGTTTGGTATTGTCCTTGTTGGATCTTTTACAGCTGAAATTGCTTCAATTTTTGTAGAATCAAGATTAAAAGATCATTCGGCCGTAAAGAGTATATCTTATACTGATCACATTATAGTTTGTGGCCATTTAGCTGATCCATATAATTTTGTTTCTCAATTTTATCATCCTGATCATAAAAATACTACTGATAAATTAGTATTTTTATTTACTGATTCACCATCAGCTCAAATGGAGGTAGTATTAAATGCTCGAGAATTTAAAAAAAATATTAGATATGTTATCGGTTCACCATTAATAACTGCAGATCTTGAGAAAGTAAATGCACATAAAGCAAAGTCCGCTTTTATTTTCACTAACAGGTTTGTTGGAGATTACGATAAACAGGATGCTAAGACTATACTAACCGCATTATCTATTGAAGCTTACAATAAAGACATAGAAACTTATGTTCAAATACTTAAATCATGTAATCTGAATAGCTTATTGGCTACTGGTGCAGATAATTTCATAGTCATTGATACCTTATCTTCAAATTTATTTGCTCAATCATGTTTAAATCCGGGTTTATCAGAATTAATACGTAATTTACTTTTTTCTAGTGCTGAAGAAGATAATGATAGTTTGTCTAAAAAAGAAGCCGAATATGAATATGGTTCCGGTCAAGAAATTTATAAGGTCAGCGTAGGTTCTGGTCTTGTTGGCGAAATATTCTCTGTTGCTTCTGCCATTGTTTATAACGAATATGAATTAGCCGTAATTGCTGTTGAAAATTCAGCTGATGATAATGGATATAAGTTTGCTGTCAATCCAGGAGCTGATTGGGTCATCCAATCTGGCGATAATTTATTTGTAATTGCAGATGATTATGAAGATGCAGAGAAAATATCATCATTAGTTGAAAAACCAGAACATACATTTGACGTTCCCAAAAGAATAGAACAAAACAATGAGATTTCTGGGTGGAGAGGAAAAATAATCAGCTATAAGAATTCGATTAAGGACGAAATTGACTTTGATGATCATATAATTATTTGTGGATCAATCAATAATCTACATTTATTAATTGATCCATTAAGATCTGATGATTTACTTAGTTATCAAAGGATAGTTATACTTAATAATAAATTGCCTACAAATGATGAATGGAATTCCCTTTCTAAATATAATGAAATATACTATGTGCAAGGATCACCTTATAATTATGATGATCTAAGTCGTATTAATGTAGATAATGCTGATAAGGCAATCATACTTAGCGATACACAGCAGGAAATTATTAAAGGGGAAGAAAACTACTGTGATGCTGATACCATAATGTCTGTTATGGCGATTGAAACAGCTCATGAAGGTGTATATACTATTGCTGAATTGCTGTACTATTCAAATATTAAATTTCTTAAGCCCGAAATTGGAGCTTTGAATGGAAGTGATAATCTATTTTCAGTGGATGAAGTAATTGATGTCTCAATGATTGCTGATTCAATGATTATGCAAGAATATTATACTGCTAGATCAATTAATATATTCAATGAGATATTCTCAATTGAGGAAAATGATGAAGGCAGAAATACATGTGAAGTGTATCAAATTCCCATACCAAGTGAAATGAAAGGGAAAAGTTATGGAGCACTATTCTTGTTTTTATCAATTAGTTATAATATTATTCCTATTGGTTTATATAGAGCGTATGATGAAGACCCCTTTGTATTTACAAATCCAGCAAAAGATGTACTGTTGAATGAAAATGATAAAATATACGTTTTATCACCAGATCAACCTGTAATTGAATAATAATTAAGATATAGATATGTTGCTTGATATAATAATAATAGTAGTAACAACATATACAACTTGGTATGCTTCTGAAATTCTTGCTAAGGGCACAGAAGCAATTGGTGAAAGATATAATATTTCATCTAGTGTAAAAGGTGCTACATTAGATGCAGTAGGTAGTTCATTCCCTGAGTTCTGTACAGTAATTTTTGCATTGATTGCCGGTTCCTTTGAAGCGGGTGTTGGGGCTATAGTAGGTTCAGCACTATTTAATATCTTGATTATACCATCTTTTTGTGTTCTTGTAGCCAATGATATGAAAATTAATAGAGTAGTTGTATATAGAGATGGTTTAATGTACATAATAACTATTTCATTATTAATTACAACAGCATATATTGGTATTTCTAATACTGAAAATGCCAATTTACACTGGATGCCATCTTGGGTTGGTTTAGTTGGGATATTATTATACATTAGCTATGTTATTCTCCTTTATAGGCAATCTATAGAATCAAGTAATAATAAGCAGACTACAGAAAGGGAATCAGGAGGAATACATAGATTAGATAAAATAATATTTTTCACATTAATGGGAATGTTAGGTATTGCAGTTTCAATTCATTTTCTTGTTGATGCTAGTTTACATTTATTCGATAATTTAGGATTTTCTAGAACTATAGCAGGTGTAACAATATTAGCTGCCGCCACATCTTTACCTGATACATTTTTATCTGTTATATCAGCAAAAAGAGGCGAATCAGATGCAGCATTAAGTAATGCATTAGGTTCTAATACATTTGATATTCTGATTTGCTTGGGCCTGCCAATATTTTGGACAGGAGGTTTATATATAAATTGGGCGACCTGTTCAAATATATTATTTTATCTACTAAGTGCATCTGTAATTAGTATGCTACTTATTATTACTAATTGGACAGTATCTAAATTTGAGGCAATGATCATGTTGATAATATATATTACATTCCTATTTTTGATATTTACTAAGATGATTTAGGGATAGAATAATTAATATAAATTCTTAATTATATTAAATAAATGAAAGAACATCTACTAATGGAAAATAATATTAATTTCTTTAGAATTATAAGAACTCCATCATCTGAAGTGTATGGGATTTCAGATGGCAAAGATGATGTTATTGGCCGATTTGATATCCACTACGCCAATGATGGAAGGATTGATGCTGTAGTTACCGTACAGGCAAATTTAACACAGGAAGAGGAACTGCAGCTTATACAGAAGATTGATTTAGACCTGGTTGAGAATGCAGAAATCAATGATGATAATTTTAACATCACATTTTTCAAAGGAACAGATTCAAAAATGTACGGCAAGGAGAAAGAATAATGGGCTGGAGATACTACGGGAATAAGAATTATAAAAAAAACGGTGGATTTAACTGGTCATTATCAAAACTAGGTTTTAATTCAAGCTGGACATTTGATTTAGGATTTTTTAAATGGAATTTGCCTCTTTTTTGCTCCCGGAAGAGAAAATCCAGAGTAACTCTGAAGGGAAGCGGCATTTTCAGATTGAGGGGTTAATGATCAAAGCGAAGATGCTGGATATAATATTTTATAGATAATACATGGTTATAAAATAGTTTCAATTAACATAAGGAGATACAAATGAAGATAAAGGCAAATGTTGTTGATAATAAAATACAGTATACATTAAAGGATCAGCCTATTGGAATTTCTGATTTACTGAAAAATATCTCATCTAATTATTTTAAGTATAAAGTCATTATTTTTAAGTTAGTTATACTTGGTTTAATCCTTATAGCAATTCCATTTTCTGACGCAATGAGTGAGATGTCGTGGACAGGATATTTTGTTATTATAATTATTGCCGCTTTAATTTTAGCACTAATCAAATCATTAGCAACAGCAAAGATTAAATATGATTTGCCAGAAAAATTTGCATACCAGGATTTGATAAAGAAATTTGAAGAATTAAAAAATTGTTCATGGACAAGTGGTTTTGATGATTTGATGGTATCAAATGGTGTCAAGGAGCAAATAAATTTTGTCCCCAATGTTATTGCCTACAACAAAAAGAAAGAAAATATTATAGAAAGTCTCATTTTTTTTCTTCCAGACTTTGTATGCTTTAATAAAATTTCAGGGAATAAATTCATCAATCGACATCACTATGATTCGGTAAAATATGAAGATATAACGATTGAGTATGCTGATACAATTTCAGTAGATTTTGTCGGTTTGGTTACACGCAAACGATTAAACTTATCTGATACAGTTAAATTGGCAGACACATATTTATATACAAATAAAGATGGTACGCCCGATCAAAGAAGGGGGGCAAATAATCCTCCTATACCTATTTTTGAAGCTGGTGATATTTATTTTAGATTTCATAATCCACTTACTGAAAAAATAGATAGTATTGGTTGTCATGTGTCTAATAGATCCAAAGGACGAGAATTTGTTGAATTTGCAGCTTCAACACTTCAATGTAAATCTGAGATACATTCTCGTGATGATTGGAAAGGTCAGCATTTTATGGCTTATATTCTTATTTTTATAGCAAGTGGCGCAGATTTATCTCCCAATAAGGATGAAAAGCTAACATTGATAAAAGCACTTTGTAAAATATTTGAATTATCTGATAAACATGCCAACAGCGTCTACGATGAAGCATACAAGTACTACAGAAGTATCAGAACGAATACTGCTAGTGTAATGGGCCTTGATACAAGAAACATTATATCAAGAGAATATTTCATTTTACTTGGCGCACTTAAAAAAGGAAAGAAGGAAACTCTTGAAACAGTATATCAAGTAGCATATGATATTGCAAATGCTGATAATGAAATTGATGATGTAGAGCAAGCATTTCTTGACGCAATGAAAAAAGAATGGGGTGTATAAAGTAATAATTTATTAATAACTCTTTATTAGGTATGATTGTCAATTCATTATCTTAAATTTATTGAATAATATTTAAAAACGGAGGTAGAGTATGATAGGCTTTATAAAAAAATTGGCTATTGGTGCGAAAAAAATGGTTGTACTAAACAAAGTATTAGGTGATGCTGAGATAGATGGACATAAATCAAAGGTTTCTTCGATCTATATATATATCACAAATGATGAATATATATTTTGCAAGGCAATGGGTTTAATTGAAATAGGTAGAATAAAGATAGAACAAGTAGGTAGAATTACCCATATGACCCAAGCAGAAGTTGCTTATGAGGTATCACAAAGGGTGGGTGATGCCTGTTCTAGAACTGCTATAGGTTCATTGCCTATTCTTTTTTTTAATGATAATGATGGTAAGCATATAGTTGAAATACCTCTTATGGAAAAAAGCAGCTTATCAGACTTATATAAAAAAATAAGATAGCTTTCACCTAATCATTAATGGATAAATCTTTCCTTTTTATAGTTATATAGGAATAAGTGAACCAATATCATTCTGTTAATTATTTCTCAATTACAATAATTAAGATAAGGAATTCTAGTGGACAAAGAAATTATATTAGGTAAGGAAATTAACACGGATGAAAATGCCGCTCTTGAAATTAAGGAGTTAGCAAAGCATTTCGGATGTTTCGGAACTATTGGTTCTGGTAAGACAGTCACATGCAAGGTTATGATCGAAGAACTTGCCATGCAGGGAGTCCCCGGCATTATTATAGACCCAAAAGGAGACCTTTCAAGCATGGCTCAGCTGGCAAGCCCTGAAGAATTAAGCACCTTCGGCGTAGACCCGACCATTTTGGAAAAATTTCGCGAGAATGTTGAAGTTGTTATATGGACGCCCGGCAGTAAAAAGGGGATTCCTCTTTCCATATCCCCTCTGAAATTCGATGATCTTGATCCGCTGTCTGAAGACGAAAAGAGAACATATTATAACGATGTTGCCATCACTATGTTGAGCCTCATGAATTATGATATTGAAAGTGATGGAGCAAAATCAAGTGTGATCGTTCTCAGTGAGCTGTTTAATTACTGTATCAGCAATAAAAAGCCCATACATGATGTCGACCATATTATTGAGCATCTTGTTAAGCTTCCTAAAGAGATATCCAAGGAAATATCACATATATCGAATGCTGAGAAGATCAATAAGTTGATTCTTAGATTGAGGCTCTTGAACAAAGGTGCCAATAACCAGCTTTTTAATGTCGGATATCCCCTTGACATAGATATGCTTCTGGGTACCGGGCAGGATAATGGAAAAACCAGACTGTCTATAGTGTACCTGAATACCATAACAAACCATGCAGGGAAAGAATTCTTCATTTCACTTTTGGCACAGAAACTGTATCATTGGGCAAAGAAAAATCCGAAAGACAAAGATCAGCCTTTGAAATGTTCATTTTTTATCGATGAAGTGCATCCTTTTCTGCCCCCAGTTAAAAAACCTATATGCAAAGAATATTTACTACGCTGTGTTAAAGAATTCCGCGGGTATGGCATCTCCTGTATCCTTGCAACCCAAAATATTGCTGGAGTGGATTATCATGCTTTTGGCAATATCGGAACCAGTAATTTTGGAAAATTCAATGCCAGACAGGATATTGATAAGATTAGGCATATATTAGAGTCGCGGAAAGATAATATTATCATGAATGTGGTCTCCATGGTTCCATCCATGAAAACGGGAGAGTTTTTATTGGTATCATCTACAGGGGAAGATCTCATGCATTACAAAGTCAGGGGACTTGTCACAAGTCATTACATACTTACAGTAGATGATGTCAGCAAACTGACAACACGGGAAACAAGAAAAATGATAAAAGAAGAGGCGGGCACAAGAAGTGAATTGCCTGATCACATCGAGGAACTCACTGATGATGAAGCCACAGAAGACCCTGAAATTGTGGGAAAAACAGAACAGACTGTAGCTGAAAATCCGGGTAAAAAGGAAAGAACTCCAAATAATAAAATGGATGCCATTAAAACCCCACCTAAAGAAAAAGGTGATTTTATTCATGTGGTTAAGCAGAATGTTTACGGGAAAGATATTCCCAAAATTCTAAAAAGTAAGCTCAAATCTGTCTTTACTGTGAAGAAGGAGATTACGGATTATTCAAAGCTTTATTATCCACTTGCCAGAGCTTCTTT
>Ga0187827_10008625_pt1 | contig 10987 bp, 5 predicted proteins | sample ETNtaG_39_FD_167969 | JGI IMG/M metagenome (GOLD analysis project Ga0187827, IMG submission 167969) | Marine microbial and viral communities from oxygen minimum zone, Eastern Pacific Ocean - ETNP2014_SV_150_PacBio MetaG (Illumina Assembly) | ecosystem: Environmental > Aquatic > Marine > Hypoxic... | reverse complement strand
GCAGGGGGGGGGTAGCGATTATCGTGGAAAATGTGGTGGCCGTCATTCTGGCGGGAGGTGCGGGAGAACGACTGGGTATTCTGGGTCATGAGCGAACCAAACCAGCGATTCCTTTCGCCGGTAAGTACCGTATCATTGATTTTACCCTGAGTAACTGCGTCAACTCGGGAATTTATAATGTCGCCGTGATGACGCAGTACCAGCCCCGTTCCCTCACTGACCACATTGGCATCGGTATGCCCTGGGGCTTCTTGGCCCTTCCGGATCGGAAAATACAAATGCTACAACAGTATCTAGCCCGTGAAGAAGGCCGGACCTGGTATAAAGGCACCGCTGATGCCGTCTACCAGAACCTCTCGTATATTGAAGGGCAGGACGATGAATTGGTACTGATGCTTAGCGGTGACCATGTCTACAAAATGGATTATTCTGACATGATCAATTATCATAAAAAGCGCCAGGCAGATGTCACCCTGTCCGTCACCCGCATGCCTCGAGACCAATTACGGGAGCTTGGCACGGTAAGCGTAGATGAAGAAGGACAAGTGACCAGCTTCCAAGAAAAAGTTAAAGAACCCAAGAGCGACCTCGCCTCTATGGGCGTCTACGTCTTCCGCAAAGATTTCCTGCGCCAGTGCCTGGAAGAAGACGCCCAGCGCCGGTCTTCCAAGCATGATTTTGCCCGGAATATCTTCCCTCATCTGGTGGGTAATTGCCGGCTTTTCGCTTATAACTTTGAAGGATTCTGGCGTGATGTCGGTAGTGTGCGAAGCTACTGGCAGACTAACATGAAGCTGCTCGATGTACCCCCTCCCCTCGCCTTCAGCAGTGATTGGCCTATCCGCACCAAAGAGGAAGAGTCAAAACCGCCCGCCATTCTTTCTCAACGTAGCGATGTTCTTAACAGCATGATATCTAATGGCTGTATTATTGAAGGACGAGTCGAGCACTCGGTTCTCTCGCCGGGAGTAAGAGTGGCCGAAAACGCGGTCGTCAAGTCCTCCATCATCATGCATGACACTATCATCGGGCGGGACAGTGTTATCGACTATTCCATACTGGATAAAGAAACAGCCATTGATGTCGGCTGCCATATCGGCTTTGGCGATGACTTCCAAGTCAACCGCGAAGAACCCGACATCCTAAACACCGGCATAACCATTGTCGGGAAGGACGCCAAGATACCGGCGGGAACAACCATAGGCCGCAACTGCACTATCTTCAGTAATGTTACCGAGAAGGATTTCCCCAAACCTCTAGTCCCCAGCGGCGAAACCATAAAGGCTAAGCGGCATCGCGCCAGTCGAACGCAGTAATAACATTAGCAACCTTAAGTTCCCACAAGCTAAGGGTTCCCGACAAGCCTTCTCTAACGGGAAGCGAAACGTTTTTTCTGACTGAAGTAGCCCCTATCTACCATAACCCGCCACCAAAACATAAAGGCTCCCTGAGAAAGTTCAACCACAGCCTATAAAGAGGTATCTTTACTTCAACTCACGCAGTGAGGACAGGAAAGCCATCACTTCTGATGTGGCCGTAAGGAAATAATCGGCGTTAGACGAGGGTTTCTCCTCGCCGACAAAAATACTCCAGCCTTGCGGTCGGTGAATGATACGAAAAGCATCTTCATCGGTCGTATCATCACCCAAATAGATAGTTAGTAGCTGTTCACCATCGTGGGTAGCCTTGATTTCTTTCGTTATTGTTTCGACTGCTTTACCTTTGTGCCAGTCTATGGGTGGTCTCACTTCCCAGACTTTTTTCCCCGAGGTGATTCTAATTTTACCCTTTTGAAGCCAAGGGGAGGTGATTTGTTGAAAAATCTCAGCGGCGGTATCTACCTCGTCTTGTTTCACCAAGCGGTAGTGAATACTTAAGCTCAAACCTTTGTCCTCAACAATGGTCCCTTCAATCCCACCTAATCTGGCCGAGAACTGCCCGGCGAGGTCTTTCATTTCAGCTTTAGCTGCTTGCGCCATCGGATTAATCAGCTTGAGACCAGGGCCTTCTATTTCAAGCCCATGGTTTCCTGCATAGTAAATCCCCGCTATTCCCACCATCGTCTTGAGCTCCGGGAGTGGCCGGCCGCTGATAATACCTAGACTGAAAGCTGATTTTTTAGCTAGAGCACTGAGTTTACCCCTGTTATCAGATGACAGCAATGCCTGCTCCGGCCGACTAACAATCGGGGTTAAGGTACCGTCGTAGTCCAAGAGCAATAAAACGTGGGAAGTAGCTCTGATATCAGAGCTAAAAGTTTCCCAAGATTGAAAAAGATGTTGCATTAGACCCTCGCAATTGAGATGAGGTTGGAGACTATAGAGGCGCCCCACCAGTAGATATTATGGTTAGACACCGTCTCTCGCATGGTTTTCATCCGCCGTCGCCTCTCCATCTCCGGCATCTCCACTGCCTTTTTTATCTGATTGGCAAATTCAGTAATAGCGTAGGGATTAATCAGGAGAGCATCCGGCATTTCGTCAACCGCTCCGGCAAACTGACTTAAAATCAAAACCCCATCCACATCAATACGAGAAGAGACATACTCTTTGGCCACCAGATTCATACCATCATGGACTGAGCTGACCACACAGAAGTTCGCCAACCGGCGTAAAGCCGCCAGCGTTACCAGAGTAAGTTGTCTGGTCATCATAACCAGAGGCCTCCAAGACTCATTACCGTATTTACTATTTATGCTGCTAGCGAGGTTATCAATCCTTTCGTTATTTTTCTGGTAGCTGTCAATCTGGGTCCGACTGGGCATACCGGCCTGAATAAAGACCACCTTACCTCGATAATCGGGGAAATTTTCGAAGAATTTATCCAGTGCCTGTAACCTTTCCAGTATGCCTTTGGTGTAGTCCATTCGGTCCACACCAACCCCGACATATTTCCCCGCCAAGTCAAACTCATGGCGAAGGCTCTCCATCTCTCGCTCTACCGCCTCATTTCCTGCTTCCTGAGAAAGCCGATCAAAGTCCACACTGATGGGAAACGGCTGTACCAGAGTAGTCTTGCCCCGGTAGGTTAAGGTAGATCTATTATGATCCACATTAGCTTTCAAAGTATGCTCAACCGTCGCCAATAGATTGTGACAATAAGATTGGGTATGGAAACCTAGGAGGTCGTTACCCAGTAAGCCGTCCAGTATCTCCTCCTGCCAGGGACAGGTTCGAAAAATCTCATGGCTTGGCCACGGAATATGCCAGAACTGGCCAACAGTTAGATCAGGCCTCTGCTCTTTAATCAAGCGGGAAAGCAGAGCAAAGTGGTAGTCTTGAACTAATACCATTGCCTTACGTCCGGCCACCTCCTGGAGAACCGCCTCGGCAAAAATCCAGTTCACTTTCTTATAGGTGTCCCAGTCGGTCTCTCTATAGGTAGGCGAGACAAAGGCAACATGGCATAACGGCCACAGTCCCTCGTTGGAAAAGCCAAGATAAAAACCAGCTACTTCATCATCGGTCAGCCATACTCGGCGCAAAGTATATTCCGGCTTTTCCAGTGGAACTACTACCCGGTTACTGGAGTCAACAACCGTCCGGTCAGCATCACCACTACCATAAGCCACCCAGGTCCCTTTCGAGGCGCGCATCACCGGGTCTAGAGCCTCGGTAAGCCCGCTAACTGGACGATTACATATTATCTCCTTGCCAGACATACTGTGAATATAAGGTTCCCGATTTGAGACTACCAAAAATAAGTAATCGCCTAATTTCTCCTGTACGAGTTGGTACAACCTATCCTCATCCCATTTTAAATCTTCCATCCTGCTTACCTTCATTTAAGCCTTTTGTTTCTTAGTCCTAGAAGGTGTAGTGTCTTGTGGGCATCTTGCCCACATCAAATTAATTCCGGCACCTTACCAAAGCACTCGTGAGATTCATAAGGTTCCATCTTTACGAACCAAAAGTATAGGCCAAAAGAGCCACTTTTAATGGTAAATGGTACTTGCAGCCTGGTATTGTGCCTCTAAATATAATTAAAAGGAACCGCCACTGTCAAGTCGTATGGCAATACGATGCTGCCCGGTTAAGGTTGCCAAACCAGTGATATTAAGGAAACCGGGTTCTCCGCAGACCGAAGACTAGGTCAAGACGCCTTCGATGGCTTCCTGACGGCAGAACCTGATGAGTTCGGCGAAATTATTGATTCTGGTCAGGTTATTGGTCTCTAGGAAACCATCATAGGTCAGACTAATCCAAGGCTTCTGGTAAACGGTACCAAGTTTCTCCGCCATAGCCGCCACGATACCGCCGGGCATGCAGCCGTGAGGCATCACCGAAATCACGCCGGCAAAATCAGGCCTCTCCGACCATTCCACGCCGCTGCCGATACTGAGCACCGCCTCGCCGCCGCACCGGGGAGAAAGGTACAGGTTAGACTTGGCCAACACCGCCGCCGTAGATGGTTCCCGCCCATCCAGTAGCTCCCGGTAATAGCCAGCTATCCGGTGCTCATCACGCTCTTGGACAAGCTTTTTAATATAGCTGGCTACCATCTTCTTCAGGTTCAGGTTCTTGATGGCGTCCTCAACGTTACGATAGGAAGTGTACTTTATCCACTCTCCTATCGGGGAAACAATGACTTCCAGCCCGGCGTCCTCGCACACCTTCACCAAGTCGTTATTACTGAACCGGTTAGAGCGCAGATAGATTTCACCATTAATGCCCACCAGCGGTCTCGGCGGCAGGGTGGGGTCAACCAGAGAACTGAACTCGGCCGTCGCCTGGCGCAGCAGAACATCGTAGTTCTCCTTCCGGCGAACACCATCCGCAATCCGGCCCAAGTATTCAGCGAACAGTTTATCCGCTGAGCCTTTCTCTTTCCCGTAGGGACGGACGCGCCAGAGAAGACGCTGCAGACCGTCTACGGCCACGATACCGTTCCAGGTGAGCCGCTCGAAGTCAGGACCGAGATTCAAATCACGGTAAGCGTTATTGGACACGGAGGTACGTATCGGCAGGTCAAAACCGATTTCCTTGAGTACTCGGCCCTGCTCTATGGCATACTTCCCCAGACGGCAGGGCCCGTAAGAGCCAGTCATAAACCCTTCAACGTTTTTCTGGTCACCGCCGTTCTCATAATAATACCGCATGAAGTCGCCCAAGGTAACACGGTAGGGCAGGCATTCCGTACCCGAGGTTACCTGGTTACTATAGAGGAGATTGCGTTCGTCAGGCTCAGGGAGTACCTGCGCCCGTACGCCGCAGGCCTCCATGGCAGCGGCAATGACATCGGCGTGGGGGGCCATCCGGGGTAGGAGCAGGGTCTTCTGCGCATTAATGACCGTGGACGCGCCTCGGTAAATATCACGGCGCGGGGTTTCCGGCTGCTTTACGGAGCGAGCGTAGCTTTTAATGGTATCGACAAAGGCCTCCAGACGGGTAACGATGCCCGCCTCGGCGGCATGTTCATCGATTTCCAGTTGCCCCAAGGGCTTGCCTCCCATAATATCTTCCATAACTCTAAGGATAAACGAGTTCGGGCCGCAGCCGAAGTTGGTCAACGCCAGGCCATATAACGACTCGTCGGCGGCGGCTATAGCAGTACCGGCAATAAACTTACTTTCATACATCCAGTACGGGCGGTCGGAGTACTGTTTGGGGTCTACTGAGTCGAGAGGTAGCAAGTCCAGCGGCACCGGCACCACATCGAGCTGGGCCAGTTTTTCGGCAATACCCAGATTCGCCCCAGCGTCCTGCGCCATGTAGGAGCGAGCGAGGAGGACCACGCCCAGCCGGCCGCTTTCCCGGAGCTGCCTCAGTAGCCTCCGACCAAGGGCTACACGATCGATGTCAAACTGCTGCTGCGCTTTCAGACCTAGAATAGCCGCTTTTCTGCCCTGTTTCCGGCCGAACCCCAATTTCTCCGCTACTCCGGCTAGGCTGTTAATTACCTCGGCATGGCCACGGCTAAAGTCAATTACCGGTATCAGCAGTCGTTCCTCCAAGCCCAGCGCCTGACGTATGATATACGGGGATGCCTGAATCAAGGGACAGGCGTATTTCTGGTTCTCATCACCGTCTTTTTTACCCAGCCGGATGACGCAGGGGTAGAGAATGAAATCAGCGTCACTCAGTGCGGCAACATGCCCGTGGAGCAGTTTCAGCGGAAAGCAGCTGTCGGCATAGCTCAGCTCCACGGCCTGCTCCACAATCTCCTTGGTGGTCTGGCGGGAGAGGACAACCCTAACGCCAAGCCCGTTGAGAAACCCGATAAGCAGCGGCGCATAGTCGTATACCAAGAGCGCCCTAGGAATCCCCACCGAAGGCCCGCCTCCGGATCCTTCCCGGTACTCTCTAAAAATCAGTCTCTCTCGCTCGTCGAAGAAGGTTGCTTGGCTCGCTTGGCCGATAATGCTGTCGTAACGATCACACCGGCTACCGTAAAAAACGGGACTCTCGCCGGGCATCCGCATACGGGTGATGGTGCAGTTATTGTCGCACCCCTGGCAGTTGAACATGGTCAGGACGCATTCGCTATCCACTACTTTCTGGAACCCCTTAAACTTCGACTTCCGCCCTGTCATCTCCCCTTTCGCCAAGAGCGCCGCACCGATGGCCCCACTGACCTCCCGGTGCTCTGCCACGGTCAAGGTCTTCCCTTCAAGCTGCTGGTGAAAGGCAGAGACCACGGCCTGGTTGTAGAACACGGCGCCGGTAAGGATAATGCTATTACCCAGCTTCCGATGGCCCACCACCTTGGAGAGATAGTTCTTGGCAATGGAATTGGACAGGCTGGCGGTGATTACCTCTAACGGCACCCCCTCCTGCTGGGCGGAAGCGACCGCCTGCCCCATGAAGGCGGCGCACCTGGTACCCAGTTCCATGGTGTGGGGGGCGGTAAAAGCCAGACGAGCGAAGTCCCCGTTTTTCACGGAAACGCCGAGCATTTCCGCCAGTTCATCAATGAAGCTACCGGTACCGGCGGCGCAGGCCTTGTTCATCTGGTAGTCAATGACCACCCCGTTCCGCTTGATAACCAGTTTAGAGTCTTGCCCGCCGATTTCAATAATATCGGCTTCCGGATCTATCTCCATAGCCGCCTGAGTCTGGGCGGTAATTTCATTCTTCACCAGGTCGGCCCCGATGAAGCTGCCCACTAGATACCGGCCGGAGCCAGTAACCCCCACACCAGCTACATTAATTTTACCCGCGCCATCGAGAAGCAAATTCCGAAAGACCTGCCGCACAGCATCCACTGGTTTCCCCACCGTCATCAGGTAGTTCTTGGCCAAGATGTCGGTGCCTGACTCATCGAGTATCACTGCCTTGGTGCTGGTCGAGCCAACGTCAACACCGAGATAGCCCGAACACGGCTCCTCTATCCGCCTCTTTAATCCATTCCCCGGAAGGTCAATGACTTCCAATTTGGGCATTTTGAAATAACGCTGGCGGACACCTGCCTGGGACAACATCGCCACCGACGAACTCTTATCCTTGGAGAGCAAGGCTGACCCGATAGACTCAAGGTAAAGATAATCTCCCGGGACGACTACCGACACCTGATGCCCATTCCGAGCGGAGAGAATTTCACCCAATGCTTTGACGATAGCGCTATTAGCGGCAACACCACCGACCAGATAGACTGGCTCTTCAAAAATACCTTTCTTCAGCGAAGCCACCATTCGGGCAATACTTTCACAGAGCGCGTAAAGCATGGCCGCCACCGGCACACCTTTCTGTTGAAGGTGGATGAGGTCGCTCTTAGCAAAGACGCTGCATCTGGCGGCGATGCGGGGTGGACTACCTTCACACTTAAGTGCCAAGCTGGCGAAGTCGTCCAGGCTGATACCCAGACGGTAGGCCTGCTGTTCCAGAAACCGGCCCGTACCAGCGGCGCAGAGCGAGTTTGAGATTACCTGCCACGGTTTCCTCAGTCCGTCTTCCAGCCCGATGACCAGCGAACTCTGGCCGCCAATCTGGATGATGGTTCGAGCATCGGGGTGGCGATGCAGGAGCCCGGAAGCAATCGCCAAGGCACTGCTGTACTCCGTCCAGTTGAGCTCCTCGGGGATAACCGTTTTACCCGAACCAGACACGCCGACGCCGGCAATCTCTCCCGGGTCGAACTCCCCACCCAACCGTTCAAGGAGTGCGTTAACGGCCGTCCTAGGATTGACCGTAATTTTCTCGGTATCCAGCCGGAATGTCCGGCCACTCCCACCAATGAGCGCCAGCTTGACACTGACCGAGCCGATATCCACACCTAGAGAGTAACTCATTTTACGTTGCAAATCTTAACCGGAGGGATTTTTTACTTACCCTAAAAATCCGAAGGCTTTTCCACCAACTGGCCGGCTTTAGCCTTGGCGATGAGCTCGTCTTCACGCTTAACGTCTTCCAGAGTCTTCGGCTTTACTTCCGGAGGCGGTTCCTCCAGACCGTGCTTCCACTTCAGGAAACGCAGTCCGGTGATGGGATATATCGCCGCGGTGAGCACATCGCCAATTTCCCGAGTGAAATCCTTAACCATCTCCCTGGCCTTATCCAGCTCTGGCTCCAGTAGATCCGCCGGGCGACAGGTTACCGGTATCTGCCCCCGCTTGTAAAATTTGAGTACCATTTTCTGCACTTCTGGATCAATAGGCTCCGGTGGCTTACCGTAGAGCCCGTAACAGTAGTCCATCACCTGGGTGGACACCAGCTTATACCGGCCGGCCAGCACATTCTGGACGGTCTGAACACCCACAATCTGGCTGGTCGGAGTGACCAGAGGCGGGTAGCCCAACTCTTCCCGCACTTTAGGCACCTCGGCGTACACCTCGTTAAGCCGGTGCAAGGCATTGGACTGTCGCAACTGGGATACCAAGTTGGAAATCATGCCGCCGGGAGTTTGGTGCACCAGAACATTGGTATCAATCACCGACATCCGAGTAAGATTCAAAAAATCGCGGTATTTTGGCGCGATGGACTCAATATAATCGCCCAGTTTCAGCAGGTGGGCCAAGTCTAACCCGAGATCACGAGGGGTTCCTCTCAGTGCTGCCAGAATAGGCTCCACGGCCGGCTCCGAAGAGCGCAGGGCGAAGGGCGCCAGAGACGTATCAATAATGTCCACGCCAGCCTCCGCCGCCTTGAGACAGGTCATCGCCCCCATACCGCTGGTGAAGTGGGTATGCAGTTGTATCGGTACTTTGACCGTTTTCTTCAGCGCGGCCACTAGGGTATAGGCGTCATCGGGAGCAAGCAGGCCAGCCATATCCTTAATACAGATGCTATCCGCCCCCATCTCCTGGAGGATGTGCGCTTTATCTAGGTAATAACCAAGGGTAAAAACTTTCCCACCCATTTTGGGCTCGGTGAGGGAATAGCAGATACAAAGCTGGGCGTGTTTCCCGCATTCTTTCACCGCCCTAATAGAAGTCTTCAGGTTACGTTCGTCATTCAGGGCATCAAATATCCGGAAAATATCAATCCCAACCTCCGCAGCGTGATGGACAAAAGCGATAACCACATCATCGGCGTAGTTGCGGTAGCCAACCAGGTTCTGCCCTCGAAGCAGCATTTGTAGTGGGGTGTCCGGCATTAGCTTTTTCAGGATACGCGGCCTGTCCCATGGGTCTTCATTTAAAAACCGGCTCGCCACGTCAAAAGTGGCGCCGCCCCATACCTCCATAGAATAAAACCCCGTCTGGTTCATCTCCTCAGCAATGCCGACCATATCTTCAGTCCGCATACGGGTGGCCAGATTGGACTGGTGCCCGTCACGGAAAGTAACATCGGTGATTTTGAGCGGATTCTTTTTAGTTACGTTACCCATTTCGCAGGTCAACCCCCGCTATCAAAAGTTTGATCCCAGGAATACCTCTTGGCGATCTGGTAAACTGCCAAGTTTTATTATAGCACACTTATTTCCGAACAAGTAGCCCCAACCAGAAAGAGCACCGCCCGATTGATTTTTCCCGCCCCTTTCCTATACCATATATTGACACTACTTTGGCTAGAGAAGGCAAGACAACCGGGACAAGGAGGAGCATAAATGCCGGAGCACACACCAACCTATGAGGAAGCGTTATCGCTTGTTCAGGAGTTCAACCAGAGTGAGAGCCTCAGGAAGCACGCCTATGCCGTGGCCGGAGTCATGAGCTATCTGGCGCGGAATATGGGCGAAGACGAGGTTAAATGGCAGATTGTCGGGCTGGTGCACGACCTTGATTACGAGCGTTTCCCGGAGGAGCATTGCCACAAAACAAAGGATATTTTAGAAGAGCGGGGCTGGCCGGAGGAATACATACGAGCGGCTATCTCTCACGGCTGGGGTATCTGCACTGACATCAAGCCGCAGAGCAACCCGGAGAAGGTGCTCTACGCCATCGACGAACTAACCGGGTTTATCACCGCCGTAGCGCTGGTCCGACCCTCAAGAAGCGTGGCCGATCTGGAAGCGAAGTCGGTGATGAAGAAATGGAAAGACCGGGCGTTCGCCGCCAGCGTGGACCGCGCCATAATTGAAAAAGGAGCCGCCATGCTGGGTATGGAGCTGCCAGACCTGATTACCGACGTTATCCTAGGCATGCGCGAGGTAGCGGATCAGCTGGGGCTGTGACCTTTACCAATCATCAGTTCAGGTCACTCCTGACCAAAAGATTTTATAGAATGCAGCCATCACATTAGAGAAAGGTAATAACTATGGCACATGACGAGAAGTTAATCAAAGCGCTGGAGGAGAAAGCGAAGACCTTACGGAGAGATGCCGTGGAGATGATAAAAGCGAGTGAGTCCGGTTGGATAGGAGGCTCTTTCTCGCAAGCGGATGTCGTCACCGCGCTGGTATTCCACCATATGAAGCACGACCCTAAAAACCCGCAGTGGGTCGACCGGGACCGGCTGATTGTCTCCAAAGCCCACTGCTGCGAGACGGTGTACGCCGCCCTAGGTGAAGCGGGCTATTTCCCTAAGAAAGAGTTCGCCAGCTACGGCCAATTCGGCGCCGTTTTACAAGCCCATACCGAAAGAATCGTACCCGGGATTGAGTATTCCGG
>Ga0187827_10008622_pt1 | contig 10992 bp, 3 predicted proteins | sample ETNtaG_39_FD_167969 | JGI IMG/M metagenome (GOLD analysis project Ga0187827, IMG submission 167969) | Marine microbial and viral communities from oxygen minimum zone, Eastern Pacific Ocean - ETNP2014_SV_150_PacBio MetaG (Illumina Assembly) | ecosystem: Environmental > Aquatic > Marine > Hypoxic... | reverse complement strand
CATATTACTCCAGCAGAAGCTGCTGGAATCTTCCTCCAACTCCAAAGAAATAGATTCCTATCACTCATAGAAAAATATCAACCCATAATTAGAGCTTCATAGCACCGATAAATTAACAGTGTCCTAAGTAGTAACCTTTTTAAACAATCTTTGAATTCAATAGCAACAAGGGGACATAGTTTAACCTGGCTAGAATAGGGGCCTCCAGTAATTGGAGAGATGAAGCTTCGGCTGATGATTATATCCTGAAGAAAGCCTCGGATCTGAGTTCAAATCTCAGTGTCCCCACTTTATTTTTTTAAATTAACAAATCTAGATAAGTGCTTTTCATTCTTAGGTTGAATAATGTCAAAAATAATCACAAACCTTTAAAAACTCATTTATTAAAGAACAGCCTTATGGAAAAACCCTACATCCAGGCAGTAGCTACCTATGTTGGTTTTGTTATTGGTGCTGGAATTCTTGGCATTCCTTTTGTTGTTGCCAAAGCTGGCTTTCTAACAGGCCTGATTGACATTATCCTCATTGGAATTATCTTCGCAATACTCAATATGTATATGGGAGAGATTGCATTAAGTACAAAAGGCCATCACCAACTCCCAGGCTACGCCAAAATCTATCTTGGAAATAAAGGTAAGCTCCTTATGTCATTCTCACTGATCTTTGGCATGTCAGGTTCGATTATTGCTTATATTGTCAAAGGAGGGGAATTTTTAGCTGCACTGCTCCAGCCAAGCTTTGGAGGAAATCTACTCCTCTATGCCTTATTATTCTTCATACCACTCGCATATTTAACTCATAGAGGTTTGAAAGCAGTAGAAAATGCAGAGGTCTATATGGTCTCAATCATCCTTGTGATTGTAGTAATTCTTGGCTTTGTAGGCATGAAACACATTAACCCTTCCAACCTAACAGGATTTTCTTTGGGTAAACTATTCATCCCCTTTGGAGTTGTCATGTTTTCCTTTCTTGGCACTGGAGCAATTCCTGAGATACGAGAGGAACTCCAAAACCATAAGCACCTAATGAAAAAATCAATCATGACAGGAGCCTGTATTGTAACTGTAGTCTACATCCTCTTTGCACTCATTGTTATTGGCATATCAGGTGAAGCAGTAACAGACGGAGCAATAATAGGTCTTGGAGACATACTTGGCACACCTATCCTCATCATTGGCATTATTTTTGGCCTTCTAACAATGTCTACATCATTTATTGCAATTGGAACTGCATTAAAAGAATCCTATGTTTTTGATTTTAAAATATCTGAAAAAAACGCATTTAGAATAGCCTGCTTCATCCCTCTAGCTGTAGCAATCCTCATCCTCCTATCTGGCATTACAAATGCTTTTTTCAAGATTCTAGACATAACAGGAATCATTGCAGGAGGATTAGTTGGGTTTATTATTATACCAATGGTCTGGAAAGCAAAAGCCCATCATAACCGAAAACCAGAATACAAAATACCAGATAACAAAATAATAGAGATTGCAATCCTAATAGTCTTCACTCTAGGAATCTTGTTTGAATTTATAAGAATATTATTTTGACTTTTTCTTCCGCTTAACTGGTTTTTCTTCTTCTTCCAAAAAACTGAGAATAGATTTTCTGTAATTGATAAGCAGTATAAGCACCACCAAAATAACAATCCCAGATACAATATACCATACATAACTATTCATAAAAGAGAGAATACGATCATTGTATGACTTAATGCTTTTTCCTAGATTTGTATTAAATTTTGAGAACCCAGGCCATGATACTTTATTCACGCACAAAGTGATAATGCCACTAGAAGCCTTACCCCCTTTACCATCCTGCGCAGTGAAAACAATAAAGCGATTCCCTGCAAATCCCTCTGAAGGCGTAAGGACCGCACTACCTCCTGCTATGTTTACATCAATACTTTCTGGTGTTGTAGAACTAAATAAAAGCAAATCCAGATCAGGATCCTGGAATGCGTCTGCAAGGTTAAGTGAAAAACTAGTGTCTTGATCCCAGCTAACAGTACATTCAACTTCAGGAGCTTCTTTTTCTATCTTCTCCTCTTTTACTGGTTCCTTTACCTGTTCTTTTGCAGTCTCTTCATGTTCTTTTTCGTGCTCAGTTTGAACAGCTGCATTAGTGACATAGGTTCTGTAAGCAAGAATCCCTCCAATGAGAATAATAAGTATAATGAGAGGCACAAGAATAACTTTCCATCTGCTGGACCCATCTGAATCTTCCTCTTTCTTTGCAGTTTTCTTTGCTTGTTTTTTTGCCTCTTTCTTTAGCTCTTTCTTTTTTTCCTTTTTGACTTCTTTTGGTTTTTCCTCTTCTGGAACAACTTCCTGAATATCATAATCTATTGGCTTTTTCTTTCTTCGTCTGATCATCTCTAAGATAAAAATGATAACAGCCAATGCAATAACTCCATACAGAGCATACTGCCAATAGTTTACAGCCTCTCTCACAACAGGTTCAGCCACTTTTTCAACAACAGGTGCAGCTACAGACTCATTTTTGACAGGAATAAACTTTGAGATAGTAGGCCAAAAAAGAAACCCAGCTGCAATAATAATAAGGATTCCAATAACCAATAGATAGATTTTCCAGTTTTTTATCCCCTCAGAAGATTCAGGGAAATCAGCCACCTTAGGAACTTCTTTTTTTGATTCTATTTTTTGAACAGGTTCTGGCTCAGGTTGCTTAACAGGTTTTGGAAGCATATCCGCCTCAACAGGTTCTTCCTTTGTCTCTGATAGAACATCTTTCTTCTTTCTCCGTTTTATTTCAGAAATAACAATAAATATAATAACAACTAAAAGTCCAATAACAATGTACCAAAAGTAAGGAATCTTTGAACTGATAGGTTCAAAAAGTGAGGCTATGCTATCCATAAAACCAAGGTCACTAGTCGGCTCAACTCCTTGTTCTACGCCAAGCACAATAGGTTTAGCAGGCTCAAGTTCACCCTCAGCCCCAAGCAATGGTAAGATCTTCTCTTTAAACGCAAAAAGGCCTCCAAAAAGAAGAATTGCAAGTAAGAGTATCAAACCATACCCTAACCAAGGCTTCCATGCAAATGCCTTGCGAGGCTTTCTTTTTTTCTTAACAACTCTTCGTACTTTTTTTGCTGGACGTAAAATAAAAAACAACACAATAAACCAAATAAGAACAATACCAACTCGTAGAAGAATATCCATATCGCTGAGCGTTTTAGCCTTTAGATCAAAGAAAACACTCCTTTCATAAACCGCTCCATTCTCAGCTAGAAATTGAAGCTTTGCTTCATAACTACCTTCCTCTGTGTCTTCTAGCGGAACAGTTTGTACAGCTAACTTGCCCTTCCCTTCTGGTTCAAGTTCAAGAATCGGTTGAGGAACACTTATCCATCTCTCTCCCTCAACAGTTATATTATAGACAGCAGCTCGTGTGCCTTTGTTGCGCACAGTAAATGAGCTTAATAACCCTGAATAGTTTATTGCAGCTTGATTATCATCCAGAGTTGGTAAGAAACAGCTCTCCACAGACACAGATAAAACTCCTAATTTTTTTAGATCTCCCAACTGGGTTGTAATCTCAATAGGAAACTCCCATTCTCCGCTTAAGCCTTCAGGAGGACTGAGCAACATACGAAGAACAGTCTGTTGGTTTGGCTGCAAAACAGTGCTCTCTGTATCAATTCCAATCCAAGAAGCACCTTCTAAGTCAATATAATAATTATTAGTAATATTGGAAGTGTGTTTTAGCAAAAGTGGAACAATAGCCTGCTCTTTCTCACAGAGTTCATATGTTCCAGCAAAGGCTTCAAATGTTGTATCTGCAGTGCTTGGTGGTATAGCCTTGCCTAATTGTACCTCATAATCATAGCACCCTCGATTATATTCAGCTCTAAATCCTGTTTGAATCACTTCTCCAGTGTTCAAAGAGGTCAAAATCATAGGAATCTCATATTCACCATAAACATCACAAGGAGCATTGAGATAGAGATTAATGATCTTTGACTCCTGAGGGGCAAGAGTTATAGGATTTTCACCCACACTAATGTATGCAGCAAGACTGTGGTCAATACTGACATCGTATTGTTCAGTAAAAGGGGCAGAATTTCTCAATGAGAATGAGAAAACTGTTGGTGAACAAGGACATCCCTTATGTTCCACAATTAAAGGCTGATATCCAGCATTGCTACATTCTTGTATCTGGATAGTTTGTGGGATATCTTTACGCACCCCTTGACTTGTTGTAATACTAGTAATGAGATCATAGGAACCTATTGCATTACAAGGAGCACTAATAACCCTCTGGATAGCCTGAGACTCTCCCTGCTGTAGAGTAAAAAGCTGAGGTGCTGTGCTAACCCATAAACCCGCCTGTCCACTTGTAGTAACAGTATAAGTACTAGGAGAAATAACAGTCTCAGTACTCTCACTAACAAGATCTCCCTCAATAACAAACGTCTGTGAACTACTCCCAACATTTTGATTTTGTACAGTAAGAATATCTTCAGAAACAGTACATTCACAAAGCGGAACAGTTGTTCGCTCAACAAAAGCTAGAAAATCCTCTGTCTGTGCATTAACACCAATCATGAGAGACAGAATAATGATCAACCAAATCGCTTTTTTTAATATCATATGTTCACCAATGTTCACTAGTGTCAACCCAGTCGAAGAATGTATACAATAAGAAAAAGGAAAAAAAGTTAATAATAGGTTTGGCTCTCGTCAGAACCATCCTGTTCAGAACCCTTTAACTTGTTGAATCCTATGATTAAACCGAGGATAACAAGTAAAACAACCAGGATCACTAAACCAATCTCCAGAGCTCTTTTGACACCGCCTGTGTAGCCTTGTCCTTTAACAACATTAGCTGTTAATGGTATCTGCTTAAGCACTTTGTCTCCTGAGCTCACAGATACTGAGAACATTCTCTGTCCTGCTGGAGTACCTTTAGTAGCAGACACATAAACATAAACAGTCTCTGTCTCACCCTTACCTAGAACCAATGTATTGGTAGGTGTGATTGTAGTAGCAGCCCAATCAGCCGCACCAACAGCATTTACACTGTAGGTTCTGCTTGAACTTCCACCGTTTGTTAGTGTTATTGGATAGGTTGCACCACCAACGCCAACAGATACATCTTGAGCAACTGCTCCTACATTTATGATAGTCTGTGGTGTTGATTCTTCACCAGAGCTTGTAGATCCGCTTCCAGGTCTTGCCGAACATGCTTCATCAGGCAAAATCTCAACAACAGTTCTCCTAGTCTCTGTCTCGAAACCCTCATCATAAGTTACTTCGATAACAACATCATAAGTTCCAGGTTTTGCACAGTCAGGAACTCTCATATAGAGTTCTTCTGAAGTTACTTCATCATCATTACCTGAACCTTCTTTCTCAACTTCATCAATATAATCAGAAGCTGAAATTCCTAATTCTGGAACAGCAACTCTTACTCTAACTCCCTCTTCATCTTTCTCTCCCATGTTGGAAATTCTAACAGTGGTTAGTAAAGCTCTTCCAGCCTTAACATAACCTTCAGGTGAAAAGATAACATCATCAATAGTAACAGAATGTCTTGGAACATCAAGTTTTAAGTTGTAGCTTTGGATAAGCTCGTCACCATTTCTATCAGTCACAAGGACTCTTAATCTATAATCATCCTCATCAACACGTGGAGGCAACCTTAATTCCAATTTTCTGATATAAGTAACATTTGCATCCATGTCGAAAACATGAGAACTGTCTGATATTCTCTCTCTATCATTATATTCATAACCGCTAATAAAAACCTCAACTTCAACATCATCAAGATCAGCTGTGGAAGTCAACTCTACTCTTACAGGAAATGTTTGATCTCTCTCAATGTCAAGCCTGTTAGCAGCACCTGGTGATAATTCTGTGCCATCAACCTTTACTTCATTTATTGTTATTGGAATAGCACTTACCAGCCCGCTAACGAGTAACATACTTATTACACAAAGAAATATAAGTCCTATCTTGCTTTTCATCGTTGATACCCCCAACATTTTAACTTGTAAATCCCTTATCATTTATAAATGTTTCCTTTTTGTTAATTTTAAAGTAGTTAACAAAAACAACCATTGTTAAGTAATCACAACTTATATTTAAATAATTGGATACTCTAATATATAGATTAATTTACTTATTATTCTACCATAATCTCTCTGTGCCTAACCCTTCTCACATTGTCATTACTAATTGTAAATCGCACATCATACAGTCCAGGCTCAAGTGTTGGCAGCTCAAGATAGAGCTTTCTTGAAATCACTCCACTCTGAGTAAGATCAAAATGCCTACTCTTAGAGATCACTCCAAACTCTGGGAAATAAGCAGTCATCTGAAGGTTTCGTAGATTTGTCTCTCCATCATTATTGACAGTTATCGATGCAAAGTAAAAGCTTGTTCCACCGCTACTCCCTCCACTTCCACCACTTCTGCTACTACCAGCCCCTCTTAAGCTTATTCTATCAATCTTTAAACCAGGCTTAGGAGCAGATTGGCAGGCCCCATTCAAGCAACCATTAGGGCATAATTTTTTCTGGACTGGTGAATCCCCTGCAACGCAGGTAGCATTGGTTAATCCAGGGTTTATGCAAAAGAAACTCCTAAAGTTTTGCACTACAAAGTTTCCATCACAAAAGAAACTACCGAATAAATTATCTGTCCCGCAATCAGTATTCTTTAAACAGAGTATGTTCTGGAAACTACAAAAACTACTTCCAGTTCCTGGATTATTACAAGTATCCTGAGTAAACGCATTCCCATCATCACAATCAGTATCACTAAAACAATTAACTGTGTTACACTGACCAATCTCACATACCTCATTGTTTGTACAATCATCAAAGAGCTGAGAAGTATCGGTAAATGTACAGCTACTATTAGCAGTTCCTCCACCATTACATGTGTGATCCCTAAACGTATCGCTCACATTACCATCAGTATCACAGACAGGATTCCCTAAAAAACCATCAATGCCGCAATCAGTCTCAATAAAGCATCCAACAGTTTGACAAGCTCCGTTTTCACAAACCTGGGTAGCATTACAATCAATTGTCTGCTGCACAGTGTCAGCAAAGCTACATGTTGCATTAGCAGTACCTGCGTTATTACATGTGTGATCCCTAAACGTATCACTCACATTACCATCAGTATTACAAAAAGTACTACCAATAAAACCATCACTACCACAATCTGTTTCCTGGAAACAACTCACATTAGCACAAGCAGCATTCTCACACACCTGCCCTGTCCCGCAACCATCAACTACCTGAACCGTATCAACAAAGTTACAGAAACTTTGGTTAGTCCCAGCATTATTACATGTGTGATCCCTAAACGTATCACTCACATTATTATTACCATCACAAAACTGATTTCCTAATAAGCCATCAGTCCCGCACTGAGCCTCATTCAAACACTGAATCTGACGATTCTCACAAGTACTATTAGCAGTGCCCGGTGCTACACAGATATCTTCTGTCTGAGCATCCCCATCAGTACAATCTACATTATTGAAGCAAGTTACTGTCTGACAAGCACCATTCTCACAAAGATCACCTACAGAACAGGTCTGAATCTGGGTTGGTTGAGTCATATTGGAACAGAAACTTGTGTTACTTCCAGCATTATTGCAATTGAATGATTGAAACGTTCTGTTTACAGTCAGATTCGTCCCGCAAAAAGGATCACCTATCAAGCCATCAGAACCACAGTCATTATTAACATTGCAAGCAATAGGTGTATACAGACAAGTACTGTTTGCAGCTCCAGGATTAATACAATCATCCTGTGTAAGATTGTTCCCATCATCACAGTCTCCATTATTAAAGCAGACCACAGTCTGGCAAGCTGCATTCTCACACACCTCATTATTGGCGCAATCATCAAAGAGCTGGATACCATCTATGCTGCTGCAGAAACTTTGGTTAGTCCCAGCATTATTACAACTGTGGGTTCTAAACGTATCGCTCACATTCCCATTAGTATCACAGAACGGATTACCAAGAAAACCATCACTACCGCAATTAGTATTATTAAAACACTGGATAATTCGATTCTCACATGTACTATTCACAGTGCCAGGCCCTATACAAACATCCTCAGTAGAAACATTCCCATCATCACAACCAGCATTATTAAAACAAGTCACATTCTGACAAACACCATTCTCACAAAGATCACCAACAGAACAAGTCTGTATCTGAGTAGGACGGGTAGCATTAGAACAAAAACTCGTATTACCCCCACCATTATTACAACTAAACTCAAACAAAGTCCTATTCACGGATAAATTCGTATTGCAGAAAGGATCTCCAAATAGGAAATCACTTCCACAATCAGTCGCAACATTACAAGCAATCGCTGTATTAATACAAGTACTATTAGCACTACCCGGATCAATACAATCATCCTGAGTCAAAGGATCCCCATCATCACATTGAGCATTGTTGAAACAAGTCACATTCTGACAACCACCATTCTCGCATGTTTGATTAAACCTACAATCCTCCAACTGGATGGGGGTATCTGCGCTACTACAAAAACTTTGATTAGTTCCACTATTATTGCAGGTATGAACCCTAAAAAGATCAGTTGAATCACCAGATCCATCACAGAAGGGCTGACCGATTAAGCCATCTGTACCACATTGAGCATTATTCAAACACTGAATCTGACGATTCTCACAAGTACTATTCACAGTCCCAGGCCCAACACAGATATCCTCTGTCTGAGCATTCCCATCACCACAATCACTGTTCAAGAAACAGGTAACATTCTGGCAAGCACCATTCTCACAAAGATCTCCCACTGAACAGGTTTCATTAACAATAGGATCAGTAGTGTTTGTACAAAAACTTGCTGTAGTGCCTTGATTATTACATTGGAAATCAAGAAAGGTTTTATTCACAGTAAGGTTTGTACCACAAAAAGAATCCCCAATAAAGCCCTCAGTACCACAATCTGCATCCACAAAACAAGCAATAGGCGTATTCTGACAAGTTGCATTAGCAGTCCCAGACCCAACACAAGTATCATCAGTAAAATTGTTATTATCATCGCAATCACCATTATTAAAACAAGCTACTGTCTGACAAGCAGAATTCTCACACACCTCATTATCTGTGCAGTCATCTGCTAATACAGGGAGATCAGTAAATGTACAGCTACTATTAGCAGTACCCCCATTATTACATGTATGATCCCTAAAAAGATCAGTTACATTTCCATTTGCATCACAAAAAGGAACTCCCACGAACCCATCTGTACCACAATCACTCTCAACAAAACACGCAACAGCTTGACATGCCCCATTCTCACATGCCTCAGTAGCATTACAATCATCAATCACCTGAGGTGCATCACTAGTTGTACAGGTACTTTGACTTGTCCCAGGGTTATTACAAGTATGTGTCCTAAATAGATCAGCAGAATCTCCAGTTCCATCACAAAATGGCGTTCCAATTAGTCCATTAGTACCACATTCTGGATTATTAAAACACAGGATAGCCCGATTTTCACAGCTACTTGATAAAGTTCCAGGATTAACACAAACATCTTCAGTGCGATTATTCCCATCATCACATGCACTGTTGCTTATACAGGGAACAAAAAGCACATCAAAATTATCAGAATCTGATGCTCCATGAGGATCAGTAAGCGTAACGCCAACATTAGATTGCCCAACAAAATCCACACCAGGAGTTACAATAATATTGTTCTGATTATCAATAGCCACTCCAATATTTGCTCCAGGAGAAGCACCCCAAGTTAAAGTTGGCTGAGGATCATCCAGATCATCACCATAAATATCTAGGTCAAAAGTAATATCTTGATTCCTGTTTTGTAGTTGATTCGGAATCGGCAAAATTACGGAAGCAACATTAGATTTAAACAACTGCAAATTAAGTTCTTTATCAGCTGCCACTACCGTAACATCATCTATTAAAATATTAAACCCCTGTTTAACAATTGTGTATTCATAAGTTCCTGGAACAAAGCCAGGCAATCGAAGAAATCCATTGGAATTAGTCGCTCCATTGAATCCATTGTTCATAGTGATCTGAGCACCCTGAATAGGAACATTCCCCACTGCATTAACAATGGAAAACTCTATTGCAAATGTTGGCTGAACATCAATATAGATACTCTTAGCTGTTGCATCCTCAATATTATCAGTAGCACCTGCAGGACAATTAACAGCCGTTCCTGTCAGCGCAACACTATGCTGTCCCCTAGTAGGAAATGTAACATCAAAATTAACACTCATCTGATTTCCATTAGGATTAGCAGGAAACCGCTCTACAGTATTCAAGATAGTATGTGTAGCATTGGTAACCATAATAGTAATATCAGTAGCCAAAGGTGATTTACCACCATTATTATTCATAAAATTGCTTATCTTATCAACATCAAAGGTTACAGTATCCCCCTCCACAGGAAATTGCGCTCTTGGTTCTAGATTATTGAGGATGCTGTAGCATTTGTTAAGTGGCCTTGCCGGCAAAACTACTGTATTCTTACTTGCTGATTGATCAACTTTTGAGGAACATTGACAGTCTGTAACACTAGTAGAAGCAACTACTGTGTAGCTCCCTTCCGCAGTAGGAGTCCAGCTAAAAGTTCTTGTTTCACTGGTATCCATAAGAAGATTAAGATTTCTCTGCCTACTAAAAACAACATTATTACTTGCATCACGAACCTCAATAGTTAATGATGTCTGAGCAGAGTAGTGATCATCAAAACCAGGAGGTGTAAAAAATGGTGGCTGATAATTTTCCCTAAAAGCGCTCTGGGTGGTAGTGCTTATATCTGCAGCAACCCCAATAACAATAGGCTCATTAACATGTCCTGTATTCACAACAGACAGAGACACGGGGCTTCTGCAATTCTTTGCCTTGTTCAAATGATTGTTATAAGTTACCTGGCCAGATCCCTGGCTCCAGACCAAAAATTCCTTAGGGATATAGCAATTTGCGTAAAAGTA
>Ga0187827_10008621_pt1 | contig 10992 bp, 19 predicted proteins | sample ETNtaG_39_FD_167969 | JGI IMG/M metagenome (GOLD analysis project Ga0187827, IMG submission 167969) | Marine microbial and viral communities from oxygen minimum zone, Eastern Pacific Ocean - ETNP2014_SV_150_PacBio MetaG (Illumina Assembly) | ecosystem: Environmental > Aquatic > Marine > Hypoxic... | reverse complement strand
AGTAGTTACAAATCGAGGTTTTTATTCCTCGTCGAGTCGTCGACAATTCGTCGTCGAGAGATTCCCATTGCTTCCCGTCGACAATATTCGTCGTCGGGAAAACTACCGCTTAAAAGTTGTAATCAAAGATTAAAGCACCATTTTTTACATTTTTACCCTGATACTGACATATAGTTATTCTCCGTCGGCAAATTAACAGCGACGGGGGAATATTTGATAAGATTTTTTCTTTACTATTAATTATATAAATTATATAAAAAAATAATAAATGATTATCAGTCAGTAGTAAGAAAGGTATTTATAGTAATTCATATTTTACATTTTATGGCAAAGAAAAAAGGGTTTTCTATAAGGAGAGAGTTCAGGAGAGGCAAAGCTGTAATAGTTTTAAGGGATAATAATAAAATTGTTGAAACTCATAAGTGGTCAATAAAGTTAGGACTTACTGTTGAATCTGCTAAACGGGAATTTAAAGAATCGGGTTCTATAAGAAAAGGTATCAAAGGCATTAAATTAGCTAATGTCAGGGAATTTTCGGATTTTAGAGTTAAAAAAAAGAGTAATAAATATTATGATTTTAAATTTGGCAGGGGGGTTGAATTTTATCAGGGAATTGCACAGACTATTTTAAATAATGGGAAGATTATAACTGCAAGGTCAGGTTCATTTTCAGATAAAAGTAAAAGATATGAAGCGATTGAGGAATCTGTGGATGCTTTAAGAAAAAGAGTTGCAGAAGCATTTGGAGAAACTTATGATGCTGATAAGGGAGAACAAAAAATAATACAAAAAAATCTTCATGTAAGAGTTGGTATTGTATATTATAAAAATATTTAAAATGAAATGGAATATCTTGAAACCGACTAAACAACATTCCTTTAATAAGCAGGTTTATGGATTTGATATTGAAACCTATGATGACAATAAAAAATTTCTTATGGCATCAATCCATGATGGAAAAAATTGTAATATCTTTTATGATAAGGATGAATTAATTACTGAATTTAAACGCAGTAAATATCAAAGATGCTATGTATCGGCAACTAATTTAGCATTTGATTTCTTTGGAGCATTTTATAAAAAAGAGGATTTAAAACATTTTAATTTTTTATGGAGAGGTTCAGATTTAATCTATTCAAAGACAAAATTAAAAAAAGGAATATTATACAAGCATGGGAAAAATATGGATTCATTGACATTTATAGATACTATGAATTATGTTAAGCTGTCTGTTAATGATTTAGGCAAGATAATGAACCTGCCAAAATTAAAATCCCCTGATTTTATCGGCAAATATCCAAAAGATAAAGCTGAATGGGATGAAATGATAAAATATAATATTAGGGATTCACAAATATCCCAAAAGGTGATTCATTTCTTCTATGATTCATTTTCACATCTTGGTGCAACACCAAAATTAACAATAGCATCAACATCAATGTCATTATGGAGAAATCAATATTTAAAAGAGGATTATTTCAGGCATGAAACAAGGCAGTTGTTAGAGCAATTCAATGCTTATTATGGTGGAAATGTTCATGTTTACGCTAGGGGAAAATTAGAGGATTATAATTATTATGATTTTAATTCATTATATCCGTCAGTAATGAGAAATGATTTTCCTAATCCCAATTCCATGAAGATTACAAATGAAAACACAACATCATTTATTGAAGTGTATGAGGGTGTATCATCTGTTGAGTTGTCCTGTCCTTACATGGAATATCCATTATTGCCTTTAAGATATGACGGTAAATTAATTTTTCCATACGGAAATTTTAAGGGATGGTATAGCCATGTTGAATTAAGAAAAGCTGTTGAGTTAGGATATACTATTAAAAAGGTAAATAGGACTTATTATTTTACAGAAACCTGCATACCTTTTAGGGATTATGTTGAGGACTTATATAATTTAAGAAAAGATTACAAGGCAAAAAATAATCCTATGGAGATTGTTGTAAAATTATTGATGAATAGCCTGTATGGAAAATTCGGACAGAAATTCTTGGATAAGGAGCAATGGCAGGTATTTGACCATACCGTTGAGGAATTGAAAAAATACACAAGTTTTGAGAGGATTGGAGAATTTATAAGATTGAAAAAACATCTTTCTGAACCTGCGGTTTTCTGCATACCCATTTGGGCTTTATATGTTACAGCTTTTGCAAGATTAAAACTGCATGAATGGATATTGAGGACTAATCCTGTTTATGTTGATACTGATTCTTTGATTACAAAAAAGAAACTCCCTAATTCATCAGAACTTGGAAAATTAAAGCTAGAATCCACTATTGACAGGGGAATTATTGTCAGACCTAAATTCTACATGATTGAGGGATTTGATGGGGATATGCCATTTAATAATTATAAGATTAAAGGCATGGGTGTCAAGATAGACAGGAAAATATTTCTGTCAATGATGATTAATCCCTCTTATACATACAAGAAATTTATGAAGTTTAAGGAATCTGTCCGCAGGGGATTTATACCCAATGAAATAATTGATATGACTAAAGAAATGAGTCTTGAAGATAATAAAAGGATATGGCAAAAAGAATTTGATTACAATGAATTTCAGACGAGCAGACCTATTGAAATGATTGATGGAGTATCAGAACTTGATATTGATAATCAGGCAATAGAAAATAAAATAGAAGTGGGGTATTAACATGAAACATATAGATTTAACAGATTTTGGAGTAGAACCTGAATGTTTTAAGATACCGACATTTAAGGTAGATAGTTTCCGTCAGAAAAATCTATTTGATTTTGGAATTAAGAATCCTTATCCACAGCAGGAATAAATAGAAAGGTTTATATATTATTTATATTATTCCCATATTATACATAAGATACCATGACAGATTTTAATTTTAAGATTCCTGAAGATATACATACTTTGTTTAAATTAATTTCTATTAAAAAGAAAAAGGATATGCGCATTATACTTACAAAACTTATTATAAATTATGTCAAAAAAAACAGAAAGATTTTAAAAAGTAGTTATAATATAAACCTTATGAATTAAATGTTAATCATATTTTCAAATGGCAACTTCCTGAAACATTGATGTTTTTCTACACCTCTTTCATCAATGTTTCAGGTTTTTATTTTATGGTCAATATGCAAACCCAAACTAGAGGTCTGTAATGACGGAGTAAAAAATGGCAAAACTATGCGAAGAAGCAAAAAACTATGTAACGCCAACAACAAAAAACATAACTGAACTAGAAGATGTTTCTGTTAATGTTGATGTTTTGGAAAAGGAAGTATTGAGAAAAGACGGAACACCGTTTAGGTATAAATATATTCTTGTTAAGGATGAAGAATATAGAGTTCCTAATAGTGTTATCGGACAGCTTAAAGAACAGATGGAAGCAAAACCTGATATGAAAGAATTTAAAGTGTCAAAATCAGGTGAGGGACTTAAAACTATTTACACCGTAATACCAATGTAAATATTTTTTTATTTGCAGGACTTTTTGTCCTGCTTTATTTTTTAAATCCAAAAAATCGGAGATTTTTAAGTATGTCAACAAATCAAATAAGTATTAATGTAAGAGGAGAACTTGCTAAAATTGTTGGTAAACTTAATAGAAAATGGGGTATTAATAAATCTGATGTTGTAAGGTCAATGATTATAGAATATTGCAATGATAGATGCTTGTTTGATGATAAAAAATGCATGATAAAAAAGTTTTAGTTCCAATGCCTAGAAAGGCAATGCAAGTTGGATTAAAGGTTACCCCCAAAAAAGAAAAGAAATTAATGAAAGATATGGGACTTGAAAAATTTTTAACAACAACACTTGCAAAAAAATCAAATATTTTTGACAGGAAATCATGGATAAAATATTATAATAAATTATAAAATGAAAAAAGAAAAATTTATTGACAGGCATATAATTCTAGGAAATGTTAAGACAAAAATAATTCCGTTGGATTTGGACGGTGATGGACAGACGGGGGGTGTTGAGGCTTTGAGTCAGCAATCAAATGTTATTCCTGTCAAGGAAACATCTGAATTGGGGGATGCAATAACGGAATTTAACAAGGATGATTTATCAGGAGATAGGTTAAGCTCAATAGATTTTAGGAGCAGGATAAATAATTTTGAAATTGCTCCAATGATTGCATTGGATTCATTGATAGGCATGGGATTCATACCGACAAAGGCAGGTATTCTTAACAGGGTAAAAATGAGAAAATCCGTTTCGCTTGGTGGAGCAGGAAGAAAAGAGTTTGTGGATATTGTTGTTGGTAAAACTCAACGAGATTCACAGATAAGAACAGGTCAGAATTTAATGGGGATGGGAGAGGTTAAAAAATAACTTGTTGGGGTATTCGGGGTGAATGAAACGATAAATAATTCTGCAATAGAAATTGCTAATCAAGTTATGCCTGTTATAATACCCAAACCTGTTAATCCTATGATTATTTGGATTGTTGGATTAGTATTGATTTTCATTATAATAATGTTTCTTATCTTTATGATTATAAAAACAAGAAAAGCAGAACCAAAAGTCAAGGCAGTCATTAAACCTGCAAAACAATCAGATACATTTAAGAAATTCAAATGGTTAGGATGGTTCAGAAAAAAAGAATATAATACAGCTAAAGATATTGTTGCAGATGCATTGAAGTCTATTCAAAAAAGAAATTTAGAATTATTTGAACTCAATAAAACATTATTAGATGAAAATGCTAAATTGAATGCAATAAAATCAGGACAGTTTAATGTTAAAAGTTCTGCTTATTTTGACAGGCTTTCTTTTATGAAAAGATATTTTCAAAAAAGAAAATTAAAGAAGCATCCTGAAAGGTCTATTCTGATTCGTATGGAAATGAACAACGGAAGACATAGAGAATTTATCATGCATGAGGACATTGAAAAATCAGGATTCAAATATAATAAAGGAAGATATATTTTTGATTTGGATAAAAAGTATTATATATTGGATTCTAATATTTGGGCTTATGATTTCCATGAATCCTTTTCACTTGCTATTGAAAGAAGAATACCCGTTGATGAATTAAAACATTCTATGGAATTAGCAGACTCCATAACCGAAGTTAACCATGCAACTAATCCAAAAAATCTTGAAAATTTTATTATCAGCGAGATAGCTCAAGGGATTATGAAAGGAGCAGGACTTGGGGTTTTGTTTAAGATGATGCTGATAATAATTATAGGCATTGCGATATTTATACTTGCAGATTTTGGGATTGATATTTATGATTCAGGAATCATAGAAAGGCTTAAAAAATAATGCTAGACGATATTGAAAAAGTTATGGATAACATATTAAAATTCTTTACTGATATGTTTGAAAAGAATTTTATGTTTTATTGGATAATTATAGGCTTTATTCTATTGATGATTGTTTTTATCCTGCTCATATTTGTTGTAATAAAAGGCAATCCGTTTGCTGAACCTGTTATCGAGGTTATAAATGGAAGCGTCGCGTAAGGTTAAATGTCCTAAATGCAGATATATAATTAATTCTAAAAGTGTCAGGCAGTATATCTGCTGTTCTAGATGCAAAATAAAATTCAGGAATCTTAATTATATTTTAACTAAAGAAATTATTAGAAATCTTTTGGGATTGAATAAAATTCTGAAAAAATAAGAATTTATAAAAAAATTCCCCTGTCCTTTTGGACAGGGGTTATTCGCGTATTTGAAAATATCCAAACCAACGAAGCACCTGTTTTCACAATAGCCTCGATTATTTGAAAGATTTTGCAAATAACTTGTAAACCCAAACTGCAAACAGTAGAGGCAATACAGTAACGAATAAGATACCCAAAGCTAGTCCTAATCCACTTAAATTTGTAAATGCATCAAGAACAAGTCCTGCGGTAGCTCCTATAACCGATGCAATTATAATTACTCCTATAATTTTCTCGATTACATTATCAGCTCCAACCATGTCAATTTTCCTCCCCTTTCGGTGTTAAATCTATATCAGCATGATTAAAATTATTAATCTGTCGATAGAACTCGTCCTTAAAATCTTGAATTAGGTTCATGCTATTGATATATTTTTTCAGTAATATTTAAATACTATGTATATTTTATATACATTTAATGGTCAAAACAAGGTTAGAAGCAGGTTATACCGAAACTATACATATATCTAAAGTTAATAAATCATTGATGCAAAATGAAGTTGCAGTCAGAATAAAGGAAAATAACCCTGTTTTAGAGGACAGGAATCTAACTCAAAATGATATAATGTCTTTTTTGGTAAGAGCTTATCTTGAATATGATTACAATGAATTGAAGAAAAAATATGAAAAAAATAAAAAATGAATAATTTAACCTTAATATCCACAGCACATCAAACAATAACAAGTTCAGGCACTACTTGTTTTGATTGGTGTTTGGAACAAAATGTTGTGCATAATTTTAATGTTGATATGGCATCTGTCGGCATCGTTGGAGTATCATATATTTTTCATGTTCTGTATTTTTTAGGAGAAGAATATGATTTTTTCAAAAGATACAGAACCATGTTTATTTATTCATCAAGATTAACATTGTTAATATTTTTTGTTTATTATTTCTTTTATATCAAATGGGGATTAATAGGATGATTATAAAATATTTTGTAAATAATTTGGATGAATTTATTGGGTTTTTTCCTATATACAAAAGTGAAACGAGAATTTATTATTTGTTTGTATGGCATAAGCAATTATCATTAATTAAAAATATAATATCTAATTTAGGAATCGGCACTATTTATAAAAAATGACAATCAGGTTATGTCTAGGAAATGTCGGTAGTGGCAAAACAGTTGCAGAAGTTAGAAATATGTATTTATCAAATCAAAGAATTAAAACCTATTCTAATATTGTAACCAAATTAAAAAATCAGATAGATATAAACCCCTCTATGATTGTAGAAAAAACTGTTGTAGATACAAAAAAGAAAAGGAACGGGGAATTGGAAAATGTTTATGAAACAAAATTAAATATGGATTTTTGGAAAAAAAATACAGATGTAAAAAATATAGTGATTGATGAAGCACATTCAATTATTAATTCAAGACGGTCAATGAGCAAGATAAATGTTCTACTGACAGATTGGATTGCATTGATTAGAAGAATTTTAGGAAGCAATGATACAGGACATGGGGAGTTAGTATTGATTACTCAACTCCCCAATCGGTAGCATACCCCCCATTTAATTATGGGGGGTGTGTTACTAAAATCTTGTCGATATTATCTGTCGGGACATGGCAACAAAAGTTTCATTTCATAAATGCCATTATTCAAAAGCCTGTAAACAATGTGGTTATGCATGGTCTGAAAATTCTGAAATGCCTGAGAGAACTTGGCAATGTGTCAAATGTGGTTCTTTTAGGCTATTAAAATACGACCATAAGATTGAAGTTTGGGATTTTGCAAATATAAATATTTACAATTCATGGAATGAAGGCTATGCAGGTTCAAAAGGAAACAGACCATTTTACAATCATTATTTTATAATGGATATAGAAAATTATTTTCCACTTTACTCGACGCTACAATGGGACAATTTATTTTCGGACTTATACTAAAATGAAAAAAATATTTCAAGTAATAATAAATTTGGTATTGACATTATCTTTACTTGTTTATTTGTATATGCCGATGGCATTGCTGTATGATAAATTTTATCTTTTCCATGATTATCCTGTATGGTATGTGGCATCCTGCATCGTTGCAGTTCTTGGATTGGTTGCATTGGGAAAGATTATATTTGTTACTTCAAATCAAGAATAGTTATGTTTTTGACTATCCTTGAAAATCTTCGATTTTCGGGATGCCGAAAATGTAGTCACATTTTCGCGCATAATGTTTATATAGTAGTTCATTTTAATTGACTATAAATGGGATTCAAATCAGATAAACAAAGAAAAGGATTTTTTGCAAATCAAGGCAACAATAGTAAAACCGCTTCTTTTTCTGCAAGACCATTAAGTTCTGAAGAAATGAAATCAAAAACCTGTAAATTTACAGGTTTACCATATAAATTATCTACTTCAGCTGATTCACTTCAAACACAAGCTAAAAATTTTAGTGATGAAGAATTAAATCAAGCAATTAAAACAGAAGTAAGGGGAGAACAATTAAGTGTATTATTGAAAGAAATTAATAGAAGAATTAAAAAAGAAACGAAACTTTTGCAAAGACGGATGGATGATTATTTTAAATCTGTTTTAACACCATTGAAACTTTCAGGTGCTAGGTATAGAGTTTTGGCAATAAGACCTAATGAAAAAAGTTCTACTGTTCTCGGAGATTTTGCTGATAAAAAATTAGCACAAAAAAATGTTGAATTAATAAAAAAAGCAGGGGGTAAATCAGTTACTATCGTCGATACTAAAAAAGGAAAAATAATTTAAAAAATAAATAAAAAATGACACCATTTCAATCAGACAAGCAAAGAAAAGGATTTTTTGCCAATAAAGGCAACAATAGTAAAACTGCTTCTTTTTCTGCAAGACCATTAAGTTCTGAAGAAATGAAATCCCGTTCAAATGATTCTGCTGAATATGAACTGTCTACAAAATATGATGGCAGAAAAAGTTTCTATGGCAAGGCAAAAATAAGGCATGAAGATAATAAAAAAATATTAAAAAGTTATAGCACCGATGTTGCATTTATTAAAGATGGAAAAGCTGTTGTCAATGGCACATATTCAGCGACGACATTAAGGCATATTAAAGAATTTCTGAAGCAGAACGGATTTAAAGCAGAAAATTCAAAACAGATTGAAAAAGATTACATATTAAGTTCTAAAAAAGATTCTGACAGCGACGGTGTTGTTGATTCCAAAGATTGTGAGCCATTTAACCCAAAGAAGCAGGGATTCATGCATGATTTTCATGTAAAAAGATTAAGAGCAAAAGAAGAAAAATTAGAAGCTAAAAGGGAAAAGGAAATGAGAAAGCTTGAAGATATAAAAGATAAACTAAAAGAAAGACAGGGCATTGCTTCACAAAAAGCAGATATAAAATCATTAAAATTACAGCAAAAACAGGCTATCATCGACGAAATAAATACTGAAAAGCAAAAAACAAATAAACTTAAACAGGCAAATATCAAGGCAAAAAAACAACTTGATAAATTAACTATTACAGGAAAAGTTAAAACAGAAATTAAAAAAGACAGCAAGTTGTTAGCTGAAAGCACTAATGCATTTCTAAAAAAGAAAAGCACTAGAAAGGCATTGAGTAAAATTGGAAAGAGTTTGGGGTTATAAACTATACAAAATGGGTAATATCATAACACCATGTGGATATTGGATATTGTTAAAACAGATATTTAAAGCAGGGAGAAATATAATATGAATAAAAAACTGTTATTAATTTTGATTATTGGAATGTTTTTGTTAGCTCCGAATGTTATGGGTGCAGAAGTTAACTTTATAATGGGTAATAATTCTGCTTTACAGGATAGTTATGTAACTGCTCAAGGTGGAACTGCTTGTAGTGGAAGAACACCCGCATTATCAACCGACCCCCGAAGCAACCCTAATTATAAAAGAAGTTATGTGCAATTTGATATTAGCAATATTTCTATTCTTTGCGATACTGCACAGATAACAAATGTAACAACTTATTTATATATGTATAATGATGCAAGTGATAGCGCAACTTATTTAACTGCAATACACGATGTTTATGATGCTACATTTAAGCAGGGGGAATGCCATAGCGAAGGCGCACAAATTGATGGAGATGAGTTAGTTTGGAATAATCAACCCTGTGGAACAGGTATAGCAGGAAGCTTCCCATCAAACACAGATAAATGTAATGCAACTGCAGAAACGCATTTTTTAGATGGTGTTGATGGAACTTGGTCGCATTGGGAAATAACCGCTATGACGAAAAGAGCAATAAGCAATAGCAGGGCTAATGTTACTTATGTTATATTAAGTCCTGAAGATAATGCTAATGGGATTATGAGAAGTTACTCATCAACAGAAACAACATTGGGCTCACAATATACTCCTTATCTTGATGTTACTTGTAATACTCCTGATACCTTACCACCTGCAATATCCTCAACATCAATAAATAATTCATTGCCTAAAAGATTTGATGACATTATGGTTTCAGCATTATTGACTGATGACACATCATCGGATTGGTGGAGAATTGCACATAATACAAGCGGAGCAATGGTTAATCAGACAATCAATGACATTTCAGGAGCATCAGTCAATGCAACATTCTCTTTCACAGAAAGCATAACTAAAGGGACTGTTGTTGGCTATCAATTTTGGTTTAATGACACTTTAGGATATACAAATATAAGCGATATATACAGCTTTACTGTTCAAAACAGCCCCCCTGAAACTCCAACAATAATATTCCCAACATCAAGCTTAAGGACAAACACCCAACCTTTAGATTTAAATGTAACTTTTCCTGCTGATGATGATGGGGATTCAATAACAATATCCTATTACATCAACGGAACTATAAACACAACATCATCAAGCAATGCAACTTTTAATGCTTCAGATGGAAATTATCTGCTTGAGGTTTCAATTACAGATGGGACAGATTTCAGCAGTAACACATCTGTTACTTTTGATTTAGATACAACAAATCCCATCCAAACCATCACATTGCCTGAAGATTTAAGCACTCATAATGCAAATATAACTATAAATATATCATGCACAGATTTAAACCCATTCCTGCTAAATTATACAATATTTAACTCAACATTCGGAATTATGAAAAGTGTTCAGAATGGAAGTCCTGTCGGGAATAACCTGATGATTTTGGATTCATTTGACATAACAGGGATTCCTGATGCCATATACACATTAAATTCGAGCTGTTCCGATACACATACTGCCAAGAAAATCCCCAATTACATTACTGATGTTGATTCAGGAAACAGGAAAATAACATATACAACCCCTGATGAAAATGTAATCACAATAAAATTAAAATCCGTTCCTGCCAGATTCTCATTGGATTCA
>Ga0187827_10008620_pt1 | contig 10992 bp, 11 predicted proteins | sample ETNtaG_39_FD_167969 | JGI IMG/M metagenome (GOLD analysis project Ga0187827, IMG submission 167969) | Marine microbial and viral communities from oxygen minimum zone, Eastern Pacific Ocean - ETNP2014_SV_150_PacBio MetaG (Illumina Assembly) | ecosystem: Environmental > Aquatic > Marine > Hypoxic... | reverse complement strand
GAACTCCCCAAAATCACCGTTGTTGTCTGCCATGCTTCACTCCTTTCGACTGTCCTTCAGCATTACTTTCCGCCCCGGCCCCGCTCGGGCCAGAGCATTTTCAAAAAGCGCATCGTGCCCGCCAGCGCACCGCTCAACTTCACGACCGGCGCGGCCACGTTTTCGCTCACCAGCCGTGCGGTGCCGTGCAGCGCACCTATTGTATCACTCGCCTGCTCCAGAATCGGTTTGATTTCGTGGCGCAGCAAGTGCAGCAACCGCGCCAGCTGCACCGCGACCACAATCAGCGCCACGCCGACTACTAATATCTCCACCGCGAATGCGATGATGACCAGGTCGCGCAGCATGCGCGTCAGGCCCGGATTGCGCAGCAGGAAAACCCCTAGCAGCGCCAGACCCGCTACCAACAGCAGCACGATTACGCCTAGAATGGCGGGGAGTTTCCATGCCGATGAGCCGTTTGTGCCGTTTTCGGACGCGGAGGTATCTGCTGTCTCAGCCATCAGCGCGATTATAGGCTATCCGTGGCGAATCTGGAAGTTGCGCTTTGTCGCTACCGTCCGGCGGCAGGTTCACGCGCGGCTAGCCAGTGCGCCAGCAGCAGCGCCAGAGCGGAACCGAACGTGGCCATGCCGGCGTTGAGTGGTCCGATGGCGTAAATACGCGCCTGCACCATCGGGCTCAGGTTATGGCCGATGATAAAGCCCACCCAGCTGGCGGCCAGATAGAGCAGCATTCGGCGCGCGCCGCCGCCCCGGAACAGGTGGAAGAGCGCCCCGTACAATGTCGGTAAAATGATGGCGAGCAGATACGCGGGCGTGGTCATGACTGAATTACCCCACCACCGAGGCAGACTTCATCATTGTAGAACACTGCCGCCTGCCCGGGCGTGATGTCGCGCAGCGGTCTCTCGAATTCCACATTCACTTTGTCCGCGCCAACCGGGGTGATGCCGGCCGGGGCCGGTCTGGCGCGGTAGCGGATTTGCACCCCGGCGCGCAGCACGCTGCCCGGCGGCTCCCCGCTTATCCAGTTGACATTTCTGGCGCGCAGACGGTTTTTTCCCAGTTCGGCGCGGCCGCCCACCACCAGCGTGTTTGCCTCGTGCTTGGTGGCAAGCACGTACAGCGGTTCGGTCGCGGCGATGCCGATGCCCTTGCGTTGGCCAATGGTGTAAAGTGGCAGGCCGCGGTGTTCGCCCATGCGCTCTCCCTGCCGGTTGACAATCGGGCCTGGTCGAAGCGCTTCCGGCGCATGCTCGCGCACATAGCGCCGGTAGTCTTTGTCGGCGAGGAAGCAAAGGTCCTGACTTTCGGGGCGCTGCGCCACCGGCAGTCCGAAGCGTTGCGCCAGTGATCGTGTTTCAGTTTTGGTGTAAGCGCCAAGCGGAAAAAGAGTGCGCGCCAGCTCGCGCTGGGCGAGCATGTTGAGCGCATACGATTGGTCTTTGCTCGCGTCAACCCCGCGCAGCAATTGATGCTGTGCGCCCTTCTTGCGCACGCGCGCATAATGCCCGCTTGCCAGATGCGTGGCACCCATTCGCATCGCTTTATTGAGAAGGAAGCCCCAGCGGATGTGTCGATTGCATTCGAGGCACGGGTTGGGCGTCACGCCAGAAGTGTGCCCGCCGAGAAAGAACTCGACCACTGCGTGATGGAAGTCCGCGCGTGCGTCGAGCACATAAAAGGGGATGTCGAGCAGCGCCGCCACCTGCCGCGCCCGCTCTACCGCGTCCGGCGTGCAACAGCGGTTGTGGCCGTTCCCGTTCTGGCCGGGTTCGCCCCACAGGCGAAGCATCAGCCCGAATACCGCGTGGCCCTGCTCGCGCAGCAGCGCGGCTGCGACCGAGCTATCCACTCCGCCGCTCATCGCCACCGCCACGCGCTGCCCCTCAATCACCCGCCGCCCTCATTCGTTCGATGATATCGGGAAGCACCGAGAGCGTGTGTTCAATGTCATCACTCTCGGTATGCCGGCCGACGCTCAGGCGCAATGAACCCAGCGCCCAACGCGGGGACAGCCCGAGCGCGCGCAGCACAGTGGAAGGCTTCGGGCTGCCGATTTTGCAGGCGGAGCCGGAGCTGGCGGCCACCCCGGCCAGATCGAGATGCATGAGCAGCTCGTTGCCGTCGATACCGGCGAACACGAAGCTGGCGCTGTTAGGCAGCCGGCGGGCGGGGTGACCGGTCAAACGTGAGTGTGGCACCGAGCGCAGCACTGCGCTGATCAAACTGTCGCGTTGCGATTGCATATTGCAGCAATCCTTTTTCCGGAGTTCCGCGGTGAGCTGCAGCGCGGCGGCCATGCCCACAATCAGAGGCACGTTGTGCGTGCCGGCACGCCGCCCGGCCTCCTGGCTACCGCCGGTTTGCATGGGCTGTAGCGTCGTGCCACGCCGCGTGTAGAGCAGACCCACTCCCTTCGGTCCATAAAACTTGTGCGCGCCCAGAGAGAGCATGTCCACGCCTAGCGCTTCTACGTCCAGCGGCAGTTGGCTGCCCGCCTGCACCGCATCGGTATGGAAGAGCGCCCCCTTCTCGTGCACCGCGCGCGCCAGCGCTGCGATGGGCGCTATGACGCCGATTTCGTTGTTGGCGTACATGATTGAAACCAGCACCGTGTCGGCACGAAGCGCGGCGGAAAGGTCTTCGGTGGAGGTCAAGCCTTGTTCGTCCACCGGTAGTTCGGTTAACTCAAAACCGTGGCGCTCGCGCAACTGCCAGGCGGTGTTAATCACGGCCGGGTGCTCCACCGCCGAGACGATGAGATGATTGCCGCGCCCGGCCGCGCGCGCTGCTAGCGCCGCGCCGCGCAGCGCAAGATTATCGCTCTCGCTGCCGCACGCGGTAAAAATGATTTCGTCGGCGCTGCAGTTGAGCACGCCCGCAATTTGCTCTCGTGCCGAACTGAGCGCGTGTTCAGCGCGCTGCCCCCAGCGGTGCACCGAGACCGGGTTGCCGTATTCTTGCGCGAAGTACGGAAGCATCGCGGCAACAACCTCGGGCTCCACCGGTGTGGTAGCGGCGTGGTCCAGATAGATTGGTTTTGTCATGCAGCTAAGAACGTGCGTCCGGAACTAGAGTTGAAACCCCTGGCGGGCGGGCACCACTTTGCGCTCCAGATTCTCCACGAATTCAAGTAACCGGTTCTCGAGAGCATCCCACTCCTCGCTGCTCAGAATCTCCTGCACCACGTCTGTGTCTTTGGCCATGCCGGCAGTGAGAATCTGCGAGCAATCCCCGTAGAGCGTGTACCATGCATCTGTCGGTTTAATGCCAAGTTTGGTGATGCCGGGCACAAACTCGCGCACCACGAACTCGAAGTACTCCTGCTCGAGGTCCGGTTTTATGTCCCAGCTAAGGATAAGCTTGACCATGCTCGCTGGCGGTGGCGTCGCCCGCCAGAGCCGCTAGCCGCCCTTCGGCTCCAGCACTACCACCTGCGTCCCCTCCGGAAGGTTGGACTTGGCTACCTTCAGGCTTTGCTCGGGCGGCACCTTGCTGAGGCCCATTTCTTTTAGAAAACGGCTGAGCGGGTCCAGTTTCGGTTTTGTTTTGCTCGTTCTGAAGTGCATCGGCACCACGATAGACGGCTCAATAAGGCTGATCATCTCAGCGGCCTGAGCCGCATTCAACCCCTTCCCGCCGCCGACCGGGACCAGCAGCACGTCTACTGTGCCCAGCGCCTCCACCTGCGGCTGTGAAGGGATGGCGCTCAAGTCTCCCAAATGGCAGACACTGGCGGAATCGTACTCGATCACGTAGGCGGTGTTTTCTGGCGGCGGCTCAGCGCCATTTTCTGGCGCCCCCGCCGAGGTGCGTACCCCGGTGATGAATGCGCCCCCGATTTCATATTCGCCCGGACCGGTGATGGCGCGCGCGCCCTTGACTATGGAGAGATTGCTGTGCCCGGGCGCGTCGTGGCTCACAGTGACCACATCCGCTTTCAGGCGCGGGGGCGCGAAACCGATGCTTTTGTCAAACGGGTCGGTGACGATTGCTGCGGCGTTGCGCTCCATCATCCGAAAACATGAATGCCCGTACCATGCGATTTCCACGAGTTGACCCTCCGCCAATGATTATACCATCGTGGCGTCGGGCGGTTTGCGCACAGAAACCGGTATAATGCCCGCAGACCGTACGCGCGCGTCCTGACATGACCAGTTCAACTCGGTTTTCGCCTGTGCTTTCTGACGATGACCTGAATCTTTTCGCGCAGGGCAATCACACTCGCCTATACGAGAAGCTGGGCGCTCACCCGCTCCGACATCAGGGTGTGGAGGGCGTGGGTTTCGCCGTATGGGCGCCCAATGCGCGCTGCGTCAGCGTGGTCGGTGATTTCAATCAGTGGGATGGAGGTAGCCACCCCATGCGCGTGCGCGGCGCTTCCGGAATCTGGGAGCTGTTTGTGCCCGCGCTGCGTGCCGGGGAGTTGTACAAATACGAAATCATTGGAGCAGACGGTTGCCATCCGGTGCTGAAAGCTGACCCACATGGTTTCGCCTGCGAATTGCGGCCGCAAACCGCTTCAGTGGTGTGCGCGCTGCCGGGCTTCCATTGGGGCGACTATGAGTGGATGGCAGCGCGCCCTGAGAGGCAGTCTCCCACCGCACCAATCTCGGTGTACGAATTGCACCCGGGTTCGTGGTGGCGCGCGGCAGACGGCAGTCCGTTCAGTTATCGTGAGCTGGCGCCGAAACTGGTGCAGTATGTACTTCAACTTGGCTTCACCCATGTGGAATTGCTGCCGGTCACCGAGCATCCCCTTGACGGCTCGTGGGGCTATCAGACGCTCGGTTATTTCGCACCCACCAGTCGGCACGGATGTCCGCATGATTTCATGGCGTTCGTGAACAGTCTGCATTGCGCCGGCATTGGTGTCATCCTCGATTGGGTGCCCGCGCACTTCCCGCGCGATGAACACGGGTTGAGCTTATTCGATGGCACTCATCTTTACGAGAATGCTGACCCACGCCGTGGTGCGCACCCGGACTGGGGCACGCTTATTTTCGATTACGGCCGTCGCGAGGTGGTTCAATTCTTGCTTAATTCGGCCCTGTTCTGGCTGGAAAAGTACCATATAGACGGGCTGCGCGTAGACGCGGTCTCTTCGATGCTTTACCTCGATTATTCGCGAAAAGAGGGTGAGTGGCTGCCTAATGAGCAGGGCGGGCGCGAGAATCTGGAAGCGGTCGCGTTTATGCGCCGCTTCAACCAGCTGGTGCACGAGCGCCATGCGGGCACGCTGACAATCGCGGAAGAATCCACCACCTGGCCGAAGGTCACCGGCCCGCTTTCCGAAGGCGGCTTGGGGTTCGACCTGAAATGGAATCTCGGCTGGATGCACGACACGCTCGAATTTTTCGGCAGGGAGCCGGCGCACCGGCGTCACCATTACGACCAGCTTACTTTCGCGCTTCTCCACGCGTTCAACGAGAGCTTTATGCTCCCTTTTTCGCACGATGAAGTGGTGCATGGGAAAGGCTCACTACTGGCGCGCATGCCCGGCACCCGCCGGCAGCAGTTCGCAAATTTACGCTTGCTTTTTGCATATATGTACACCCATCCGGGAAAGAAAATGCTCTTCATGGGTAATGAGTTCGGACAGGCGCGCGAATGGGATCATGACAACGCGTTGGACTGGGAACGGGCTGCGGCCGGCCCGCACCGGCAGCTGCAACGGCTGCTGGGCGACCTAAATCGGTTGTATCGCGCACAGCCCGCGCTGCACGAACTGGATAGCGAATCGGGCGGCTTTGAATGGATTCGCTTTCAGGGCGCGGAATCGGGTATGCTGGCGTTCATGCGCCGCGCCCGCGACTCCGGCGATTGGCTGCTGGCGGCCTTTAATTTCACACGGACGTCGCAGGATGACCATTGCATTGGCGTGCCACAGGCCGGGCGCTACCGTGAGCTTCTCAATACTGATGCGGATATTTATGGCGGCTCCGATCTTTGCAATCTCGGGGCGGTTACGACTACAGCGGTGGTATGCGATGGCCACCCGCAGTCGCTGGTGCTCACGCTGCCGCCGCTGGGTGCGGTCGTGCTAAAAGCGGAACCGGCCTGAGGAATGAACGGCGGCGCCCCGGCTCATCCTCGCGTGGCGACTCGCCCCATGATGCGGCTGGCTGCGGGCGACATGCGCATGCTGCTGGGGGTGGCGCTGCTGCTGGCAGCTTGTTCGGGTGCCGGGCAACCAACCGCCCCGGCGTTGCCCACCTTCGTGCCACCGGGGATGAGTGAAAACCCGCTCGCGCTGGGTGCGGCGGGCACGCCTGCTCCGGGTGGCCCGCAATTGGGCGCGATTTCCAATTACCATTTTGACGTGGCACTGGATTATGCCGGCCATCGGGTGCAGGTATCGCAGCTGGTGGAGGTAATCAACCCCGGCCCGGACATGTGGACTGAGCTAGTCTTCTTTTTGCCGGGCGACCTGCAGACAGCGCGATTTACTGTGAGTACGGTGCGCCTGCAAGAACAGGTTGAAACCGCTGGCACGCAGCTTCGCTTCACTCCCGACGGCTTTCTCACCCTCCGGCTTCCGCAAGGGCTGAACCCACATGAATCGCGGCTGGTGAGCATCACCTATGGGCTGGAGGCCGCTGAGGTCGAGTTGGCCACCCGCCGGCCTGCGGGCGATGTGGGCTACGGGGAGGACGTGCTCCAGTTCATCAACTGGTATCCCCGGCTGGTTCCTTATCATCCCGGGCGCGGCTGGGAGCGCTGGGCGTCGACAGATGTGGGTCCCCCGCTGCTGGCCGAGGTGGCCGATTACCAGATGCAGGTACGCGCGCCGGATGGGATTGTGGTTGCCAGTGGTGGCCCGGTGGAGCGCCGGGGCAATGAATGGCAGTTCCAGATGCAGAACGCGCGCAGCATCGCTTTTAGCGCCAGCCCGGACTACGAACTGAAAACCCGCACCGAAGCCGGGGTGACCATCTACGTTTTCCATCTACGCGAGCATGCCTTCGCGGCTGAGGCCGTGCTTGAGGCCGCCACACGCGCGCTGGTACTCTTCAACGACCAGTTCGGGCACTATCCGTACCGCAGCTTGGTCATAGCGCAGGATGTCTACCTCTCCAGCGTGACCGCCGGTGGATTGATGCTGCACAGCGGTCAGGGATTCGAGGATTACGCCGGCCAGCCCGACACGCTGCTGATGGCGTTGCTGCCGTTGACGATGGCCCACATTTGGTGGGGGCAGGTGGTTGGCTACAATCCCATCGCTGAGCCCTGGCTGGGGGCCTCGCTCGCCATGTACTCGGAATATTTGTACCTTGAGCGTTACCATCCGGATATGAAAGATTGGTACTGGCGCGACCGCATCGACTACTGGCAGCCGGAGGGTGCGCTGAATCTGACAGCTTATGACCTTGAGAGTACGGAGGGGTTGCTGCAAAACACCTACCGCGTGGGCGCGCGTTTCCTCCATGAACTGCGCACCGGAATGGGGCCGGCAGCCTTCCGGCGTTTCACGCGCGACCTTTTCCGCAATGGCGCTTTCAAATTGGTGAACGGGGGCGATTTCTTCAACACGCTGCGGCGCTACGCGGACGAATACCCACAACTGGTCATCGCGCGCTATTTTGATGAGACAGTGACCATGCCCACCCTGCCGCCCCCGCTTACCCTGCGGCCCACGCCCGGGCCGCCGCTCATCGCCACCCCGACGCAGCGCATCCACGTGGTGCAACCAGACGAGACGTTGATTGGCATTTCAATTCAGTACGAGGTGCCGATACAGATGATTATTGACCGCAACCACATCACCGACCGCGCCACGATCCAAGTGGGCAGCAAACTGGTTATTCCGTATCCGTAACTATCGCCCTCTCCGGCAGCGGGGCCCCTGTTCCGGCATTATGCTTGCGCGCACATGCTGCCACAGCTCCGGGCTGGCGGCTGCCAGCAGCGGGAAGTGCGGGTGCGAGTGATCCTCCGCGCACGTCAGAGGGAAGGGCGCGGAGCCGTCCAGCGTGTCGATTGCCCCCCCGGCCTCCTCAATCAGCAGCCATGCAGCCGCGAGGTCCCACAGTTTCGGCTCGGAGACGATGCTGTAGAGCGCTTGCCCGCGCGCTACCAAGGATAGCTCGTAGATCGTGGAGCCAAACGTACGCCGTTTTGCGGGCAGCCGCGGCCAATACCGCTGCTCCGCGCCGGCGCTGCAGGTGAAGATTGAGTGACGCGCAATTTCGGCGGGCCTGCGCGCGGAAATCGTGCGACCGTCTTCGAACGCGCTCGCACCCGCGCACGCGTGGCAGAGCATGTCGAGCACTGGAAAGTACAGCACCGCCACGGCCGGCCTCCCGCGTTCCAACAGCGCGATGGACACCCCCCAGAGCGAAAGGCCCTGGCTGAAGTTAGTGCTTCCGTCCAGCGGGTCAATCACCCAGACATCGGCGTTCTCTTTGTGGTGAGAATGGTTCATTTCCTCACTGATAATCAGGTCATCCGGAAAGTTAGCTTCAATCTCCGCGCAGATGAAGGCGTCCACGGCGATGTCGGCTTGCGTCAGTGTGGTGCCGTCCTCTTTGGTTCGCGCCTCGGTGTTGCCGAACCAGTCCAGCAGGCGCTTTCCGGCCGCGCGCGCCAGTTTCACTGCAAACGGCAGCGTGGAGTGTTCCAAAGCGCTGCTACGGGGCGCTGTGGTTTCTGGGGTCATTTGCGATAGCGCCCGGATTCAGATGGACCGGCCATGGCCACGCCGATGGGTTGCAGCGTGTGCAAAATGCGTAGGGTGGGGGCGTGGTGCTTTATCACCTGCGGTAGCCGGCGATAGCAGTGGGGCGATTCATCCGTGCCCGCGCCGCGCAGCTCGACGCCCTGTTCAGCAACCCAGTCTAGCATCATCTGGTGTGAAACCTTTCCACCGTGGCGTTTGCCCTTGTGGCGTCTGCCGGCTGCTTGCGTGCGCGACATGATGCGCCCGGCGCCGTGAATGGTGCTGTAGAGCGCGCGTTTGCTTTCGCGCGAGTCCACTCCCTCGACAATCACAGAGATATCGCCCATGCTGCCGCCGATGAAGCTGCGCTGCCCGGGGTAAGCCGGGGTTGCGCCTTTGCGCACCACCCAGAGGTCCGCGCCCCGGTGCCGCTCGCACCAGGCGAAGTTGTGGTGATTGTGCACCTCTTTCAGGATTTCTGCGCCCAGCAAACGGGCCACGCGCTGGCACACCCAATCCCTTCCGGCGTAGGCGTATTCCCCCGCCAGTTTCATGGCGCGCAAGTAATCCCCGCCAAGATTTCCGTTCACCGGCAGTACCACCGGAAAGACGTCATTCGGTTTGCCGCCGCCTTCCTTAATGAAATGAGTGGCCACCCTGTGCCCGAAACCGCGCGAACCGAAGTGCACCCCCACCCACACTCGCTCTGCTTCATCCACGAAAAGGTCAACATAGTGGTTTCCGCTGCCGATGCTGCCGAGTTGCGCCGCGGCCAGGCTCTTCAGCGCCGCCAGCGGCTTGAGCCGCCAGGTGTGCTCTTCGAAGAGCGCGTGGTCGACCGGTTCTTTGCTCTTGTGTCCGATCCCGAACGCCAGTGTCTCCCAGATGTCGGTCATTATCATGCTGATGTTCGCGCGCGCTTCAGCCGCGGGCAGGTCCAGCCGCACGGCTTTGTTTCCGCAGGCGATGTCGTAGCCGACGCCGGAGGGAGAGACCGCGTTCTGATAGGCCAGCACGCCGCCGATGGGCTGTGCGTAGCCGAGGTGATGGTCTGCCATCAGCGCGGCTGTCACCGCGCGGTCATGCTGCAAGCAATTGCGCATCTGCGCAAGCGCGTTCTCCTGCAGGTTGCCCCAGACCGGGATGCCGTCATGCAGCTGGAAAGGCATCGCCGTTTAACCCGGAAACTGGAGCGTGGCCGACGCGTTCACAGTCAGTTCGCGGGCAGCCGGGTGGCGCTTCCAGAGAAAATGCGCGCGCCGGTGTCGTCAAAACCCACCGCCTCGGCCACGCGGATGGAGGCCTGGTTGTCCCCGGCGGTGACATAGAGGGGCTGCACGTCCTTGGTCAAGATTTCATTCGCCAAAGCCGAAACCACGGAGCGCCCCCAGCCGCGGCCACGCGCTTCCGGCGCTGTGGAAACAGAGATTTCGGCGAAGTGCGGCGAGCGCCAGATCACTGCGGCGGTAGAAAGCGCGCGCTGCTCAGAGCGAATCTCGAAGCGGGGCATGCCGTTTTGCCCAGCGCCGGGCTGCACTAGCGCGTTAATTACTGGCCGGAAGCGCTTTGACTCAAGGCAATACACGCGCAGCCTCTCCGCAGCGCTCACCTCTAGATCGCGAAAAGCTACCGCTTCTAGTTCGGGCGGCAGCAGCAGATAGTACGGCCTGCCGGCTATCAACCCGCTCTGAAAGAGCGCGCCGGCGGTCTGCTCAGATGGAGCTCGGGCGGTCACAGTCGGAGTGAAAAGGTCCATCCCGGTCTGTGCCCTCACTAGGAATCCGTCCGCTTGCCCGGCTGCGTCGTTGTGCAAAAAGAGACGAGTGCGTGCCGGGTCGTGGTGCAGTGCGTAATAAGTCGCAATCGCGTCAGCGGGAGAGTGCGCGCTCAGCAGGGTCTGCACGCACGCCCGTTTGGTGGCGAGATCGGGCATGGCGAGGCGAGTATAACACGCTTAAAGTAAGCCGCCGCCGGTAGGCGGCGGACAGAGGCCGGGGAGGGGATCTGTGGTTGGTGTGGTCGGTTGCCCTAGAAGCCCGGTTCTAGAACAACCAGTCTAATGCAGTTGTTGTTGACCTCTTCGCCTGACGCGCGACCGGTCGGCGGCTTGATTGCAGCCATCGTAGCATCTCCTTCCACAACGCGACAAGTGACATTCATCACCTTGTTTCCGGACGCAAATCATGGCCGGATACCTGGCGTTTCTAGGGCGTGCTCCTGTTGAGCATGCGCGGGTAGGGGCTGGTTTCGCGGATATGCTCAATGCCACAGATCCAGGCGACGGTGCGCTCCACGCCGAGGCCAAACCCGGAATGGGGCACGCTGCCA
>Ga0187827_10008619_pt1 | contig 10993 bp, 6 predicted proteins | sample ETNtaG_39_FD_167969 | JGI IMG/M metagenome (GOLD analysis project Ga0187827, IMG submission 167969) | Marine microbial and viral communities from oxygen minimum zone, Eastern Pacific Ocean - ETNP2014_SV_150_PacBio MetaG (Illumina Assembly) | ecosystem: Environmental > Aquatic > Marine > Hypoxic... | reverse complement strand
GACCGCAGCTATCCCAGCGGTCAAACCCGGTGGCGTGATACTGGTCGCCTCCAGGTGCGACGAAGGGGTCGGCAGCCCCCCTTACACAAAACTGATGCGCGAGACCAGCTCGGTCGGTGAGTTCAGAGCGCGGATGTGGGACGACGAGAGGTTCACAATCGATCAGTGGCAGCTCGAAGAGCAGTGCCGGGCTTTGGATCACGCGGAGGTTTGGCTCTATACTGAAGGTCTATCTCACCTTCAAGCAGGTGATCTTTTGGTGCGACCTGTGGAGTCGGTTAAGAGAGGTGTGACCGACGCTTTGGCTCTGTTTGGACCACGCGCGTGCTTGGCGGTCATCCCCGATGGACCCTACGTAATGCCGACCCTGTCCAGATAGATTTTTGCAAGGCGGTTTGGGAGACCTGATGACCAGAACAGAAGAGTTCAGTGAGAAGCGCGAACGAGTGCGCAGTTGGCTCAGCAGCGCACGCCACGATGCTGTTCTGTTCTCCACCACCGCCAATTTTAGCTGGTACACCGCCGGCGGCGATGACCATGTGTCCATCGCAACAGAATTTGGTGTGGCACCGGTGTTGGTGACTCCAAAAAAAGATTACGTAATCACCAACAACATTGAGAGCCAGAGAATTCGCGCTGAGGAGCTGGCAGGCCTCGACATTGAGGTAGTCGCCTACGAGTGGCACGACGAAGGCGGCCACGACCGATTGGTCAGGCAGTTGACCGCCCACGGCAGCGTCGCAAGTGACAGAGGCTCATTAGCACCTCGCCTGGCCGAACTGCGCTACAGCCTGACGCCATCAGAGATCGCACGATACCGCTCACTTGGAAAGGATGTTGCTGATTCTTTGGCTGAGGCGTGTCGGTTGGTCCAACCGAGACAGACCGAGTTTGAAGCGGCTGGCATCGTCGCAAAAAAGTGTCTTTCTAGGAATGTGACCCCGATAGTCCTTTTGGCCGCAGCCGACGACCGCATAAGACACCACAGACACCCGATCCCAACTGACACCCCCATCAACGAACGAGTGATGCTTGTGGTTTGCGGCCGCAGACACGGCCTCATCGTCTCTACGACCCGCCTTGTGAACTTCGCTCCCCTCACTGATCTGATAAAAGGCCGTCATGAATCCGTATGTGCTGTGGACGCGCTGGTCAACGACGCCACTACTCCAGACGCCTCGGTATCCGAGATTTTTGGCAAGCTCCAGCGAGCCTATAGCGATACGGGGTTTGGGCCTGAGTGGTGGCTTCACCACCAAGGCGGCGCAACCGGCTACGGTGCCAGAGACTACAAGGGCACTCCTGACAGCAAAGAAACCGTACAGCAAAATCAGGCGTTCGCGTGGAACCCGTCAATCACAGGCACCAAATCAGAAGACACAATCATCGCCACGCTCGACGGGCCCGAATACCTATCGACGACTGACGACTGGCCCACTGTGGAGATAAGAGTCAACGGCAAAACCTATACCCGCCCTGACATCCTTGTCCGAGACGTTTGAGCAAACATCTCCCCAGATCCTCCAATATCCCTAGAACCAAGCACTCGTTGCGACTGTTCTGATTGAACCGCTGTCTGCATCTGTCCGCTATGATAGATGACCCTCCTACCGTCTAATTAGGCCTGAACATTTAGACCACATCAGCCAGGAAAGAAATGCCTGAGATAGTAATCAAACCGCGCAACCGGTTTTCCAAGCACGGCGAGCAGATCGTTCGTACTGGCATCAGTCCATCGGTTCTAAACGAACCCTTCTTCTGACCGGAGACCTCTCTGTCGGTCGAAGAGCTGCTCTCCAACGAATCGATTATAGCTACTGTCGATGGCGCTGTCGCTGGCCGCACGATCCTTGAAGCGCTCTACTATCCCTTCGCCGGGATCGTCAACATCGAGGTCCTGGAGGCATACAGGGAGCAGACCATCGGAGCACGATTACTAACAGAAGCGACACAGACCGCCGCCGCCAAAGGTTTTTTGGCGGTTCATCTACAGACGGAACTGGATAACGTAGCGGCGCACAGGTTCTACCATCGTCACAGCTTTCTGCCTGCACAGCAGGGCGAGATGCTTCGGATGTTAAAATTCCTTAGCTATCCAGCCCTGGACCGATTTCGCCAAGAACATCCGTTGGCGTTTTTTTTTCAGAGATCACGGTGACCACAGCGACGGTGTTTCATGGCACCTCAACTGGCGTGATCCTATCAACAGCGACCAGATATCATTGGGCGTGTCTGATGGCTCGTGTCAGCAGGACAGCCAGGGCCTTGGCCCTGGGATTGTCCATTGCTCAATACGTTCAGGATCGGTGAACGTAGAGGCTTCGATAGATTTCCCTACGGCTGCCAATACGGTTGACGTAACGCTCACAATCACCAACCGCGCTGAGAAAAACGTCTCGGGTCGCTGCCGCCTCTTGCTCAACTCCGGATAGCTTCTGGATGGGTCAAACAAGGGTGCAATCGCTTATTCTCTATCAGCACACGAGACCGCCACACTTAGTTTTCCTGTGGCTGCAAGCCCGGATTTTGACGGCGAACTGCTTCGCTATGCATCTTACCAATCGATCTCAATAACAGCGGAAATACTAACACGAAGGCAGCATGTTTTGGTTGAGCACCCCCACAACCGTAGACGACGAGTAAGTGAGGTAAAACTCACATTGCACAGGGCGGGCATCTGTCCGACGCTGATACTGAGCGTTTTTGTCAGCGCGGCGACATCTACCGCCTCCCCAATCGACACCACCAGTTCCAAAACGTTGTTGGTAGCCCCACTGGCCGACCGGTCAGAGTTTCGTGGGGAGTGGAACCTCTCCTCTGAAGTCGCCAGGTCGCTCAGTCGCCGTATGAGTGTCTCCCACAGCTTTGTACCCATCAGCTTTGACACCCTCAATCTGGGTTCAAACGACGACCAAAAGCTGGTAGATGAGACCGTAGAAGCCATTCGCGTTGGCCGCATGGCTGGCGCTGACTACGTGATCTACGGTTCGATAGTGGCGTTTAACATCACACGGTATGGCGTCAGCGCAAGCGGCTTGGGCAGGCGGTCGTGGGGTGGTGGCGACGCCAACTTAGTGGAAGTTGGCGCTCCGCTGGCAGGTGGCTATCGCCATTTTGTCGCTGTCGTGAACCTGCGAGTAGTGCTGGTGCGCTCCGCTGACGGCAAAGTGATCGCAGAGCCAACAGGTGAAAGCGAGCTGCGGGACAACGACCTGGGCTTCAGTTTTTTCGGCAAACCACGCGATGTCGACAGGCAGTTCTACGGCCTGGATCTCCTCAAATTCGATTCCACGGAGTTCGCCCAAACCCTTATCGGCAGGGCGTTTGAAGAGGCCGCCTCTGAGATCGTGGCGGCGGTGCCCACCGATCGGCCAGATCAGAGTCTTGCCGCCAGCGGCGCGATCGTAGCTGTCGACGGTGCCAAAATATACATTAATCTGGGTTTTGATGACGGTGTCACTGTCGGCCAAAGGTTTTCCGTCTCCGCTCCAGGAGACACGCTGCGCGACCCAGTGAGCGGAGCCGTTTTGGGCCGGATCGAAACACCCGTCGGCACGCTCCAAGTCTCGACGGTGCTAGCACCTCATCTCTCCACCTGCACAGTCAGCGACAGCACCGGTGCCATCAAGCGCGCACAGATCGTTCGAAGTAGCCGGTAAGCATGGTTGTCAGACCCACCCGTGGTGTCATCTACTATAATGGATCGGTATCCCGGTCGCGCTGGCGTTTGTGCCGGGTCTGTATCTAGGCACAAACTCAGCGAGCCCGGTTGGCACGCTTGTCGGTGGGCATGGTTTGGTGGGGCCAGACGGAAGGCAAACTGAACTGAACGACGTGCTTCCTGTTGGTGGGGTGGTTCTGGTTTCGGCTACCAGTGACCAGATTGACCGCAATCTTCGAGCGCTCAGAGGTGCGGTGGCAGATGGCATCGAGGTTGTCGGCATCGTATACGCATCAGCTAACCGACCAACAACCACCCCGAACGACGCCGTCTATTTCTGCCAACATACCGCCAAAACACCATGTTCGCTGGCAAGCGAATCTGATTCTGCAGGTACAGTTATTGTTGTGGACAGTTGTGGGCGCGTCAGGTGGGCCGGTCGTCTGGAGGAGGTGGCCATCGCTACCGACATCGCCTCGTCTGTGCTTCTTAGTAGATCAGTTCCCCCAGGGGCATGACAGCAGATAAAGTCTCTTTTTGAGTAGAGCGCCCCGTCAGATCCTCCGGTCATCCGCCTTATTCTTTTGCCATCGTCAGAGCATCCAGAAGCCATCGAACCGCCAAGTCGGTTGGGAAAACATGCGCGCCGTCATGTTCGACAAATCCCAGCGCATCGGAGCAACCCATCCTGGTATAGACATCTTCGAGAATCGACCTGATTTGCGCTACGTCCTCGGTGTTGAGAAGCGGGTCGGCGGTGCCATAGACATGGCAACTCGGCTTAGGCGCGATCAGCGCCAACACCTCCCCAACATCTCCATATCTCAATATCCCAGGGAAAAACTGCGCCCCGCACGATTTCATCTTAAGGGAGCGCTCCTCAAAAAGGTTGAGACATCCCGCCGTAACTGCGGTCTTGATCCGATGGTCCATCGCCGCCAGATACATCGTCATCCTGCCGCCGAACGATAACCCGACGCAGCCTATCCTGTCGTGGTCCACTTCGTCACGGGTCATCAGATAGTCCAGTGTCGCCTCTCCGTCCGAAATCATCAGCGACAGAAGGTCAACACCCCACATCTGTCCAGCGACAAAAGCCACATTGCACTTGTCACGGCCATCGCCGATCACGCCTTCATCTTCAACTCGCTCGCCCCATCCCAACCAGTCAGGCGTGATGGTCACAAAACCCGCTCGGACAAAATCTAACGCGTACGCTTCGCTTTTGGGGGTGGAATCCGATGTGCCGGTGACGTTGGACCTACCATCAGACGTGTGCCCATGGAGGCAGAGCAGAGCGGGTCTCTTTTCGCCGGGTTCCAGTCCCAAAGGAACGAGCATATCCGCAGCCACTCGCACACCAACCACCGAATCAAAATAAACCCGTTCGCGGACGTGATCCTCCTCCTTTACCACATCATCGACATGAACCTTTAGCGGAACCCTCGCAATCTCTGGCCCGCGCAGATCGGCAAGCGCATTTCTGAACGCTGCGCGCCAAGCATCAAGGTCCTCACCGTCGTAAGGCAGTGAGGGCCTGGCACTCTGAGCGTATTCAGCCAGGAACTCACTGAATGGGTATGCTCTATTCATGTTCATATCTTCCTGCGCACAAGATGCTGAGCAGACACAGGTAGCGGCTGCAAATCTGAATTGGACTGTCGATCAAGCATAAATCCGATCCCGGTGCATCCCAATGAATCAGCTTCCCAAACTGTCCCAACCACCGCTTGCGATCACAATCGTAGAAACGCCCCTAGAACGTAGCCCGCATCTCAGTTCGCCCCTGGTGAACAGTGCGTCGTCCAGGAGTCTTTCTGCCGTCGTAGGTCATCTGCACAGTCAGATAGGTCGATAGTCGGAAATCGATATTTGCCGACCAACGCCAGTTCTGCCCATCGTCCATCCCGCCCAAAAGGTGGAGCGGCAGCGATGCACCTTCGGCTTTGTTCGTCGGGAAAACGCCACTCCACTCCGCTGATGCCCATATTCTGCCTTTGGTCGTCCAAGAACGCCTCAGATTTGGGGAAGCGCTGACAATCCACGCTGCAAGCTCCGAGTCAGGTTCTTTAGCCACCGACGCATCAGCGACCGGATCAACCGCCCTTCCCAACTTCCCCTCAACGCCCATCTCCCAGTTGTGGTTCGGATGATAGCTCAGTCGCTGGGTTGTCTGGTGCAGCCGGGTGCTAAAATCAAACCGCCGCGTACCGCTTCTAGACTGCCGCCGGTAGACGTACTGCCCCTCCCACTCCAGACGACCAGCTCCATGGCGCGAACGTCTTCTTATTGAGTACTCCTTCAGCAGTCTAGATTCAGCTGTATCAGCCAGACCGGGAGCGCCACCGATCACGTCGGCACTAAAATCCTCGGTCGATCGAAATCTGAGCCGCCACGACTGTTTGGGCGACGCTCGAAACAGATAAACATCCTGGCGCATATCAAGCAGACCGCGAACGGTGGGCGAACTGCCAAATCGCCTGAATTTCCAAAACTTCGCTAAGTAGAGGTCTCTATTACGTGTACTGTCAGCCTCCTTCACACGTATGACCGACTCCGTTGAGATCGCCCTAAGCGCCCTTTTCAACAGCTTGGGAGGCCCAACCATCGGCTCGCCGCGAACTCGCCGACGGTTTTTTACAAACCTCATTTTGCCCAGTGTGACTATGGCGCGCAAACTGGCGTCGAGCTGGACAGTCTCCCTCAACTCGCCAGTGGAGCCGTAAAAGAGGTCGTAGGTTCCCTCTGGTCTCCCAGATTCCACCTCCCTGTCAATAGATACCTCGGTGAGTATCGCTCTACTCGCCTCGTCGATGGGGACAAAACGTCCGTTTCCAGGGCCGACATAGCGGTAGACCCTAATCCGTCGGTCGGTGCGGTTGCTCGAAACCCGGTACTTTAGCTCACTTGTGACACTTTTTGTCGGGGTCGTGTGATGCAGGTCCACCTCCGCCACATCCACCACCGCACTCCTGGCACCCATATCATAACGCCGGTTTCTTAGTGTATATCCGCCGCTGGCAGTGAGGCCACCCCAATCTCTGGTGGCGGCGCGATATGTTTGGGTGATGGAGCGCTGGTCCTCCTCCCAACCTTCACCGCCATCATTAAGCAGGTCATCCGTCCGATGTTCAACCGACGCCGACGCTGATATCGACTCAAATCCGACCGACGCCAGACCGCTTTCAGCCTCCAGATATCTTGTTCCCCTCTGCGACGTCATCGACCGCTCATACTCGGTTCGCAGAGACGGCTTGACCCTCCACACCACCGCGGACACCGTTCCATCTCCTCGCCAAATATCGCGGTCTGTCCTGACCGAATCTCCTGTTACGCGGCCAACGTTCATATGTTCAACCGCCCCCCTGGCCTCCCATCCCGACCTCGGCAGCGCCGAAAACCCTCCGGCCAGTCGATCAGATCGCACCGCCCCTGGTAGAGGCCAAGTTCCTTGCCTTAGCCAACCAACAGCCGGGCTAACGCGCAGCCACCCAACCGGATAGTAGCTCGCCAAACCTCGGATACTGTTCTCTTCACCTCGTTCCTCAGTAAGCCCGATTCCCCATCGCCTGGAGTCTTCGGTGTCCCTCGTGCGACTCATCGCAGCAAACCCACGGTCGATTTTTCGCCCCTCAATTCGCCCGGAAACTTCTCCCAAACCACCTATCCGCTTTCGATCGAATACCGCCTGACCCTTGATGGCGCTCTGTTGATTGTCACTGTCGTCTATATTCGACCTGACGTTCGCGTCGACATCGCTCATCGCCATTTCTGTGCTCAGATGAATCCAAGGTGTCGGGCTCAGTCGGCCATCCACCACTCCGAGCCTATGCCGTTTGGGTAGCGGCAGTAACCTTTTTGGCGTGTGTGTACCCAATCCCTCTCCGACAAACTGATAGACCACTTCCCCAAACTCTATACTTCTCACATACCCCCCCTCTCCAACCCCAACAGGATTGAACGCCACCGAATACTCTCCGCTTGCGGACTCAACATGAACGAACACGGAGTCAATGAGGTCATACGATCCAAGCGAATCCTCCACCCACCCATCTGTAGCAGCTCTAAGCGGGTCGTCTCCAGCAGACCGCAAAAGCGTTTGGTTTGTCTCGTCCATCGTGAAGAACAGGGGTTGTTGGGCCTGATCTGACTCCTGAATTAGCGTCACCCCCAACTCCGCTCTACCATCCAAAAAATCCCCTCGGGACGCCGCTGCTGCGGTGGTGTGGCTGTAAGCCTGATTGGCGAACTCGTAATCGGCTACGATCCGCATGTCGGTGGTGATAAGCCGCTTGCGGGTAAATGTGATCTCGCCTGCGCCGTAGTCGATGGTGTAGTCGTTGCTCTCTCCTCGCCTTAGCTGCCTGCCATCAATCCACACCCGTTCGGTTCCAGCCAAAACAATCACACCGGGGTTGCCCATAGCATCCACGAACCTATAGGGCCCTCGATTGCCGTCGGTGGGCACAATCTCCATGGTATGCAAAACACCCTCCGACGACGCTATCGCTAAAGTGCCTTCAAACCTCTCGTAGCCGATCCGCCCTGCCGCCCCCTCCAACCGTCGCTGGTAGCTGCCAAACTCCGTCCGGTCAAAATTGAGATCGTAATCGCCCAGTGTCGCCTGATAGTGCGGCGTGGTTATCTCGACCAAGACCCTGTCCAGCTCCTTTAGATTCTCGGTATTGCCCTCCGGCTGAATCGGGAGATTTTGGTCGGACAGGATTGCCACGACCTCCACATCTTCAGCCAGGGTGCCGCTGACGCCCACCCGGAGCGCCTGCTTGAAGGCCATGTCACGATCGCTGCCCACATCGACCGAAAAAGTTTTGCTGCCACCGATCCTAAGGTCAGCACCTTCAGGCTTTCGGAAAGGCCGTGACACCCCAAGCAGCGGCCTGCTATAGGGTGCGGTTTCATCGCCTAAAACCGAATCGGCTGGTAGGATATCTGGTCGCTGATCCCACAGTATAGGCGCGTGGGATATAGGCAGCGACCGCCAGGTGATCCACAGACTGGAGCTTGGGAGGTCGTGCTGAGTTATATGGAGCCGATTGGTCAGGTAATCGACAGAAAAATCGCGCTCGACCACCAACTTCACTGAGTCGGCGCGAACCTCAACGCTCCCGACCACGATAACCTCATCGCCAAGAAAGATGCCCAACGAGTCTGGACGGGCCGACAACGCGTGTGCGCCGACGACCACCACCCGCCCGTCGGCGGCGTGGACTGGTGGTGTCAGCAGGGCCGCCAAGACGAGCAGGCCATAACCACAACTGCCCTTGAAGCCACAAGTTCGCCAATGGTCTGGTATTAGTCGCAATATCCTCATCTCAGTGTAAATTACCGCCATCGCGGGCTTAGAAGCCAACCGGCGTCTAACTTATCTCAGATCGAGTACATGCGTTCGCTCCGACGGTGGAGCCGATGTGTCGCGATCTTTCCCGCGATTTTTTTTGACGAGCGCGTCGTTGCAGCTGGCGTCGGACAACGTTCTGATGTTCTGTACAGACCGCGAGCGCACCACATTTCCCTTGCTCACATTGAACTGCTGCCGACCATCGCCGGTAGCAGGGACAATTTGTCCGACAATAGTCAAAATGTCACCAGATTCCGCCGTCCCGCTCAGGTCATTGCCGATTGACAACCTCTTTTTCCGCTGGCAGGCAGGGATCTACGTCTGACGCACCCGAAATCCGCGTCTCATTGGTCCAAAAATTGCTAAAACGAGTGAGTGGATTGATGAGCATTCCGTCCAAGATCAACCAACCTTTCCTGCTGCTGTGAAGGCTTCGCCAAACGGGTCTATAGCCCATCAGAACACATTCGGACCCAGCGGATTTTGTCGCTATCTGTCTTGCCCAAACACCGCAAAAAAAAACCTGTAAAAAAGGACGCACGCATATGCTTGACATAGTCGCAGAGCCTTCTATCTTCAACAGCGATAAAAGGGACCACTTATGTCCGATTTGTGTTTTCGCAGGAGCTAGCTTTGGATAAAACAGACCGGCATAGACCTCTTCAGGCAGTCGCCGCGACCAAAAACCAGCACAGCGGGATATCGGACAAAACTATGGCTATAAACGATGGCTTATTTGTCGCAGGCGTAGCCGCTCGTATCAGTGGCAAGATGGGCGAGAGTGTCCTCAACCTCGGCGCGAGTCTGGCGCTGATGTTTATTCTGTCGATTATGGGTGCGTCCGATATTTCAGCGCAGGCAGAAAGCGCCGATACCTTGACAGCGGCGCAGGACTCATCTGCGGTGGACGCCGAAGCAACTTTGGGTCCTCCTGTGGCAACCGTAGAATTGTATGCAGCCAAATGTGCTTCGTGCCATACGGTCGGTGGCGGCGTCAGGGTTGGTCCAGACCTCAAAGACGCCCACACCCGCAGAGACCGTGATTGGCTGACTCGCATGATTGGCGACCCAAACTCAATGCTTGGGACCGATCCTGATGCCCGCGCGTTGCTAGCTGAGTTCAACGGCGTGAAGATGCCAGATTTAGGACTTAGCGATGAAGATATTCAGAGCCTTATCGATCTGATCGAAAAGTGCTCTCTTGAGGCGTGTGATCTAAGAGGCAAGTTCACCCCTGTCACCGACGCCACAGACGATGATGTCAGAAGAGGTGCCGATCTGTTCTTGGGCATATTGCTCCAGGAATCCGGTGGGCCTGCGTGCATTGCATGCCACACGGTTGTTGGCGCTTCGACATCGGCACCAGGTGGCATCCTCGCCAAAGACTTGACAAACGTATTTGCCCGCTTGGGCGATGAGGGTTTAGACGCATCCATTCGCAACCCGGCATTTCTTCTGATGAACAAGATTTTTTCGGAGAAACCGCTTACGACGGATGAGGCATTCGCATTGAGGGCTTATTTGTATCAGGCCAACCGAGGGGCGTTGGCGAACTACGGACAAACCAAAGATTCTTTCAGTGTGCCGCTCGCCGGAGCTATCGGCGCGGCTATCGCGCTACTACTGCTGAACGCAGTGTGGTCGCGACGGCTTAGAGGCGCACGAGAACTCATCCTTAATGGAAGAGGAACAGACGGGTGAAGTGGATCAAAGATCTGGTCAGCCCAAAAACCCGGGCGTGGGAAGAGTTCTACCGCAATCGTTGGCAGCACGACAAGGTTGTGAGGTCCACCCACGGAGTTAACTGCACCGGCGGCTGTTCCTGGAACATATACGTAAAAGAGGGTATAGTCACCTGGGAGATGCAGGCCTACGACTATCCCAAACTCGAAGGCGATCTGCCTCCATACGAGCCCCGCGGATGTCAGCGCGGCATCTCGTTCTCGTGGTACCTCTACAGCCCGCTACGGATA
>Ga0187827_10008618_pt1 | contig 10993 bp, 6 predicted proteins | sample ETNtaG_39_FD_167969 | JGI IMG/M metagenome (GOLD analysis project Ga0187827, IMG submission 167969) | Marine microbial and viral communities from oxygen minimum zone, Eastern Pacific Ocean - ETNP2014_SV_150_PacBio MetaG (Illumina Assembly) | ecosystem: Environmental > Aquatic > Marine > Hypoxic... | reverse complement strand
CCCAGATTGGAACAGGAATAATACCAAAAATTTGATACCCACCAGGCAATCTGTCTGGGTATATAGAAGTAGAAGAGCCTCCCATTCCTACCGTTCCTTTTGGCGTCCATGTTCTTGGAGGATTATATTTTGGAACTGTGAGTTTGCATCTAGGGTCAAGCGCCATCATAAATGGAAGACCAGGCCAAAAACCTATAGCAGCAACCCAATATTCAGTTCCAGAATGTACTCTGACAAATTGATCAGTGCTTTCAAGATTGTTTACTTCTGTAATAAGTTCTGGATCTGGTTTCTTTTTTACAATTTTATTTGAATAATCCTCAATGCATTCTTGCGTCCATTTATCAAGATAAACTGTAGGAAAAGAAAAAACTCTACTATTAATTTCTATATCATCAGTTGGTCCTAAAGAATCTATAAGCGATTTCATTTCATTCTTTAGGTCATTAAATTTTATTTCTTCTGGCTCATAATGCACTAACATTGAAGCAAAACAGGGTGCCGTTTCATATACGCCTGTGACTTTGTGATCCTGTATTGCTTGAGCTAGATTTTGTGCAGTAAAATTAAGTTCAAGATCCATTACATTACCGAATTCAATCAGCATATATTTATCACCGCCTGGAAGAAACTTAGGTTTGTCATAAATTTCTCCAATGGTTGGTGAAACAGGAATGGAAGAAGCTTCCTCTTTTTGGCTAGATTTTTTATTAATTGTTGGTGTTGCTTGAGGTGGTGGTATATTTGCTTTTTCTTTTCGAAGCTTTTCTGTGGCTTTTTTATCCACCTTAAGAGATTTAATCTTTTCTTTTTTTTGTAATAGAAAATCTAAATTATTTTCAATAAACTTTGTATTAAAGTTAGCTTCTAGAAAAAGTTTGTTTTCCAATACTGTTAACAAAAAAAATTTGTTTGAACTAATGCCTTCAATTTCAATTTCATTTAGCAATTGAATCATATTATGAATTGAACTATCTCTATTTTCACCCTGAGTTATCACTTTTGCTATCATGGGATCATAGTAGAAAGAAATTTCATCACCCTCATCCACACCAATATCCAACCTGTCATTACTTGTTAGTTTGGGAATTGATAATTTTGAAATTTTTCCAGGAGAAGGAAGGAAATTTTTTGATGGATCCTCAGCATAAAGTCTACATTCGATTGCATGGCCAGAGCGAAGTATTTTATCTTGTTGCATTGTGTAATCATTTATCTTTAATGCAAATTTTATCTGCATTTCAACTAAATCCAAACCGGTAATTTGTTCTGTTACGGGATGTTCAACTTGTATTCTTGTATTCATTTCAAGAAAATAAAATTTCTTGTTATCAACATCATAAACAAATTCCACAGTTCCAGCGCCTTCATATTTTTGATTGGAAGAAAAATTTACAGCACATTCGGACATTTGATTGATAGTTTCTCTCTCAATATTAGGTGCCGGGCTCTCTTCAATTATTTTTTGAAAGCGTCTTTGCAGTGAGCAGTCTCTTTCATACAAATGTATAGCTTTTTTTTCGCCATAACCGAAAATTTGTATTTCAATGTGCCTAGCATTAGCAATGTATTTTTCTAAGAAAATGTCACTGTTTCCAAAAGCTTTATCCGCTAAGTTTTTTGTTTTTTCTATTACCTCTTTTAATTGACTGTAGTCATTTGCAATTTGCATTCCAATACCACCACCACCTGCACTTGCCTTAACTAGAATTGGAAAACCTATTGTTTTACATTTTTCTTCCAAATCTTCTTCTTCTAATTCATTCTGATTTATTCCAGGACAAATAGGGACGCCACTTTCTGCAGCAAGTGCTCTTGCAGTTTCTTTGTTTCCCATTGAGATTATTGTTTCTGGTGTCGGCCCTATCCAAACTATGCCCGAGTCTATAATTTTTTTTGCAAATTGATCATTTTCAGCAAGAAAACCATAACCTGGGTGAATAGCATCAGCATTTGTTTTTAAAGCAGCATCTATAATATTTGTTGTAGAGAGGTAGCTTTCCTTAGCCTTAGAAGGTCCAATGTGTATTGCTTCATTTGCTTTCGTTACATGTCTGCTATTTTTGTCAATATCAGAATAAACAGCAATAGAATGAATATTTAACTTTTTGCAGCATTCTATGATTCTGCATGCAATTTCACCTCGATTGGCAATTAATATTCTTTTCATTTATTTAATTACTTAATCGCCTTTTTTAAATTTTGAATAATTTCAACTGCATTTGGAGTATCTGAATGAACACAAATAGTATCACATCCAACAACTGTATCTGTACCACCTGTGTTCTTAACTTTATTTTCCGAAATTGCTCTCAGACATCTTTTTACAGCCAATTCAGTATCATAAGGTTTGTTTTTTCCTTTAGAAATAATCAATTTACCATCAGGGTCATAATCTAAGTCAGCATAAAATTCTGCAATAAAGTCAAGACCTCTTTCTTTGTAAACTTTCTCATGAAATGTATTAGCCATACCAAAAATACTTACATTGAAAACAGCAACAGCATCCGCAATTGCATGTGCTACCTCTTCATCTTTTGAAGCCATGCCATATAAAGCTCCATGGGGTTTAATATGGTTAAGGGGTATCTCTAATTCATCTAAATATGATTTAAGGGCACCAACTTGATACATAATAATATTTTTTATTTCTAAATTTGATAATTTCATTTCTCTTCTTCCAAAACCTTGTAAATCAGGTAAGGAGGGATGAGCGCCAACTTTAACATTATTTTTTTTTGCTAACTCTACTGTTTTGCGCATATGATTTGGATCAGAGGCATGAAAGCCACAAGCAACATTTGCAATATCTATTAAAGGCATGATTTCTTCATCGTTGCCCGCTTTATAGATGCCAAAGCTTTCCCCCATATCGCAATTTATGTCAGTCATGTAAAATTCCTATAAAATATTTTAATTTAGTCTTAATTTTTGCTATATTTTAAAATTAATTCAATTATTTAATTTAATATTATACCGAATTTTGCATTATCATCAGAAACAATAATAATGTATATCTGAGTAATATTTGATAGAATTCCCTCTTTATTTCTAAAAAGTTATAACTTTACTTAAATAGGAGGGATAATGAAAATATATAAATTTTTCTTCGCTGTATTTGCTGCATATTTTATTGCACTTTATAGTAGTTCTTATGCGCAAGAATTATGTGAAGAATGTTTAGAGAATGTTCCTGAGGACATGAGAGACTATGTTTATAACATGGACTATATGGATAAGGATCAGCCTTTAGGACCTGCAGTTATGAGAGACTGGAAGAGCCCAAACAAACCGCCTTGGACAATTGGTTATGCTAGTACATATGCTGGTAATACTTGGCGTAAAGGTGCTATGGAACGTTTAATGGAAGTTGTGCTTCCAAAATGGAGAGCACTTGGTATGGTTGATGATATTCTGATTACACAATCAAATTTGGATGATTCTTTACAGATCCAGCAAATGAGACAAATGATTGATGGAGGTGTAGTTGATGCAATTATTATCTGCTGTTCAAACTTAACTGCACTTAACAAAACAATTGAATATGGTTGGAGTAAAGGTATTCCGACACTTTCTTTTACAGGCTTCACAACTTCGCCAGTTTCAATCAATACATCAGTTAACTACCGACTAGTTGGTGTTTATATTGGTACATGGCTGGCTGAACTAATTGGTGAAAAAGGAAATGTAATAGTCATGGACGGAATTCCTGGTTATTCCGCATCTGACCAACAGAGCGATGGAATGCTAGCTGGTCTAGCAATGTATCCTGACATAACAGTTGTTGGACAATTAGCTCATAACTGGACATCGCAAGTTGCACAGAAAGAACTGTCGACATGGATGGCCGCTCACCCTGAAGAAATACATGGTATTGCTGTTCAATCTTCAGGAGAGACTGGAACTTTGCAAGCATTACTTCAGTCTGGACGTGATCCAATTCCGCCAATTGCTTTAGGTGGAGAGCTAGGAGCTCTATGTTATTGGAGACAAAATCCTGATTATATTGATGAAGCAATTTATGCATGGCCTCCGGGCGATGAAATTGAATTTGGCTTTGAGGTTATGATGCGTACACTGCAAGGTCAGGGACCAAAGATTCAATCAATATTGGTTGGTCCTGCAACAAAGAGTTTTGATGAAATCGCGGCAGTCTTAGATGAAGATTGTGATAGAAACTCTACGGGTTGGGATAATCCAGGAATAGAAAACTGGGCTCCAAGATCTTATGTAGAAAGTTTCTTTGTAAATCCATCTGATCCTGAAGATTACGATATTAGCTCACATTAATCCTTCAGACGGATTAATTAATGGGCGAAAGTCAAAACAATATCGATAACACCTCTGAAAATGAGGTGTTATCAAATACAAAACAATCTGTTGTTGGCGATATATACGTCCAAGATGTCCACAAATCTTTTGGTGTCACTAAAGCATTAGACGGAGTGAATTTTAGTGCAAATTTTGGTGAGATTCATGCTATTGTTGGCCCGAACGGTTGCGGAAAAAGTACCCTTGCCAAGGTACTTTCAGGCGTATTGCCAATTGATAAAGGTAAAGTTTCAATACTTGGACATACTCCAACATCACCTGTGATGGCGCGCAATTTAGGTATTGCTACAGTTTTCCAAGAAGTAATGATAGCTGATGAAGCATCTGTCGTGGACAACTTGTTTATTGGTTCCGATGATTTTTGGTATAAATCATTAACACTTAGAGAAAAAGCCAAAAAAGCTGAAGAGCTAATGGAGGATTTAGTAGGCGAATATGTAGATCCACATACACTAGCAATTAATTTATCTTTGCCAATCAAAGCATGGATTACAATTGGAAGGGCAATTTTGCGAGAGAATACAAAAGTGTTGATTCTTGATGAATCATCGGCATCTCTTGACTTTGATTCTACCGAGAGGTTATTTAATAAAATGAGGCAGATGCGCGACGATGGTGTTGCCGTATTTATTGTTACTCATCGAATAGCAGAATTAATACGCATTAGCGATAAAGCAACAGTTATGAGAGACGGTGTTGATGTCGGCGTTCTGGACAAAAAAGATATCACAGAACAAAATTTGCTAAGTTTAATGACAGGAAAAACTGAATCGGCTGAACAAACTAAAACGACCGCAGTACAAACAAAAAGCGAAAAAATAGTAATGAAAACCAAAGATTTAATCCTTTGGAATTCACTAGCTGCTGCCGGGGGTAGTATTAGTGAGCCAATAAATATGGAACTACGTGAAGGAGAAATTTTGGGTGTGACAGGTCTTGATGGCCATGGTCACGATGAGTTTGTTAAAATTTTAGCAGGTGTTCAAGAGCCTCATGCGGGAACAACTGAAATCTTAAACATCACTGACAAATTTGTAAAATATAACACCTTGATAGAAGCAAAAGAACTAGGAATTTCTTTTGTTTCAGGAGATCGAAAAAAAGAAGGAATACTGCCTAATCTAAGTATTTACGAGAATATGGTGATACCTCTTTACCGCACAACAAGCAGGGCTGGTTTTTTGGGATTTATTAATTGGATGGAGTTAAACGGTATATACGAATGGGAATTGGATAGACTGAATATAAAAACCGGTTTGAAATCTGATTTGGTTACTTCACTGAGCGGAGGTAATCAACAAAAGATTATGATAGCAAGGTCTTTTGGTCAACATCCAAAAATACTGGTTCTCAATGATCCAGCTAGAGGTATTGATGTCAACACAAAGAAGGATTTGTATTTTCATCTTAGAAATTATGTTGAAGAAGGTAATTCAGTTATCTTTTTATCAAGCGAGTTAGAAGAGTTTATCGGACTTTGTTCAAAAGTATTAGTATTTCGACATGGGAGCGTGTTTGATATTTTTGAAAATGAAAAAGTTAATGCTGATACTTTGCTTCAAGGAATGTTTGGTCAAACCCAAGGCATAGGCTCAACTAGTATCAGCAAATCAAATAATACAAACATTTCAGAAAAAGTAAATGATACCAATACTAATTTAAGAAATGTAGATGTCTCGGATAAAAAAATTATAAAAATTGTAGATTTTGATAAAGAAAAAAAATTGAGAGAAGAGGGCATACAAAAGAAAATAAAAGTAAAATCTTTTTAAGATATGATTGAACATAGGAAAAAAAATTAAATGAAAAGAAAAAATAGTAATCTTATTCAAAATTATACTGATAGTGATTTACAGTCTTTTGCAATATTGGAAAATTTTGACAACTACAAAATTGATTCAATTGAAACAAAAAATATACAACTTGTTTACCAATCTGCTGACTATACTCTCTCTGACAATCAACAATTTAAGAAACTTATGAATTTTAATAAAAATATTAAAACCTCTTTAAAAGAATATTCTATTGATGATTTTTCAGATAGTGACGATTTGACTGACAAAAGAACACATAAGGATGATGTTTCTTTTTACAATGAATCAGATATGCAAAATTTTAAAAATTTGAAACCATTCCCACTCAGCATCAGTTCGGATTCTTTTAAATATACAAGCAAAAAAGAAGATCCAGTAGTCACAAAAATTAATTATACTGTTAGTGATCTAGAAGCGTTTGGTCGTATTGTTGAATCGAATGAAGGCAACACAAATAATCAAACCGCAGCAAAGAATGCTGATGCAAAGAACTTAATGTCAAATATCGATAGAAGTTCTATTAAGATTACAGATTTTGATAAATTAAAAAAACGAGAAACAATAAATAACAAACAAAGGATTGAAAAAATTAAAGTGGTGTACTTTGATTAATTGTAGATATTAAGAAATGGCATTAGTAGAAAATATAAAACAGAGCTTTCGAACAAGTGGAGATACTGGAGCCCATAAATATCTCATGGTTCCAATCTTTATGTTTTTTGCGCTATTAATTTTTGCCCTTATTAGGAGTCCGATTATAATTTCACCTTCAGGTATAGGCAGTATTATTATTCTCACTGCTCCGCTAATCTTAGCTACTTATGCTTTAACCATGATTGTAATGGCAGGTCGAGGGGGAGTGGATCTATCCATTGGACCTTTTATGGGCTTTATTAATGTCAGCCTTATTTCATTATATGCTCATGGCTATTTGCAGCATCCAGTCAGTTTTTTTATTTATGCAATAGGCATAGGCGTACTCTACCAAGTCTTTTTTGGAATTATTGTAGTATTTGTTAGGGTTCAGCCAATTATTATCGCTTTAGCAGGGTATTTAGCTTTTACGGGTATTAACTTGGTCATTTTATCACGTCCTGGCGGTGTAGCACCGGACTGGATCGAGCCATGGGGTGCAGGTATAACGATATTTAATGAAATATTACTGCTATTAATTTTAGCAACAATCTTCTTTTATCTTATAACACATACGGCATTTTGGGGTCACCTCAAACTCATGGGATCAGATGAGCGGGCAGCTTTTACTAGTGGTGTGAAGATTAATTGGGTGAGGATTGTAGCCCATGGAATAGCAGGAATATTTGCAGGTTTATCTGCGATATCATTTACCGCACTAATAGGTTCTGGTGATCCCATACAGGGAACAAAATATACCCTTCTTGGTGTGACAGCCTTGGTGCTGGGAGGGGCCAGTCTTGTCGGTGGACGAGGAGGAGCTTTTGGTGCAATTTTAGGCGCTCTTATTCTTTATTTAATTAATTATACTTTAGTTACGTTCCAATTTGAAAGACTGCAAAGTTTTGTCTCTGATTTATCTTATGGAGGAGTGCTTGTGATAGCTTTATTGATAAGCCTGACACTTCCTTTTGTGCAAAGAATCACAAAAAATTTATCTGTCTTTGTTTTTTTTATTCTTATGTCAATTGCTGGTCTGGCCGTTATCGTTCATACGACGCAGGATATACCGATTGCCGAAGAAAAAGTACTTACAACAGAAGACTACACCGGAACACAGTATGAAAGATCTACTGTCGTTCGTAAACTAGATGCAACAGGCAACATAATTGTGGAAGGCGATGCATCAACAACTACTGGGGAGGGAACTTACGGTGGCGGATCATTAACTGGTCACTCTATTGTTAAGTTTGGTGATACTCCAGGAATGATAGTTTTGTATGTGATTCTTGGCTTAGCTGGCTTGGCTTATCTTTTTACCTTACTTGCTAGAAATCGAGACGCCACGACATCGTGCTTTGCATTTATAGTAGCAGTTATAGTTGTGGGATTAATATTTGATCCCGACAGTAAACAAGGTGAACCTCAAGTAGAACAAATAAGCTTACAATCTAACCAAAGCACTATAGAAAATTTTTCCCCTCAATATTTTAGTCTTGAGAAAATTGATTTTTTTTCAAATATTTCTTCAAATGCTAGTTTGATTGTTAGCTCGACTTACAGTTTGATTTATATAGTAGGAACCATTCTGCTTACTTCTTTAATTGTCATGGTGATGTTGCCTCAATTTAGTACAAGAGCAAAAGCAACTGCTATGCTTTTATTTGTTACCGCTTTAACAATTGTTCTACTAGGAGGCATATCTTATTATAATTTAGGCGATAATGTTGATAGCAGTCATTTTGGTCTGCAGGGATATGGTATTATACTAGTTGGCCTACTACTTTTTGTGATTACAGCTCCTTTTGTTCATTCAAATATTGCGAACTTGACGAATATTTATATATTTGGACTTAGTGTATTAGCTATTCTTGCTGTTTATTTTTTAGCAGGTAATACCAATATGTCTACTGATCCCGCCCTTTATCAATCTCAGATTATAAGTGAGTTGCAGATTGGTGATTTATCCCAAGTTGCATATGGCGAGCCAGTACGGCATTTTAATCCAAGTATATCAACTATTGCACAGGTTGCTTATAGCGCACTTGTAATTTTTTTATTTCAGTATTTTGTCTTCATAGCTATGAATCAAGAAAATAGATTTAATCGTTTTGCACCTTTTATGTATATAGTTGTCTGTGCAGGTTTTTTATGGTCAGCAATGTTTTACGCTGTTGGATATCCTTTATATAAAATAATAGCCGTATTGATTATAGGTCTACCAATTACTCCGTTAGTATGGCAATTTTTCGGTGTCTATTTAAAGAAACTAGCACGAGATAGACAATTAAGCCAATGGGTTGAGGAGGGGGAAATAAAATAGTTTATGAAAAGATCTGCATTTCTTTTTTTTAAAGGTTTAGGATTATTATTTGCTATCCTAGTTGGCATAGGCACAGCCGTGCTAGGATGGTTTGATGCTGCAGATTGGATCAATATCGTTTTTTATTCCATAGCCACCAGCGCATTAGTTTTATGGGGCTGGTATCATTTTTCTATTCGCTGGATTCACAGTGACCTCAAGCAAGATATATTTTCTCAGGTTTCAAAAAAAGAAAAAGTTGATACAAAAGAGATCACACCCGAAGAAGCGGATGAAGAAAATTTCTTTTTTAGAATTATTCGTCAATACAAATGGGCAATTGGCGGGTTTCTTCTATTAATAGTTATTTTCATTTTTGTTTCATTTATTGCCGAAGGTTTCTTTTCGGGTCGGACATTAGTATCTTTTTTAATATTTTTGGGCTTTATCATTTTAGCTTCTGTTGTAGGTAGCTACATTACAGTTCAAAAAAATGTGTTTATTGGTATTTGTGTTTTAATAGGATTATTTATTATAGGATCACTGACCATATCTGGGTTTCTTTCTCTTCTTAACATGAAATCCATGTTGGTCTTTGCTGCTTTTTTAGGTTTAGCTACAATAGGACAGACGCTTGTAGCTCTATTAGGAGGACTTGATTTATCAATTCCTTTCATCATTGGGTCTTCCAATATAGCTTTGATGTCGTTGATTTCTAAAGGTGTGCCACCTTGGCTTGCAGGTCTAGTAGTGTTACTATTTGGTATAGGAGTAGGATTAATCAATGGTATTTTGAGTTTTCGACTTCAAGGCCAAGCATTAATATTAACACTGGGCGTTGGATTTTTCATGGTTGGAGGCATTCAAATTCTAGTCGCAATGAATACTTTTTCAGCCGGCACTGTTTTTGGTGTTGTACCAGACTGGATGAGAAATATTGCTTCTATGAACGGCAAAACACTAGGACTACCTATTCCTCCTGTGATTATTATTTGGATTGTAGCTGCACTAATAATAATTATTGGCCTTCGATACACAAAATGGGGACGAAATCTGTATGCACTTGGAGGAAATCGTTTATCGGCAGAGCGATTATCTATTTCAGAAAGAGCCTACTGGGTTGGTGTCTATGTTATCAGCGGTTTTTTCTCAGCATTGACAGGGGCATTGCTTCTTGGCTGGAGTGGTGGAGGATTTGTTGGTGTTGGTGATACCTATTTATTTTTAACTCTAGCAGCCGTTGTTGTTGGAGGCACTTCTTTGCTTGGTGGTTGGGGCGGCTACGGCCTAAGTGTCATTGGAGTGTTAGTTTTACAAGTACTCAATACAACATTAATAGGATGGGGCTTAAGTTTTCAAGGACAGCAATTTATTTTAGGTCTTTTAATAATTCCTATGGTCGCACTATATGCTCGATCGCCTCATATTAGGACGTTAGTTTAATGCAATACTTTTTAAGCAATAAAATTTTATTAACAAGTTTGTTTCAGAGATTGAAATTTCGCTTTAAATTGTTTCCACAAATATATACTTTTAAGCGGATTTTGATTAGGGTTTGTAGTTATGAATAAATTATTATTTCCTCAAGATGTAGTTGGCGGATCTTTTTGGTTGATTTCAATAGCCATGATTGGTGCTGCAATATTTTTCTTTTTAGAAAGAGGAAGGTTATCAAAAAGATGGAACACTGTTATGACCCTAGTAGGAGTGATAGCTCTAATGTCTTCCATACATTATTTTTATGCAAAAAATTTATGGGTGATGAATGGACAAGCACCTATTGCAATAAGATACATTGATTGGACGTTAACTTTTCCTCTTCAAATATTAACTTTTTACGTCATGCTTTCAACGGTAACCGATGTGAAAAGAGGCATGTTTTGGCGTTTACTTGTCGGCACACTTGTTTGGG
>Ga0187827_10008617_pt1 | contig 10994 bp, 10 predicted proteins | sample ETNtaG_39_FD_167969 | JGI IMG/M metagenome (GOLD analysis project Ga0187827, IMG submission 167969) | Marine microbial and viral communities from oxygen minimum zone, Eastern Pacific Ocean - ETNP2014_SV_150_PacBio MetaG (Illumina Assembly) | ecosystem: Environmental > Aquatic > Marine > Hypoxic... | reverse complement strand
GTTCATTTATTAGCACCATCAGCAGAATCCTAATTTGGTTATTATACGGCAAGGGAGTTTGGGACGTAAACTCTCCTTACCGGTTAATGAAATCATCGGCTTTTTGCAATTGTTTTTCTGAATTACCACCAGATACCTTTGCACCGAATTTGATCCTTTCCGGATATGCCGCATACAAGAAATTGCGAATTTCCGAAGTCGAAATTCAATTTCATGGCCGTAAAACCGGTAAAGTATCCATTCAAAATTGGAATTTGCTAAAGGGGGCTGTCCTCTCCGCAAAACAAACCATTCTTTTTCGCCTTAAGCTCAGAAATGTTTGATGAATGAAGATTTAACAACGGAAAAATATTACAATGATTTCAAAAAAACAAGTGACCGGTTTCTTGATTGAAAAATTATCAAATGATGGATTGTGTCAAATCCCAGAAAATCTTGATGAAATCATCTATTTATCCTTGAAAAATTTTCATTAACATTTGTAACGGATCAAAAATTTGAAAACTTTTTTGGAAAAGTCAGAGCTGTCAAAAAACATAGTTACAGGATTAGGTGAACTTAAGTAATTGAAAGAGTATCAATGAGTAAATTTGAGTTAGACCCTACAAATGAGACTCTCATGGCGTTTGTCAATTTTATGCCATATTTTGCAGTAGCTTTTTTGTTTGTTTGTTGTTTTTACATTTCGGAAAGATACCTACTTATAAATGACAACAAGACATTTCCTAAACATTATGTTTACCTATCGATTGTTTTAGGTTTTACTATCAGAGTTTTTCTGGCCTATTATGCATACGAATATGTAGATGTGAGGAATACAGAAAGATTTGCTGAATTAGTTTATTCAGGAGAAAATGTATACAGTCAAAGTGGTTACCTTCTCAACCAGTTAGGGGAGAAGTTCAGCCTTAATATGCCCTATGCCCCTTTTTGGATTGTATTGTTATATTTTTGGAAAATCATCTCCGTTGTGACGGGTATCTCTTTTGCTTTTTTATTCAAGTTTTCATCCATTATAGCAGATGCTGTTTTCATATTCTTTCTACTATTTTCCCCACTAAAAGTGTTAAAAGAACGACAAAACATGTCACTGCTTCTAGCTTTATCCCCAGTAGTTATTTCAGTTTCAGCTGTCTTTGGACAGTTTGATCTTATTCCAACGTTTTTCTCATTCCTTGCTTTTCTCTTGTTGGTAAATGATGATAAAAATTGGAAATGGGCAGCTCTATGTTTAGGATTTGGTATTTTTGCAAAGACCTTTCCTCTGATATTACTGCCAGCTTTTTTGTCCCAATTCCCTTCAATAAAGAAAAGGATCAGCTTTGCATGTATTGCTATAACACCTATAACTTTGTCATTGCTAGTTGCACCAGCAATTCACAGCACACCACAAGATATCGTAAATAGTATTATTTCTTACAAGGGAGTAGTAGGAGGAGCTCATGGTTTTTCAGGATTATTTTGGGTGTCGAGACAAGCCTTTCAATTTGTGAGTCAAAACAGTAATGGTTATGAAATACTGGAAACCATATGGAACCTGTATAACCATTATGGAACTAGTATGGTAATAATATTTATAGGAATAGGCTATTTCTATTTATTTAAGAAGGTTTCTCTTCTTGAAAGAATAGTCTATACTTATTTCGTGTTTTACGTTTTCTCCAATGCTGTTGCTTGTCAATATCTTGTATGGATTATACCGTTTATGCTTTATGGCAATTACACATTTGCTTCAGGATTTCATTTCTGGTCCAATTTAGCCTGTTTTGTATATATTCCATTTACAGTAGGAGGTATCTTTCACTTTCAAATGGTAGACAAACTTTTCCCTTTAATGATGGGCTTTCTTTGGTTATATAGTTTATATTGTCTCATACTAATAACTAGAAACATTTTGGAAAAAAGTAACGATACCCATCAGGTTGTTATTCATAAAACTAAATTATGAAAGTCATTATTTTAGCAGGTGGTTGGGGTACAAGGCTTGGACAAATGGCTGAAGTAATCCCAAAACCAATGGTGCCAATTGGTGGTAAGCCAGTATTATGGCATATCATGAAAATATATTCCCATTACGGTTTTAATGATTTTATTGTTGCATTGGGTGTTAAAGGAGAAATTATTAAGGATTATTTTTTCAACTTTGAAGTCTTAAGTAATGATTTTACAGTTAACCTTAAAACCAATGAAATTACCTACCATAATAAACATGATGAAGCCGGGTGGAAAGTTACACTTATTGATACAGGTTTAAATACGTTAAAAGGGGGTCGTATCAAGCGCATTGAAAAATATCTGGACGATGAAATAAATATGCTTACCTATGGGGATGGTGTTGCAAATATAAATATCCAATCACTATTGGAATTCCATAAGAGCCATAATAAAACATTGACAATTACAGGTGTTAATGCTCCTTCACGTTTTGGTGAATTAGTTGAGAAAGGTGGTAAAGTCCAATCATTTATGGAAAAACCGCAAATGTCTGTTGGCATAGTAAATGGCGGGTATATGATCTTTAATAGAAATTTATTAGAATATTTGAGCGAAGATGAAAACTGTGATTTTGAGTTTGGAGCATTAGAAAAGTTAGCACAATTAGGAGAAGTAATGGTTTACAAACATACGGGTCAATGGGATTGTATGGATCATGAGCGAGATGTTCAATATTTGAACAAACTGTGGAATGAAAATAAAGCATTCTGGAAAATATGGTAACAGAATAATTCTTACAATTACTTGAATAACAAGAGGAATAAAAATGAGTGAATTAGGAAGATATTTAACAGAAAATGAAAAAAAGTATAGATCAAAAAGAGCGGAAACGATCGGCAAGCTAAATCCTCAGGTATTAGCGGACAATCCTTTTTTTTTTGCAAACCGAACTACCGTTACTGAGGCTATCGCTCGTTATGAATTATTTAAAAAAATATTAAATATAAGCGGTGCAATTATTGAATGCGGTGTACATAATGGGAATAATCTACTCTTTTTTTCCCATCTGTCATCAATCCTTGAGCCTTACGCAATTAACAGAAAAATTATAGGTTTTGACACCTTTTCAGGCTTTAGAAGCATAGTAGAAGAAGACCCTGAGGATATAACTGAAGATAACTTTAATAATGTAAACTTAGATGCATTAAATGATGCAATTGAACTCTATGATATGAATCGTGCGGCTGGTCATATGAAAAGAGTTGAAATTGTTAAAGGGGATGCAGTTGAAACAATAGAAGAGTATGTTTCAAATAATCCTGCACTCACAGTAGCGCTGCTATATTTAGATTTCGATATTTATAAGCCTACCAAAGTTGCACTGGAAAAACTCTTTCCTTTGGTATGTAAGGGAGGGATTATAGCCTTTGATGAGTTTAATTACGATAAATTTCCCGGTGAGACAGAAGCGGTGAAAGAATATTTTAATATAAATGAAATCAAGTTAGAAAGGTTTTATTTCGATCCGTTTATTGGATATATGAAAGTTTAATTATACTCGGATTATAATCAGTGAAGATATTAATTACCGGTAATCTAGGTTATGTTGGCCCGCTGGTGGTTGAAAGGTTGAGAAGTTCGTACCCGGATGCCAGTTTGGTTGGGTTTGATATTGGGTATTTTGCACATACGTTAACAACGATTTCACGTACACCGGAAGCTGTGTTAGATGCCCAGTATTACGGGGATGTGAGAAGATTCCCTGATGAACTGCTACAAGACATTGATGCGATTGTGTATCTGGCCGCTATTTCTAACGATCCCATGGGTAAAGAATTTGAAGAGATTACGTTGGATGTTAATTGGAAATTTGCTATCAAATTAGCTCAGTCTGCTAAAGAAAGAGGTGTTAAGTCTTTTGTTTTTGCATCTAGCTGTAGTGTATATGGGTTTGCTGAAAGCGGATTAAGAACTGAAGATTCTGGACTTAACCCATTAACAGCTTATGCTAAATCAAAAATAAATGCAGAGCAAGGCTTACAACATATTGCTACTGATGATTTTTGTATTACCGCTCTTAGATTTGCCACTGCCTGTGGTTTCAGTTCACGGTTAAGACTTGACTTAGTTTTAAATGACTTTGTTGCGAGTGCGGTTACAACGGGTAAAATCGATATTTTAAGTGATGGTACACCATGGAGACCTTTAATCCATGTGAAAGATATGGCGCTAGCAATCGAATGGGCAATATTGAGGCCAATAAAAAAGGGAGGTCCGTTTTTGGCAGTTAATGCTGGTTCTAATGAGTGGAATTACCAGGTTAAAGACTTAGCAGAGGTAGTACAACGTGTTATACCTAATGTAGAAATGAGTATTAATTCCGAGGCTGTGCCAGACAAGCGTTCCTATCAGGTAGACTTTAGCCTTTTTAGATCTCTTGCACCTGACTATATACCAAAAGTTTCTCTGGAAGACGCGGTTAAAGATTTATACTCAGGACTAGAAAGCATTGGTTTTTCAGATTACAATTTCCGCAGTTCCAACTTAATGCGTCTGAATATGCTTAAGGATCATAAGAAAAGCGGAAGATTGAATGAACAATTAAAGTGGTTTTAAATGAAGTTTACTGAATTACCTCTAAAAGGTGCTTATGTCGTAGAGCCAAAGCCCTTTGAAGATCAAAGAGGTATGTTCTCAAGAATCTTCTGTGAAATTGAATTTAAGGAGATATACCACTCAAAAAAACTTGTGCAGATTAATCACTCTCTTACAAATAGGAAAGGTGCGATAAGGGGATTGCATTACCAGAATCCACCAATGACAGAAACTAAAATGGTTAAATGTCTGAGAGGTTCCGTGTATGATGTCATTATTGATTTGCGGAAGGAATCAGACACATTTTTAAAATGGCATGGTGAAACCCTATCTAGCGAAAATAGATGTATGTTATACATTCCTGAAGGGTTTGCACACGGATTCCAGACACTTGAGGCAAACTGTGAATTGCTGTATTTCCATACCAAGTTTTACAGTCCTGATTACGAAGAAGCTGTACGTTTTGATGATCCAAGAGTTGGGATTAAATGGCCTTTGGATGCCACTGAAATTTCTGAAAAGGACAAGAACCATCCATTATTGTCTGGGAATTTTGCGGGGATTGTGTAGTGAACTGTAGATTTTGTAACAATACCTTAAAACATGTGTTTATTGATCTTGTGAATTCTCCTCCATCAAATTCATATTTAACCAAAGAACAGCTGAATGAACCAGAAGTTTTTTATCCCTTGAAGTTATTTGTTTGTGAAAATTGCTTTTTAGTGCAAATCGATGAGATAAAAAAGGCGTCCGAAATATTCAGTCATGATTATGCCTATTTCTCTTCCTATTCGACTTCATGGCTGGAACACGCTCATCGTTATGTTGACATGATCACCGAGCGCTTCGGGTATGATGAACAATCGCAAGTTATGGAGCTTGCATCTAATGATGGTTATTTGTTGCAATATTTTCAAAAGCAAAACATTTCAGCGCTGGGTATTGAACCCTCAAAAAATGTAGCCCATGCCGCACAGGAAAAAGGCATTGAAACGATCATTGATTTTTTTGGTGTCAAATTGGCAAAGCACTTGGTTGCACAAAATAGAAAGGCGGATCTTATCATTGGCAATAATGTTTTTGCCCACGTACCTGATGTTAATGATTTTGTAGCTGGAATGAAAATCGCACTTAATGACGGCGGAGTTATTACACTGGAATTTCCCCATCTGATGCAGCTCATTGAACAAAACCAGTTTGATACAATCTATCATGAGCACTATTCATACTTTTCATTTTACACAGCTAGTCTAATTTTTGATGAACACGGTCTTGAGCTGTTTGATGTAGAGCAAATTTCTACGCACGGTGGTTCTCTTCGCATTTACGGTAAGCATAAGGAGGATACATCCAAAAGTATTTCAAGCAATGTAGCAGACCTGCTTAAAGAAGAAGCGAAAGCAATGCAGAATATTGAATATTATAAGGGTTTCCAAGAAAAAGTAAATGAAGTAAAGATTAATCTGGTCAGTTTTCTCCTGGTACAAAAGAAGCTGGATAAAAAAGTAGTCGCTTACGGCGCTGCAGCCAAGGGGAATACCCTACTTAACTACTGCGGTGTAAAAAATGATTTAATAGAGTTTGTTGTGGATGCATCGCCACATAAACAGGGGAAATATCTACCTGGAAGTCACATTCCGATCGTTACTGAAGAAATGATCAAAAAAAACAAATCCGATTATATCTTGATCTTGCCCTGGAATTTGATAACTGAGATAACTGATCAACTTAAATATATAAAGGAATGGGATGCTAAACTTGTTTTACCAATACCTAAACTGGAAATTATTTGATAGTTTTTGAGGTATAATGAAGGTTTTGGTAACAGGATCAACCGGTTTTATCGGGAATTATGTTGTCGGGGAATTATTGAAATATAATTTTGATGTCATAGCAAGTGGCATAGAATTAAAAAAGGTAATACATCCTGACTGGTTAGATAAAGTGACTTATATTAAAGCTGATTTAAATGAAAGCCGGAAAGATTGGTTTTCTTTCTTTGAAAAGCCTGATATGTTGATACACCTTTCATGGGAAGGGTTGCCTAATTACAAAGAATTGTTTCACCTAGAAAGGAATTTGCCAAATAATTATTTCTTTTTGAAAAATATGGTTGAGAACGGGTGTAAAAAAGTTGCAGTAACAGGCACCTGCTTTGAGTATGGAATACAGAGTGGGGCGTTGAAGGAAGATTTAGAAACAAAACCTGATAACCCTTATGCCCTAGCAAAAGATTGTTTAAGAAAGTTTTTGGAACAGTTGCAGAAAAAAGTTGATTTCAATCTAAAGTGGATACGGCTCTTTTACATGTACGGAAAAGGCCAAAACACTAATTCAATTTTATCGCAATTAGAACAATCTCTAACAAGAAAAGACAAGGTTTTCAATATGTCCGGAGGGAAACAGTTAAGGGATTATTTACCGGTTGAAAAGGTTGCTGAATATATAGTAAAGATTTCTATAGATGATAAAATTACTGGAATTATTAACTGTTGTTCAGGGGAACCAATTTCAATTAGGAAGTTTGTAGAAAATTATATTGCCGAAAAAAATAAAAACATTGAATTGAACCTGGGGTATTACCCTTATCCAGATTATGAACCCATGGCTTTTTGGGGAGATAATAAAAAGCTAATGAAAATATTAGTTAAGACGGATCATTAAATGGATCAAATAAATACCCCAAAACTTATATCTGTTATTTGCCCTGTATTCAACGAAGAAAAAACAATCCCGATATTTTTTGAACGGATTACAAAGGTATTTGAATTATTAAAAAATAAATATGATTTTGAACTGCTTTTTACAAATAATTGCTCTACTGATCAAAGCTTGGAATTGATAAAAAGCTACCATAATAAAGATCCAAGAATAAAAGTAATAACTCTATCAAGAAACTTTGGTTACCAATCATCAGTTTTATCGGGCTTAAGCCATGTCCAAGGGGATGCAATTTTTATCATTGATGTTGATTGTGAAGACCCTCCTGAATTATTACCAAAGTTTATAAAAAAGTGGGAGGAAGGGCACGATATTGTCTACGGTGTACGGCGAAAAAGACAAGAATCGAAATTCATACAGCTTATGAGGAAAATATTTTATAGGTTGAATAAATTAATAAGTGACCATGAAGTTATTTTAGACATGGCTGAATTTGGATTATTTACTTCTTATGTTCGAGATTTAATACTATCAAATCAGAATACATTTCCATTCATTCGATCAGAGATTGCCTATATTGGCTTAAACCGTGCCAGTATAGTGTATGATAGGGAAAAACGTGTAGCTGGAAAATCAAATTACACTTTTTTGCAAATGTTTCCATTTGCAATTGCCGGATTATTAACTTCTTCTACCTTTTTGTTGCGTTTACCTCTATACATATTTCCTTTCTTAATAATATTTAATCTACTTCTAATTCTAGCGCCATGGATAAGTGATAAAAATGCAATTTTTATTATTTTGACAATTGGGTCAGTTTATATTTCTTTTTTTATAGCAGTAGCCTGTCTTTACATTGCCCGTATATATCACAATAATGTAAGGCGTCCATTGTTTATAATTGACTGGAAAAATTCAATTTTAAAATAGTTGTCAGAAAAAATTATTACAGAAAAAATCAGCGGTTGGGGTAATTATCCGTCACTTTCTGCGAGAGTTGTAAGGCCCAAATCTATTGATGAATTGGCTCATTATATATTAAATGAGGAGGAAACATCTTTAGCGAGGGGTGGCAAGACGAGTTATGGAGATGCTTCATTAAATGGTAATGGGTTAAACATTGATATGGTTCATTTGAATAAAATTATATCCTTTTCATCTGATACCGGCGTTCTTCATTGTCAATCAGGTATCCAATTATTTGATATCATAAAAAAGTTTCATAATTACGGATGGTTTTTAAACATTACACCAGGGACACAACAGGCTACGGTTGGAGGTTGCGTTGCTTGTGATTCACATGGTAAAAATTGGAAAGCAGGATCGTTTTGTAATTATATCATCGGTTTTAATATTATGGTTGGGAATGGTAACGTACTATGGTGCGATGAAAACAATAACACTGATTTATATTTTGCAACATTTGGCGGATTGGGAATGACGGGGGTAATAATTGATGTAAAAATGATATTAAAAAAAGTTTCTTCTTCCTATGTTGATGTTGAGACTATTCAATTTAATAATCTTGAAGAATTGTTTGAACTTCAAGAAGAAACAAAGGATACTCATGAATATTTATTTTCCTGGATAGATTCTCAGAAAAGTGGTTACAATATGGGCAGAGGAGTTATGCAAAGGGCCAATCATTCTAAAAATCGCGATCTTCATTACAAAGAAAAGAAAAAAATTAATATTCCCTTTAATTTTCCAAATTATGCAATCAATAGATTGTCCGTCAAATCCTTTAATACTTTTTATTACTTGTTTAGAAATACAAAAAAAAAATCTACTGATTATTTTTTAGATTTCTTTTATCCTCTAAATGGTTTTGAAAACTGGAATAGGGTTTATGGTAGTAAAGGGTTCATTGAATATCAAATTGTAATTCCACAGAGCAATGCCTTTAATACTATAAGTAAACTATTAACTATAATAACAAAATCGGGATTAGGTTCAACAATTGCTGCCATAAAACCTTTAAATAAATCAAGAGGGTATTTATCTTTTCCAATAGATGGAATTACAATGGCTGTTGATTTTGCATACAATGAAAGACTTTGGCCACTATTGGATAAATTAGATAATATAGTTATTGATAATGGAGGACGAGTTTACTTGGCTAAGGACTCTCGTTTAAATTCAATTAATTTCAAAAAAATGTATTCACATGTACTGACTAAATGGCTATTGCTTAGAGAAAAATATCAGCTGAATAATAAATTTAATTCTTCTATGTTTGATAGAATATACAGATATTAATAATGATTAAATTTTGCAGACTAGGATATAATAATTTATGGTGAATAAAGTCTTAATTCTTGGCGGTAAGGGTATGCTTGGTAATATGGTAGTACGTGTGCTTTCAAAACAAAAAAAGATAGTTATTAAATCTACCTCATCCAATAAGACTCCCAATTATATTTTGTTTAATATTGAAAAGGGGATTGAATCATTAGAAAAAATATTGAAAAAAGATGATTCGTTTGATTATATAATTAATTGTATTGGGATTCTAAATAGTAGTATAAATGAAAATGACCCACAGTCAGTACATCGTGCTATTTGTATTAACGCCCTGTTTCCTCATGAACTTGCAAAGCTGGCTCAAGAGATCGGTGTGCGGGTGATCCAGATTTCTACTGACGGTGTGTTTACAAAAAATGCTGGTGTTTGTCTGGAAGACAGTCCGCGCAATTGCGATGACGTATATGGTTGGACCAAGGCACTTGGTGAGGTAATTTCACCAAATTGTCTCAATCTTCGCTGCTCTATCATAGGACCCAGTCCATATTTACAAAAAGGTTTATTGGAATGGTTTTTATCCCAACCAAAGAGATCAATTGTAAATGGCTATACTGATCAGATGTGGAATGGAATAACAACACTTCAATTTGCTAATCTATGCCGAATGTTAATTCTAGATAATTACTATGATGTGGTCACTAAAGAATCACCAACACACCATTTTTGTCCGAATCTAGCAGTCTCCAAATATGAGCTTTTACAATTATTCAAAGATAATTTTAGAACAGATTTATCTGTTAAACCAAACACAAGTAAGGATAATGCAGTGACTCGAACTTTAGATACAATGTATACAAGCATTAAAGAAATATTCGGACATAATTACTCAATGCAACATTCCATAAAAGAATTGGCAATTGAAATGAAAGCTTTAAAATAATATTTTTATATTGAATTAATTATTTTTAATAGAAGTCTATGAAAAAAATTCTATTAACTGGTAGTAACGGTTTTATTGGATCTAACTTATTCCATCAATTAAAAGAACACACATCTGTTACCTGTATTGATTATAGTAGTGGTTCGACTGAAAAAGATTTTATCAATTTGGACCTCACTGATATTAATCAGGTAAAGGACTTTGCCTATAATTGTGCTCATTTTGATGTACTTATTTTTCTAGTAGGCCTTGCTCATGCTAAAGGCAAAGGGAAAGAGCTACCTGAATTCAAGAAAATAAACTATCAAACACTGGTCAATCTTCTTTCAGCCCTTGAAAACAATAATAAGATTCCTTACAAAATTATTTTTTCTAGTACAATCTCAATCTATGGTGAAAAATATCACCAAAGTATATATAAAGAAGATTCGGTAAAAATACCATTCAGCCCTTATGCCGTTACAAAACTGAACGCTGAACAATATTTATTAGATAAATTTGCCGATAAAACCTGGATATTGCGCTTTGCACCAGTTTACGCATCTGATTTCTTGTTGAATATCAATCGCCGAATCCGAATGGGAAGCAAATTCTATAGGGTAGGTAAAGGGTCCAGGAA
>Ga0187827_10008615_pt1 | contig 10997 bp, 10 predicted proteins | sample ETNtaG_39_FD_167969 | JGI IMG/M metagenome (GOLD analysis project Ga0187827, IMG submission 167969) | Marine microbial and viral communities from oxygen minimum zone, Eastern Pacific Ocean - ETNP2014_SV_150_PacBio MetaG (Illumina Assembly) | ecosystem: Environmental > Aquatic > Marine > Hypoxic... | reverse complement strand
GTCAGCAGCATGGGCCAATTGAATGAACGGATCGATACACCAAGGAGTTCTATTCATTACTATGTTAGCATATTTTTGTTCTTTAGGTACAATTGCAACTAATTCAGTAGACATGCTTGCAGGCCCGCAATGATCTGGGACATCTTCAGAACACAACTGAGTGCAAATAGACAATTTACCTTGTTTAATACTAGGTAATGTCCAACTATTTTTAATATTACTAAAAAAATTACCTTCATTTAAAATTGATTCTATAGTATTCCATGGTTTCAATGCATTTATAGCATCAGGACCTCCTGCATAATTTATATATTCCCATGAATGACTTTTCCGCGGAAATGACCGCGTTTGAGATCCTTTTGTCGGGGCTTCCGCGTCCCATCTATATAGAGTTCCTCCTACCCAACAACATGGTAATATTAATCCTCTAGCAGAAACATATATTTCTTGTTTTTCTACACATTTTGGTTTAATTTTTGTTAAATTATAAAATTCTGTTTTACTAGCAGCTGCCCTCTCCATTTTTGCCACTGTTTTAGCTACAGCATTTTGATATTCTTCGTTTGTTGGTGGTTCTAATATATGAGCACTATTACCTTTTTTATCTAGAACCTGCATTCCGGTGTGTCCATCTGAATCACGCCAACGGCCACTGGATTGTATATCTTTACCCATAGCATGTCGTGCCTTTGGATCAGCTTGAGCATAATTATAAAATCGACTTGTTTTTTTTATTACAAATGTTCTAATTCCCCATTCGTGAGCAAGAAGCGCCGCCTCTTCAATTTGATGTTCATTATGTTTAAAAGCAATAAAATACCAATCTGCAATACTATATTTCGAATCTAGATAAGCTCTCATATTACGCTCAACTATGTTCCACTTAACTTTTTGTCTATATAAATGATTAGTATCTTCTAATCCATCTACACTAAAAATAACTCTTCCTTGTTTGCCTATTGTTTTAGCAAGTTCTGTCCACCATTTTGCAGGACGAGCACCGGCATTTGTATGCATACATAAGTCCAAATTGGAATTGTGTTCTCTAAAATATTTAAATATTTCTAATGTATCTTTTGCCATTATAGGATCGCCATAGTTACCACACATATACAAATTATGAAGCTGTTTAATAAAGTCAGGTTTGAACATGGTTTTACAATCCACTAAACTTAATTCAGCATTAATTATATGAGGATTTTGTATACCTCCATGTATATTACGAGGACACATAGGGCATGCCGCATTACATTTTTCAGTTGGTTCTAAATGAACAGATGTTATATCTTTATAAAAGTACATTTTTAAAATACCACATAAGACTAGATTTTTTCGGAGTCGAACTCCGCGGAGGTGAACTATTTAAATTAAATGTTATAATTTGTTGTGAAAATTCTTCTGCTAACTCTTCTATCCATATATCTTTTTCCGGGAACTCTCCATTATAATCATGTCCAGATATAATGCCATGAGATTTCAATGATCGATTTTTCCATTCTCGTAAACAATTTTTAAAATCATTTTTTAATTCATGTATAGCATCTATAAAAATCAAATCTACTCGTCCACCTGACCATTGTTTTGTAAAATTTTGAATTTGTGTTTTATGTCTGACAATATTATGACAATCGTTTGTATATTCTATATGTAGTTCTTTTGTTATCTCTTTACCATTTAGATTCTTTTGTTTAGAATGTATTATGTATTGCCAATTATCGACGCAATGTACAGTAACAGTAGGATCACAAGATTTAGCTAAACACCAACTAGATTTTCCAAAAAGACTACCTAATTCAATAATAATACCGTATTTAGGAACTGTTTGTGCAAGAAATTCTAGCGCCTTCAAATCTGCTGTACTGATTTGTCCTGGAATTTCTTTATTATACATTTATTTTTGTCCTATTAGCATGAAACGATTATCGGATAGGCCCGATGCGATCGAGGCTCGACATTTTGGTAATTCTGTACCGCATTTTTCTGCACAAACATCTAACTTACCTTTTTCTATACTAGAACAAGACCAACTATTTTTAATGTTTCCGAACATACCATTTCTATTTATAATATCTTCTATATCATTATTAATAGCATTAATATTTTCTTTACCTCCGGTATCATTTACAAAATTCCAAATTTGTTGTGATCCAGCCGGCCGGCGACCTCTATATAAACGAGAGGCGGCCCAACAACAAGGCAAACATAATCCTTCTGCAGATATATAAACAGATTTTTCTCCTAGTACTTTGCATACAATTTTTGTTTGATCATAATAATTTTTTACACTACCATATTGTTCTATTACTTGTTCTGTTTTGAGAGATTTATTATGATATTTTTTTTCAGTAGGTTGTTTAATAGGTCCCTTTTCTGGTTCTGCAACAAGTGTTTTATGATTCCAAAAACGATCGGACTTTTTTATTTGAAAAAAATCAAATCCTAGTTCTTTGGCAAATGCTCTTGCCTCTTCAATTTGATGTTTATTGTGTTCGAATATAATATAATCCCAACGTGCTATACCGTCGGCATCTCTAAATGCTCGCATACTACGTTCTACAATTTCCCAATTAACATTTTGTCTATATATATGATTAGTATCTTTTAATCCATCTACACTAAAAATAACAGTTCCATTTTCTCCCATAGTTTTTGCAAGTTCTTGCCACCATTCTACATTACGAGCACCGGCGTTAGTATACATGTCTAACCACATTGTTGAATTAATACTACGGAAATATTTAAATATTTCTAATGTATCATGTGCAATAATAGGGTCTCCGAAATTACCGCACATGTATATACGATTTAATTGCTCAAGGAAACTTGGTTTAAATATTTTTTTACAATCCTCTAGAGAAAGCTCTGCCATTGTTAAATAAGGATTAATAGGATCACCATCATGCCGCCCACATAGAGGACATCCTGCTTGGCAACGTTGTGTAATTTCTAGATGGACTACACGAACATCTTCGTATTGATACATTTATTTTCTACCTATTAACATAAAGCGATTATATCCACCTTCCATTTTATTTAATTCAATTGTACCACCGTATAATATATTATTTATAGGGCATTGCTTTATAAATTCTTCGATGTCCTTAACACAATTGATATGTTCTTCAAGTTCAAAGTAATTATTATTTTGTAATATAACTAATTTACCTGCAGGTATACTATTATACCATGCATCAAAATCTTCTATGTGTTCACATGATGTATTAATAATAGTATTAGGTACATCATGACATTCTACTAATGTACTATCATATGCAAACGGTGATGTACATCTGGTTGTGTTATAAGTATGTCCGGTATAATTTATATTATACATATCTTCTGTAACTGCTTTAAATTTCCAGTTGTCTATAACATAATCTCTATTCATTGCTTCTGCTATTTCTAAACAAGATGGATCTATATCAAACGATCTGATTTTATCTACTTGTACATTACTAGTAAAGATCATATTTGCTAAACTACCAAACCATCCTCCGCATATAAAAACAGTTCCTAAATTTACATTTGCGGCGGTCGACGAGGGGAGTAAAGCGTTTAATGCTTCTAATTCTTCTACTATCCAAAATTTACTTTCTAGTTGACCAAGACTAAACATGTCCGTCCAATTTTCATTAGGATTTGCTATAATTGCAGTTATTATACCGCGTGTATTATACCATGTATCACGCAATTGCATATTGTTCTTTTAACCAATCATAGTCATTAATTTTACTTAATGCGTCTATATCACCTTTATGTTGTATACCATATTTGCGTCCTGCAATAGCACCTGCTATAGCATCTTTTCCATACAATCTATCGTCGCCTATTGTACACCAAATATCTAATCTTTTTTCTGTGTCCGGATGTTGATTTTTTATTACACTACTCGATAGTTTAACACATTCTCGAAATCCGCTTTTCCATGTATTAAAAGGATCTGTATTAAATGCAGTTATGTTACTAACTTCTGGCATTGGTATAAAATGTTTAACTACAGATGTTGTAAAGTCTACATTCCATTTAGTTGCATTTTTTAATCCTTTAGTAGGAAATAATTTAACACCGCCATAGCCATATACTAAATCATTAATGGGATTTAATGCTCGCCAAGTATGGACACAGTTTGTTTTTAAAACGTTTCTATATGTTTTATCAAATTCGGTTAACTGATAATCAAATTCAAAATCTTCTACTAGTAGAGCATCAGCATCAACTACATAAAACATTTTTGTTTTACTTAATTCAGCCGCACGTTTATGTGCATTAAAAATACCTTTGACATTGTCTACTCTTTTTGCAAGAGGTGCTTTATCTAACAATGCTTCGAAGTTTTCGTCAGCATATTGTTCATGATAACTTATAAAAAATACGTCAAACATTTCCTAAAAAAATTCCTATAAACCATATCCCAAAAATAGCAACCCAACTCCACCACCAACGTTTCCATATATGTAGTTCTTGTTTAAGTGTTGCTCTAACTACATCTCGCGGATCACTCATGTTTTGACCATTCATCAAATATAATTTTTAATCTATCATCAACTTCGGCTATATTTTGATTTCGTATACGATCATATGTGCGTGTACGTTCTACAAACTTTTTTTGCAAATCTATATTATCATTTGCAGGTAAAGATAAATCATGTAATATATTATTAATACGTGTTCGTTCCATATCGAATTCACTTACATTCCATTTATTACATACATCTTCTATATCTTTTTTAACTTGCATTTTATATTCAAATGGTAATAACCGAGCATCAAAACAATCCGGATGTTCTACCATATTAAATGTTAATATTTGATCATATGCAAATTCTTCGATTTGAGTTTTTTTCCAATAATCTATTATATTAGCAATTTCAAATATATTATATAATTGTACTGTCATTAATATATTAGTTTGTGCGCGATATTGCCTACCGTGATGTATTAATTCTTTAGTATAGTCTTCAAAATTTTGTGCTACTTCCTTAATAGTACTAGGAAAACGAATATAATCATGTGCCGGACCAGTACCATCGATGGAAACATTTAATATTAATTCTCTAAATTGTGTTAACATATTAAAAACTTTTCCGCGCCGGCGAGTACCGTTTGTTGTTAAATCTAATATTATTTTTTTGCTTATTCCTGTATCTACACAATGTTTTAATAGTTTTATAACATGAGGCATAAACAAAGGCTCTCCACCTACTATTTTAAGTATTCTTAAATTAGGTAATAAATCTTCTACTTCACTATATGTATCTTTATCTTCTATCCAATCATAGTCTTCCCACGTCTGTTTAGTACCAAATGTTTCTACATTTATGCCATAGAATGGAGTGTTTATTTCTATAGGATGTTCTATACAATCGTCTCCTATTGCACTACTTGATCCTGGATAACACATTCTACATTTAAGATTACAAAAATTGCCAGGACGTAAATCTGCTATAATAGGAGTACCAAGACTGTTTCCTTTTTCTATATCTAACGTCATATCGGGATACTTCATTTTTACTATATCCCCATATCCTTTATTAAATGTTGCTCTATCTGATCCGCCCCCAGTGGCATCGGCCCTCCAACATTTCCGACATACTGGAATTTTTTCACCATTGAGCATTCGACGCCTAGCATCTTGATATCGTTCACCGGACCAAAGTTCTTTTAAACCCCCTGCGCCTTTAACATTCATTGCTATTGGATTATTCCATTCTGCCATACAACACAAATGTACTTTCCCTTCGGGACCGACATGCGTATGTATAAATGGTAAAATACAAAATGCCGGATTATCTTTTTGATCTTCGAATTTCATATTATAATCTCACAAAAAAATACGTCAAACATTTTTTATCTTATCTTTGCGCCACTGGCCGTGAGTATTTTCCATCTTATCTTTGCGCCAAGGGGGTTGTGGGATACCCGCACATGTATCCCAATACTCTTTTAATTCTGGAAATGTTTCGAGAAAATTTTGTTTTCTAACTCTATCTAATGTTTCAGTTACGTATATAAAATTTTGTGCAATTTTTATTCTATTATCATGATCTCCTATATCTACATTTAAATAATTTGTAATACCGGAAAAACTATTACGATAATATTCGATAGTTCTTTCCCCGTATCCTTTATTTTCTAGATCTAATAGAAATTCTGCAAACGATTCGCGAACTTGCATTTTTAAATTTCTTGGTAACATCGCTAAATGATACGTTAACGGATCTAATAAAATATTACTCATATATATTTGCCAACATTCAAGTCCCAGATCCATCATATAACTAATAAAATCCGGTATGTGTAATACATTTAAAAGACTAATAACCGGAGTTACTTTAAATTCGATATGCTTATTTTCTAACATTGTTTTTAAATTAGCATCTACTCGCGACCAATTGGTGCCACGTCTTATATATTCTGCTCTTGGTCCTATTGCATCTATACTTGCCCATACTTCTATCCTATTAAATTTATCCCACATTTCTACTAAATCATAATTTTTATATTGTAAATGTAATAGATTAGTATTATAACTTATTGTTACATCAAATCTTTCATGCTCTATTAGTTTATTAAGAATATAATAATGCATGTCATTAATTAGGGGTTCACCACCAGCAAAATATACGTGAAGAACTTTATCTACATCGCGATCGATAATATCATGAATTTCCTGTAATTGTTTACCGGCCGACTCTACTAATCCATTATTATCAGGATACAGATATAGACCCCATATGGCTTTTGAATCTTCGTGCCATTTACTACTTAATTCGGGCCCACATGTTCTACATGTCATATTACATAAATTAGAATTTCTAAAATCCCAATAATATAAATGAAAATCATCAATTTTATAATCATTTTCTAATGCACTACGTACTGCATTTATTGTATCTTCAGTATAATATTGTGCATTGCGATATAATCTAAAACTGCTTATACCTTCGTCTTCACGTTGAAAACATCTACGACAATTAGTAGGCATTTCACCTTCTATTAATTGTTTTCTTAATGTCCTCATTTCATCATTGTTCCATATATCTTGTAAACTGGCTTCATTCATATTGCCAATTGGATGTTTAGAATCATATACACAACAAGGAAATACTTGTCCGCTAGGCCATGTATGTAGATGCATAAATGGTAATAGACACATAGTACTTGTCTTGGCTTCTCCTAAAGTAACTGGTATGTTAATGCTTTTATCTTTAATCATTCTATTTCAACTCTGAATGTATCATCTCCAGGCCATAACGGCAATTTTGTTCCTGCTTTACGTTTAGGTATTTTACTATCTGCAGAACTTACACAACTATCACTAACACAAGGCATGGGTTTATCAAATAATTTAAAATCTTCAAATATATATCCCAACGGTTTATCCTTGCAACTATAACTACGTTTTATACTTCCGTCTGGTTCACGTATTATAATACTCCTATACCCGCTCGAACATTCCCATCCTATAAACTTATTAAAATTAAAGGCATTAAAACGTTCTGCTTCGTCCATGTACCAAAATTTTCCTTTGTCATCGACAAATTCTATATTAATTTCTTGAGGTACAGTACTATCATCTTTCATTACTCGTGAAATATCTGATTCACTATATTGCCATTGTTCTGCACTTGTACTAGTATTATGAGGTCTTTCGATTTGTTTTTTAAAATGTGTAAATGTTCGTTTAGGCATACCATTGTGTAATTGTTCTAACATTTCATCATCATAACCAGATACAACATAATTAGCATGGTGATCACTCTGTGGTTTTAATGTTACATTAATGCCGCGCTCATGGAAATACATACATTCCTCGTATATTTTCCAAAACCATTTAGGTACCATTACACAATTAATTGTTACGTTTATATCCCATTCCTGACATAATTCTAATTTATCTGCTAATGCTATTCTCTTATCAATTGCTGAAACATATTCGCGATGATAACTGCATGTAAGTGCCGCGAAATTAACAGTTTGTATAGTACGAACATATTTGTTAAACCATTTCATATTGCGCGAACAATTTGAAGTCATATGTACATTGGTGTTGTTTGTATTAGGCATATCATCTGCTAAATGTTTTAAAATAGTTAGATAGCCAGGGTGGAGAGTAGGCTCACCCCCACTAAAACTAAAATGAAAAGAATTAAATCCCCTTTCACGTGCTTGTTTCTTTATACTGTCTATAGTTCGTAAACAAAGATCTGTATCTCTAAAATCTTTAGTATCTGATCTACCATGCGCCCAACAATAGGAACATTTATAATTACAGAATCGATTAATAATCCAAGATACAATAAAATAATCTCCATATAGCATACTACGTTGGCCGATTCTAACCAAGTCATCGAATGGTATTTTAGTAAAATCGTAATTACTTTTATTAAGTTGTGTAACAATTACATTATATTTTTTCATTCTTTTCCCATGGTGCTTCAAATGGTTTCCACCATTTGATATAATTAGGATCTGTAGCATGATCTTTCATTTCTACATATGTTTTTGTTGTTATATTACTAAATTTTTTTGAACTTAAATCTACGCCATATATGGGATAATATAACACATCAAATTGATTAGGAATAATAGATCGAACTAGTTGGCTAAATTCATTAACTTCATCCCCCATTACTTTTATTAATATTCTATCTGCTATTTCTAATTCTTCGGCATTAATTAATAATTTTGCTATTTTATTAATCAAACTTTTTTTAGTAAATTCAGGATGAAGAGATATATATAACAAAACATTATGCTGTAATAATGTTTTCATTCTATCGAGTGTTGCAGTACCATTGGTATTAATAATTATTTCTTTATAATTTAAATGTTCGTTTATATATTTTACCATATCTAATAGTTCAGGATTTAATGTAGGTTCACCTCCTGTTATGAAAAGCCTATTAGGTGAATTTTTAATTATTAAAGGTTCTATTAAACCTAATATACGTTTAAATATATCAATTGGTATATCTGCAGAATGATTATCATGAACATCATTTGGCGGACAATAGCTACAATTAAAATTACAACGCTTTCCTATATGAAAATGTACTTCTTGAAGGTCGGCACCTTTTGATGTTATTGCAATAATTTTATCTTCTTCTGTTACTTCAGGTAAACTACTATAATGCTCAAGCGGAACATGTCCATTGGATTCTATCTGATATGGTTTATTATTTAAAAACCACTCATAGGTGTGTTTATTTAAAGCCTTAGATACATAGAGATCAGAATCACAAGAACAACTATTTTGTTTGAAAACGCATTCAAATTTGAAGTTCTCGCCGGTGCCTTCTTTTAATTTTTCTAATCCCCACCATGGTGCCGATCGGCCGGTATGAGTAAAGTTTCCACAAACACCACTCATAATAGAACCGTCTGGATTAATACATATAATTTGTGTTTCTATAGGACAAAACCATCCTCTAAAATTTATTTCTAACAATTTAAGATTAGTCATACTAATTCTTTTATATGTTTTATTTTCCCAAGAATCTGGCTTCGACCAATTTTCGGTTAAAACAAGAAGACCGTCATCAAAAGTATCCATTATAATGGTTCCTTTCTTTCTCCCTTATCATCTATATAGAATTCTACATTACTTTCTCTAATTAGAGATCCGAGTCTACTAGGATTAACATACGTTGCCTTAAAGAATCTACTACCCACTTCGTCTAAGTCTGCAATTTCAAAATCTATTTCACGACGCAATTCTAATCCAAGTGCTTTTATTTCGGATAGTAACAGTTGTCTATTCCAACGGTAACCTGTTTTAGCACAAATGTCATCACCGCCTTCAAATTTATTAACAACGTTGTCTTCCCAAAATTTAGTAATCCAATCAAAGTCACGCACGTTAGTCCATTCCCATGTATCGCGCGATACATTAACCATTTGACAACCCAATCTTGTACCATATATTGCCCATAGACCATTTAATGTATCTGCACCAACTGATGCCCATATAAGTAATCGTTTATAATTGTTTCTATTAAGTTGCTTTAATCGTTCTCTACTAACAGGAGCACCATCCATTAAACTTAATTTAACTCCTTCCCTAAAGCCACCCCTAAATGCTTGATAAGGTGATGCATTATTTTTAACGTATGAATATATATTATTCATTTGCAAATAATGTAAGTCCCAACAAAAGTCAACTTGGTTACGTTGATCTTCTTCCGGTACTGCCTCATGTGTTCGCATTTGTTCTACTACGTTAACCGGCCAACACTTAATACCGCCGTTGCCATACACTAAACCATTTACTTCATTTTTTCCTGCCCAAGATATTACATCCACTTCGGTCATTTTATTAGTATCTAATTCTATACTAAAAAAGTCCGGATCAACTATATTGTCTGCATCAATACCAACAAACCGAGTTGTTTCAGATAAGGCCGCCGCGGCTTTATGTGCCGCATCACTCCCCCAAACACCGTGTGAACGTTTTGCCCAAGGGCATTTGTCTAATAAGTCTGCATAGTTTTCATCTGCATTTGGTTCGTCGTATGATATGAATACAACATCAAATTCAGTTATCGGTATTTTGGACATACTTATTTTCCTCTCTAAATGTTATTTTAAGTTTAGTTCCGTCGTATAAAAGTAACTTATTATCTAATTTTATATTATAAGGTAAGTTATAATGCTTTAACTTTTTGGGAATTAAATCTCCCCAATCAAATGTTAATGCGGCCTCATATTCATCTGGGTCTTCTTTATTACATATATAAAATTTAAGTTGTTTTTCATATTGTCCTACTTGTTTTGTATTCAATAAATGACTATCAACCATTAAACTTGCATCATCTTCTTGAATTAAATCTATGTGAGAAGGTTCTCCTTCTATAAATTCTTTAACCATGTTAAGTCTTCCTAATTTATTTCTGTGGTAATCTGTTTCTACAAATTTATCTCTAATAATTAAACTATAGTCGCGAAAATGTCTCTTTATACAAATATCCATTTTAGATGAATCAAATATAGTAAAG
>Ga0187827_10008613_pt1 | contig 10998 bp, 9 predicted proteins | sample ETNtaG_39_FD_167969 | JGI IMG/M metagenome (GOLD analysis project Ga0187827, IMG submission 167969) | Marine microbial and viral communities from oxygen minimum zone, Eastern Pacific Ocean - ETNP2014_SV_150_PacBio MetaG (Illumina Assembly) | ecosystem: Environmental > Aquatic > Marine > Hypoxic... | reverse complement strand
AGAAAAATATCAGGTTCCTATAACACTTTTTGTCCCAGTTGGCTTTTGTCTAGACGATGAATCACTTGATGGCCTGAGGAGTCGCTGTCTCCATTTTGGAGTTTATAACATGCTTAGAAAGTTTGAAGGCCACGAGCGATACAATTCTGAAGATTATTTTCATGAAGTAATGAGCATGGATATTTACCAGTTAAAAGAGTTGTTGAATAAATTGCTAATTGAGACCGACTCTGACAGAGAGCCGTTAGCAGAGAGAAAGTTACTAAAAGTGAAGGCTCTTGTGGAAATATCGAAACATGAATTGATCACTTTGGCTTCACACTCAATGAGCCATGTCCGTCTTGCTTTGTTGCCGGATAAATGGCTCAGGTGGGAAATTGAGCAATCTATTGATTATATTAAAGATTGGGGAGGGGACGGAGAGGTTTTTTCATATCCATATGGTAACAAAGGTTCATTTAATAATGTTACCCAAAAGGTTTTAGAGGAAAAAGGTGTTAAGTATGCTTTTACGACTCTTGCAAACAACAGTGTTGCAAACACTATCCCACACTCAATAGGAAGGTCGTACTTGTTTAATTCTGCAGACAAGAAATATGTCCTTGGAACAGCAGGAGGGGCTTTTGAGTTGTTTGATCGTATTTTGGGAAGGACTTAAAAATATGCATCCTCAGAACACCAGTTTCAATATATAAGATTTTAATGCAGTGAATCATTGAAATGAATCTATCTCTATCAGAGATACGGCAGGAATTGAAACAAGTACTGGTAAATATTTTCTAGGTTTCTGATGGTACAATTTCCGCCAAAACTACGTCTGATGATGTTGAAAAGTGGGGCTAGATGAACCGTATCAATATTATGATATTAGCTTTGGAGCAGGAGTTCGGTATTAGATACGACGAAGAACAAGTGGTGAGCATGCTTAGTGTGGGAGAAATCATAGACGCGACCAAAGGGATGTTAGGTTTACAATGACCACTCACCCAGTTTTGAGAGAAGTCCGGATAAATGATTACGATAAAGTAAAGTCACTACTTCATCGAATGGGAATGCCATCAGAGTCACTTGAAGCATGGAAAGTTTACCGAAAGAGTCCCGCCCTTAAGAAAACTGGAAGGAGTTTCCCTTTTGGATGGGTGCTTGAAGCCGAAAGTGATATCGTTGGTTATTGGGCTAATATTCCAATGATGTATAGTTATCAAGGTTCTGAGGTTTTTATTGCCGCTGCCCGGGCCCTTGCGGTTGCTCCGGAATATAGGGGCCATAGTCTCAAACTTGCAAGAAAATTTTTTAGGCAACAAGAAGTAGACGCTCTGCTTATGATGACGGCAAATGAGTCCTCAGCGGCTATTTTTAAATATTTTAAATCCAAACCGTTACCCCAGGCCCAATATAATGAGGTGTTATTTCTGGTTTTTAATTCATGGCGATTCTTGCGTGCTTTTTTTATTAAATGTAGGTTACCTGGTTCTATTGCATCAGGTGCAGCTCTTCTTTTATCACCATTGTTTAAAATTATAACTCTTCTGAAGCAAAAGAATGCATATTCTAGCCGCCAGGATTTGTTGCTTAAGAGGGTCTGTGTTGATGAGATTGGGGAAGAATTTGATAGGCTTTGGGCTATAAAAAGAGAGCAAGAGGTTTTTTACACAGATCGTAGTGTAGCAATGCTGCAATGGCGTGTTAATATTGCACCATCCCATTACCATATGTATGGTGCCTATTTGAAAGACAAATTTCTTGGATATATCTTATTGAAAATTGAGCATGTAGAGCATTTCAATCTCAAGCGGTGCTTAATAATTGACATTTTTGGTGATTTTAAAAATGAAGAGAATCTTGAGGTATTAATTTCTTCGCTTGTTAGAGTAGTTAGAGATTTGAAAGTTGATACCTTAGAAATTATAGGATTTCCTCAAGCTATTCGAGAAACCGCCAAGAGGTTTCTGCCTTTTAAGCGTACCATTACAACTTGGCCATACTTCAAATTTATGACACAGGACTTGGTAAAAGCATGTCAAAGCAGTGATTTTTGGTATGTGTCATTGATGGATGGTGACTCTTCGTTGTGACTCACTCGTGAATAGATAATCTTTAATGGATGTTTTAAGAAGAATATATAGATACTAAGACTGTATCCTTCAAAAGGTGGAATGATTTGGACAGATTGTAGAGATTTATGATATCACGGTCAGATAAGAAAGAGAAAATAGTCATTGTTGTTGGTGCCCGTCCCAACATTATGAAGGCAGCACCACTCATGAGAGAACTAATAGCATCACGGCACTTTACTCCGGTGCTTATTCATACTGGTCAACATTATGACATGAAAATGTCAGATGTATTCTTTAAAGACCTGAATCTACAAAAGCCCAATGTATGCCTTGGCATTGCGTATGGAACTCATGCGGAGCAAACAGGAAAGGTGATGATAGCACTTGAAAGTGAGCTGGTACACAAGAAACCAAAACTGGTAATGGTGGTTGGTGATGTAAACTCTACACTCGCCTCAGCGCTCACCGCAAAAAAGCTACAAATTCCATTAGCACATGTTGAGGCAGGGCTTCGGAGTTATGACAAGACAATGCCAGAAGAAGTCAATCGCGTGTTGACTGATCATATCTCGGACTATCTGTTTGTGACCGAGAAATCTGGAATGATGAACTTAAGAAAAGAAGGAATCAATGTGAAAAAGACGTATCTTGTTGGAAACACTATGATCGATACACTGAGAGGCAATCTGTTAGCAATAAAGAGGATAAAGGTGCGAAAGAAATTTGGTCTCGAAATGAAAGGATATGCTGTGCTCACACTGCACCGTCCTGCAAATGTTGACAGTAAGAAAAACTTTAGGAGCATTCTAAAAGCACTAGCAACAATACAAAAAGAGCTACCCATCATATTCCCGGTTCATCCTCGAACTCTAAAACAGATAAAAGCATTAGGGCTCAAAAGGGCTTTTCAACATATGAAAAATATGGTATTAATTGAGCCGCTGGGTTACCTGGAGTTCACGAGTCTGGTTAGTGAAGCAAGGATGGTATTAACCGACTCTGGAGGGCTTCAAGAGGAAACTACGGAATTGAACATTCCCTGTGTCACTATGCTGGAGACGACAGAGCGACCGATTACGATAAAACAGGGAACAAATGTTATAGCTGGAAACGATGCAAATAAAATTATTTATAAAGCAAGAAAAATCCTCTCCAGCAAAACTAGGAAAAAGGCAGTGATACAATATTGGGATGGGAAGGCTGCCAAGCGAATTGTGAAAATATTAGAAAATGAAAAAAATATCAATCGTCATACCAATTTATAACGAAGAGGTTGCAATCGAGAAGAATGTTAGACTGGTGCTCAAAGCATTAGACGATAATTACAGAGATGCCGAGTTAGTTCTTGTTAATGATGGGAGTACCGACAGCACACTTGATACCATCCAACGACTCGCTGAAGGCGACAAGAGGATAGAAGTTGTCTCATACGGCAAAAACAGAGGACGCGGTTATGCACTGAAGAGAGGTTTTAAACAAGCGGTTGGTGATTATATTATTACAACAGAGTCAGATCTAAACTGGGGAAGTGATATTATTTTTCGCTTTGCAGAAGAATTAGATAACGATGAAGCGGATATCATTGTTGCCTCTCCCCACATGAAGGGGGGTAAAATGATAAGTGTCCCCTTCTTTAGATGGTTTTTAAGTTATATGGGAAATAAAGTTTTTGCTCTTACAATGCCACAAGTGATGACTATGTCTACAGGAATGACAAGGGGGTATAAACGTGAAGTGCTTGATGTGCTTGATCTTGAATCAGAAGGAAAGGAGTTGCATGTTGAGATTTTGAATAAGGCATTCGATCTTGGGTTTTATGTAAAGGAGATTCCGGCCACACTCAATTGGGAAAGGAAAAACCCTAGTATAACAATGCGCAAATCACATTTTAAACTTGGAATGATCTTAAACCATCTACTGCTAAGTATCATCGTGAGGCCATTTTTGCTTTTTGGGGGAGTAGGATTCCTTATGATAGGACTTGGAACAATAGGGGGAATATATCTTTTAATACTCTCGATTACAGGAACACCAGTATCAGGGAGACCACTTCTCCTATTTTCGTCAGTGATGGTTCTTGTGGGATTGCAAATACTATTATTTGGTTTCTTGTCGTGTCAAATCAGAGGTATATGTCGTCAGCTCTTGCGTATCCAGAAAGATATTAGAAAGAAATAAATGGGATAGAGATGGGAATTCGCAGCAAAGATCCAATATGATTGGTACACAGTACATTGCTTTCAAAAGGAAGTATAAGTAGCAGTATTTATTGCTAATTAAGCGAAAAGAGTTGTTTCAAATGCTCTCTTTGCTTTTTTCTTGCGAATATTTAGATTGTTAGTTGATAGAATGTATTTCGAACCTGATAAACACATTTCCAAGTGATGGTATGGTTAGAAGAATAAAAGAATATCTACATATTGAACAATACAGCATTGAGACAATAAGCCTCATATTGCTTATTTTGTTTATTCCTATAATGATTAATACTTCTTGGAAACCTTTTTTTCCTGAACCAATTGGGGGAAAGATTCAGATTGTTGATATTGTCTTTCTTTTTCTCTTAACAGCTTGTCTATATAAGCTTTATCACAATCAGATAAGATTTAACAGGACTTCTCTTGATATTCCTGTTTTATTGTATTTAGTTGTATCTTTGCTATCCATCATTAATTCTTCTAATATCAAGGATAGTCTTGTTGAATTTATCGGTATCCTTTATTTGATAGCACTATTCTATCTTATTGTTAATGCTGTTAGGGATAGAAATGTGTTTGAAATGGTGATAAACATTTGGTTGGTGACAAGTGCTTTGGTAGCGTTTCTTGGGATACTGGGGGTTTTTTTGGCCTATGTTTTTGATATTAAAACCTTTCTTGTGAAAGAATATACAGCTTTCCCCTATTTAGGCCATGTTTATCGTGCTTTCTCTACTTTTAGTGTTAATTCAAAGTTTGTCAGCAGCTATCTCACCATCTCTTTCCCAATCTGTCTTGCACTATTGCTTAATTCAAAAGCAGATAAAAAACGTCTCTTTTATTATGTCATTTTAATATTATTTATGTGTGTTTTATTCTTCACATTTTCGAGAGGATGGCTTGGTTTAGCAGTAGCTGCCTACCTGGTTTTAGCAAGATTTCAAAAGCCTGAAGGGTATTATAAGTATTTGAAAGTATTGATTGCTATATTTATTGTTTTATTTGGTTTGTTTATTTTTTTGATTTCTAGGTGGCAATTCGTGGAATTTCAAACAAAAAAGATAACAGTCGAAAACAGTACAAATATAAAACCTAACATTGCTTTTACAGATCATAGTGGGGAATTAGATAAAGTAATCGCTGAAATAGGATATATAGATAATACCTATTATAGATTAAAAATGGTAGCTATAGAGATGATACTGGACAATCCTTTAATAGGGGTTGGGTTAGGTGGGTTCAATGATAAGATAAGAAGATATAAAAAGGACGGAAAGGTACCTGACATTTTTCCAGCTTTGGATCCTCACTGTATGGTTTTGGGGAAAACAGCACAAACAGGTCTTATAGGATTGATAGCGCTTGTTATTCTCTGGGGTAAAGCAATACGGAAGGCCCTGGATATGTCGTTTACATCCAGGGACAATTATTTACAAATTATATCATGGGCCTTGTTTTCCAGTATGGTTGGTTTTATCATTCAGAGTATTGACATGGACATCATGAATTTTCGTTTTCTGTGGTTTTTGTTTGCTCTTGTTTTTATTATAGAAAGGTTGGAATTAACTGCAAAATCACACATCTGTGAGGGGACGCAAACATAGGAACAAACAAAATGATAAAAAGAATTCTTTTAGTTAATCCGCCCTTTCCAATGTCTGAACGGTATTGTAAGAGTTTCGAAAGTGTAGGCTCTATTGCTCCAAAATTGGGATTGTTATATATAGCCAGCGCACTTGAGGGTGCTGGATACGAAGTCCATTTTCTTGATTCAGTCCTTGAAGGGTATGATATAGACAAGGCATTGAACGAGGCTGTTAAGCTGTCTCCGGACATCATTGGGATAACAACAGAGACGCCTAATATGCGGCGCAGTGCTCTTTTTTCTAAAAAAGTAAAAAACGTCCTTGATATTCCAATTGTTTTTGGCGGCCCACACCCAACTCTTCTTCCAAAAGAAGTTCTCAGTCATGATTCCATAGATTATGTTGTTATTGGTGAAGGTGAGGCTAGCGCTGTAGAAATGGTAAATGCTCTTAATTCTGATAGCCCAGCGGAAATGATTTCAAAAATAAAAGGTATTGGGTATAAAAACAATGGTAAAATTATAATAACGGAACAAAGTGAACGCATTCGGAATCTTGATGATATAAAGTTTCCCGCATACCACCTTATAGACATAAATCGATATCAACCAACACCTCACCAATACAGGAGATTGCCTGTTGCCTCTGTGATAACGAGTAGAGGGTGTCCCTTTAGTTGTGCTTTTTGCAGTTCAAGTGAGATGTTTAAAAGGAAGTATATTATGCGATCTGTTGACAATGTTATAGAAGAGCTGGTTTATTTAGAGGAACGATTTGGTGTTAAGGAAGTAAATTTTTGGGACGATATATGGGGTTTGAGTAAACACTGGGTGGAAGACTTTTGCAATAAACTCGTAAAGGAAAAGATAGATATTACTTGGAGTTGTAGTTGCCGTGCTGATACAGTTACAGAAAAGATGCTTCATCAAATGGCTCAAGCAGGCTGTTGGAGGGTTTTTTATGGACTTGAAAGCCTTGACAGTGAAATTTTGGAGGCCATAAATAAAGGAATAAAACTTGAAAGAATATATGATGCTGTTAACATGACAAAAAAAGCAGGTATTGAGGTCCATGGCAATTTCATCCTTGGCCTTCCAATCGAGACCCCTGAAAAGGCAAAAAAAATGGTAAAGAATATCTGTAAAATGCCTTTTGATTATGTCAAGTTCAACGTTTTGACACCCTTTCCCGGTACTGTCTTACACAGAGAGTTGACTGAAGGTAAATGGGGTGTTTACGAAGAAAACCAGGATAAATTAACTCTTCACCATGTTACTTTTATACCACACGGCTATAGTAGCTTTTACGAGCTTGATAAATTGAGAAGATGGGCAACTAAACAGTTTTATATTCGACCGCAGTATATATTCAGCCGTATTATCTCAATGCGTACTATTGAGGACCTGAAGAGAAATATAAAAGGATTCAAAGCTGTTGCTGGTCTTTAAACAACATTTTTGTAAGTTCATAATCTTTTAACAATTGGAGGTTTAGGGCTTAGGGAAGGCGTTGCTGCCTTAATGCTTAATTCCTTCGGAGTTTCCCCGGCTATTGCTGTAAGATCAAGCTTTTTACTGTTTTGGATAAACAATCTATTGCCGGGTGCTATTAGTATTAAGTTCTTTAGCAATCATTCCGTTAATAGTGCAAAAGACATGTTTTTGAATAAATTAAAGAGATGAGTTTTTGGCTACATACTGTTTTGAACAAATATGAATATACAAAGTACCGAACAAGTAGTCCTTTTGTTGTTAAATTATAGCATTGGTTTAATTTGTAAAAGATTTGAATTGCCAAAGCATTCTTGATGAGGTGAAAGAACATATCGTAATGTGGAAACGATCAAGGCCGTGTCAACCACTGGAATAAATAAATATTTCAAAAGTTCCTTCTGAAGAAGTTAATGTAAATATAATGACAACCTCTCCTCCTTGGTTGATAGCACTTTGTGGCAAAAAGTTCTATATAGAAGTTTAATGTTCATAGGCTAAAGTATGGAAGAGAAAAGTTGTTTTAGTACTAAAGACGTACAGAAAATAGTTGACTTGTTTGACATATGTGTAGTGATTCCCGTTCAAAATAATAAAAAATATCTATCGGAAATTTTCCAGGGTATTGAAAACCAGTCATTGTCGCCGAGGGAAACAGTGATAGTTGATTCTAGTTCAAACAATAAGATATCAAACCTTATAAATGAGTGGAATGGTGCAACACCCATAAAGTACATTAAGATTGATTCTGCTTATCCAGGTGATGCAAGAAATATTGGAGTAGAGAAGACAAAGGGGGAATGGATTGCCTTTTTGGACTCAACAACAGTACCTGAACATGACTGGCTGGAAAGATGTATAGAAACGGCAATTGAGAAGAAAGCAGATTTTGTTGGCGGTCTTACCTTTTTTGAAGCTGATACTTACTTTAAAAAGCTATTAAGGGCTGCAACATTTGGTTGTAGCCCTTGTAGTACATTGCCTGGATCAATAATGAAAAAAGAAATTTTTGTAAAGTCGGGGGGGTTTATCCCAAGTATTCGCTCTTCAGAGGACGTTGAATGGATTGAAAGGATAAAGTCTATGGGGTTCAAAACGGATACTGTAAAAGATCCGGTTACAAAATATTATGGATTTCAAGGTAATTTGTGGTTGGCAATAAAGAAATATTATAAGTTTGCCATGGCAAGTGCTCAAACCGAAGTTTTTAAAGGTCAAAAAAAGTTATATATGTCAGCTTTGTTAATATTGCTCACTATATTAATTTATAAGTGGAATCTCTTTGTTGCAGGATGGGATAAAAAAAGTATTTTGTATATTCCACACATAACCAAGATATATTTGGTTTCTTTGGTTGTGTTGTATGTTGCTTTTAAAGGATTTTTACGACCGTGGAATCGAAAAATCAAGCTTGGGGTTTTTGAGAAGGTATATCTTTTAGTTATAGTGGTCTTAACTACAGGATTAATCTATAAATGGAACATGATTTTTGCGCGTTTTAATGTAGAAAGTGTTTTCTATATACCGCATATAACTAAGATATACGTTACTTCACTGCTTCTGTTGTCTATTGTTTTCAGGGGTATAGTTCGTCCTTTAAGACGGAATGTTGGGTTGTCATTTATATTTCCGTTTAAATGGGTTTTAATAGGTCTGCTAGGAGTCACATTGGATATTGTAAAAGCTCCTGGTTTTATTTGGGGTGGAATGCTGGGAATTATGGGTAAATCAATTAATAAAACAACATAAGGCAAGAATTGTTGTAGTTAATTAAGAATCGATTTTTCTGTAGCGGTTTTTAATGGATAAAAATATTTCATAGAGACTTATTCCTGCTATAGCAGTTACACCAAGAAGAATATGATGCCTAAATCGAATTTGTCCTATAAATAAAAGATGCATGGTGGCTCCCACTATGACTAGGGCAAGCAGTGGTAAGATGTTTATTTGAAAGTTGTATTTCTTTTTTCTGAAAAAATGAATAAAGAAAAATATAATACTTACTATGTAGGGAAGTCCCATTAACAAATGAGTTTTTATAGAAGAGTTTCTCCATACAGGTCTCCACATATTTATAAATTTTTGTGATGTGTGTGTTAAGAAATCTAGAGGCGTTGTAAAAATATATTTTTCTATGGCATAAATACATATCAATTCTTTTTTGGTAAAGCTGAAGTCTTTATATTGTTCTCTGTCAATTTCAAGAAATTGCCATGCATGTATTCTCTTGCCAAGTCGCTCATGATATCCCCAGGTTTCAAATGGTCCGCCAGGAGAATTGCGTATATATATGTTCTGAAAGGAGTGAGGGGAGTAATTACTAGTACTGGTAATAGACACGTATTGACCATAAATGAAAAACATCGAAATTGATATAGCTGAAAAAATAGAGAAAAAAACTAATCTCTTATAATAAATGTGGAAATATCTTTTTTTAAACCAATTGTAGATCATGATAATTGCAATCAGGGCACATGTAGCAATTAATATCCTTACATTTGCTCCGCGAAACATATGATTTATTAATAAAATAATAAAAAGTAATAAAATATTAAACAATAGGTTTTTAATATGTTTTGAATTAATAATTCTGTAGATACCATATATACCAAGTGACATGGCGAAAAAACCCATTGTTTCCTTAAGTACGTATGAATTCCAGAGTATATACTCCGGATAAATACCGACGATCAGAGCGGTAAAAAAAGAAAGTGATTTGTTTTTATTGCTGGCAAGCATTATAGAATAATAGATAAATATACATGCCAGTCCTGCCCAGATTGAATTTATTATTCCATGGTAAAAGATTAATTGATCAAGGCTGTAATTCATGCCAATAATGTATTTTAAAAGAAAGGCTAAGATCAAGGGATATATTGTTGCTGCAAAGCCGCTTTTAAACCATATAACAACTTCATACCAACCATTGTTAATGAAATCAACGGCCCTCTCTAAATAGGTGTGTGTGTCAGGAGCGATGAGGTTCATAGCAAAATCAAAATTAATCACAAGAATCAATGCAAGTATTCTTAAAGTGATGGCAATAAACAATACAATTAAAAGTAACCTTAAATTAGATTGTTTTTCAATGATTCTTAGCATAACTTCTTCTTTAAGTATAACTTGTTGTAAGAGGAGGTAACCCAAAGGATTAAGAGCCGGAAAAAGCTTAACTCTAAAACCCGCATAAATCAAGGGAAAAAGAATGCCCCGAAAAGGCGACCTTGGAGAGGTTTTTTATGCACCATGCGATGTATATCTTGAAAGATAACACTTGCCAGTTTTGCAAAAAGTACACCAAAGAAGATACTCATCAATCCCTTCTATCCTGTAATCCAGTCTAGTATTCTTATGATCCAAAGGCCATCTCAATCATCATTATTCCATTGACTTTGATTTATAGCACTTATATAATGTTCAAGTGTTGAACAAATCTCAGATGGCTAGTGGAATTCAGGATTAATGTGAACGCAACGTACGCTTGGTTAGCAAAAATTCATGCGAAGCAAGATATGTCTTAGACCGGCAGGCGTTGGTTTGCATTTAAATAATAAGACAGCACGCTCCGTTTATTTTCTTTTTAGTAAAGGGCTGTTATTTTTTAGTTTTGCCACAAAATCCAAACAGTTGAAATGTAACTGAAAGGGCAGAGCTGTCTCCGCGGCAT
>Ga0187827_10008612_pt1 | contig 11005 bp, 11 predicted proteins | sample ETNtaG_39_FD_167969 | JGI IMG/M metagenome (GOLD analysis project Ga0187827, IMG submission 167969) | Marine microbial and viral communities from oxygen minimum zone, Eastern Pacific Ocean - ETNP2014_SV_150_PacBio MetaG (Illumina Assembly) | ecosystem: Environmental > Aquatic > Marine > Hypoxic... | reverse complement strand
ATTTATTAGGAACATATGTTCTTAGGCATAGCAATATGCTACCACTGATATTTAAAATTTCCTAATTTTTTTTGAGATATTTTATCTCATTTTAAATATCGGTCGGTGTAATTAAAATTAATCTAATAACCAAACAAATAAAGTTCCGGTAAACATCCATATAGATGAACAAAAATGCCATAAATCATGTGTGTCAAAAAAGTCAAATAAAATACAATCACTATTAAATTTATCTGACTCTTCGTGAGTACCATTATTTTTAATTGTTGGAAGGCACCAAAAATATAACGATAATACTATCATTAATATTGTAAAAATACCTAGTGCAAGTTCCCATATCTTCATCGAAACATTATCACTTATTTTATAAGCAATATGATGAATAAGAACAATAGCCATATCAATACTTAAAGTTGTCAATAAAAACATTGAAAACTGTATATCTTTTGATATACATGTAATTAAAACACAAAGATTAACTACATTAATAATAATTAAACAAAAAAGATAAGAAATATTAGGTATTCTTCTCAAATTTGTAAATGAATGTCTTAAACGACATATAAAATAAAAAATATTTAAACTCCAATTATTATGGCCAAAATACACATTAGCACTTATGATAAAATTGGAAATTGGGAAAAATATAACAACAAATATCCATTCATATGAATTATTTTTTGTATCTAATGTTAGATTTATTGCATTTATAAAAATTAAAAATCCCATAAACAGAAATAGTTTCGAAATATCAATTAAATCATTTTTCCTAGTTTTTTGTAAAATATAAATTATCGCTAGAATCCCAAAAAAAAACATAAAAGTTGTATCAAATTGTAAATTAATTCTACTAGGGCATAAATGATAAATTGATGAAAAAATTCCTTCAAAAAACATAGATAAAATTACACAAGTAATTAAATAATACTCTCTTATATTTTGAAAATCATTGGAATGTCTTATTATTATTATCAAATATAAAATAAAAGACAACAATATATAAAAAGCATTACTAATTACATTATTAAATGAAACTATATTACCAACTTGATAAGCACATTTATGATTAAAATAACATTGTTCTTTACGAACTTTTTCATCTGTTATTTGATAAAATACATATTGAAATGTTGGTAACCCGTAAAAAATAGATACTAATATTAACAATCTCCATGCATATTTATATGATGTTTTAACTCTTCGTTGCCTTCCCCGCGAAAAAGGTAAATTATCTTGTTCTGCGACAAAGACACTAGATAATGTGTTTTGTTCAATAAGCAAATCTTCATTTAAAGTGCTTTCACTACTGACGTCTACATTTAGACTGTCATTATATTCTGTATCAACTATCATAACTTTATAAAAATTTAGAACAGTATTTTTATCTAACTTTTATATTTATAACTTTTATAAAATTTGTATTTGATACATCATAGCACTTATTATCTTGGCAACAATTAAACAGATCCATTACATTTTGCATAAGTGAATTAAAATTTTGATCTAAAAGATTTTTCAAACAATTTTGACTTGGTTGTGAATTTACCTTTAATAACCACAATTTTAATTGTTTATCTATTAAAAAATCATAAGTAAACATATGGAATGAAGGTTTAAAATTTAACTCACATATTTTCATATTTTTTCTTAAATTTTGAATAAAATGCTGGGATACCAATTTTAATATTCTTGTAATTTGATTATTTATTTTTTTTTTAAAACTATTTGTTTTTATTTCAAAACAATTAGTATCCAAACTATCCAAATCATAATAAAAATCTTTACTTACATTTCCATCACTATTTATATCATTTATTACATCATAATTTGCTATCATTGATACATTATCTTTTATATCATAATATCTCGGAGAAACTAATAATATTTTTTTATTATTCATATATGTTGTTACTTTTTTACTTGTAAATATTTTTAATACACATATACGAATAATATTTTTGCGACCAAATTTATCGTTATATATATTACCAGAAGGTCTTTCTCCATTCATATAAAATAACATTGGGTTATTAATATATTCATTCAAAGTCCATTTTTTACAATTTCTTTTATTTTTACTTATCCATGATATTATTTCTTTTATATTATTGGATATTTTTCTCTTATATCCAAATGATTCTGAATATGGTTTTAAAAATAATATGTTATACTTTTCCTTAAATTCCTTTAAAATATTCAACAATCTTTTATCATAAGTACTAAACAAATAGTGTTTAGGACATATATTATTTTGTGTTAATAATGAAATCATTAATTCATTAAATCTATATTTATGCCTTAAAAGAGTTATATCTTCTCCATTACTAAGATTAATTTTGGGCATAATATAATATTTGACTAAATTTTGAATAATATGGTCTTTTTTATAAACATTAATGAATTTATTTTCCATATCAGCTGTAAATAAAGGGCTGAAAATTGGATCAACACAAGTTCTTAATATTGAATTGACAAACATACATTTATGATATCGTTCATCGTAAAAACAATGAAACATATGATGTACTAAATTTGGAACATCTGTATTAACTTTTTTAAGCCAACATTTCATATGTTTATCAAATATTATTCTAAAAGTTAATAATTGAAAAGAATTTATAACATTATCGCTTTCTAATTTATTAAAATTCATTTTAATAACACTCTTAACAATATTTACAATTTGGGGATAAATAACAGTATTGTATATATCTTTTTCAAAAAATTCAGAACAGTCTAAAACTATTTTTTTACATTTTTGACTACCTTTTTGTTTTAAAATAACTTGAATTGGTAATTTATCATAAATATTAATCGATTTATAATTTTTAGTAATTCTAATAATAGCGTAACATTTAATAACAAAATCTGTATTTACTATATAATTCCCCATTAACAGATTTTCTATTGAAACTAAATTATTTTTATATTCAACAATAAAATTACTATATTTTTGATTCAAGTTTTCTGTATTACGAATAAACCATTTATTAGAGTACTTTTTATGCAAACGTTCTAATACATTTTTAATTTTATTTTCTGGCATTACAAATGATTTTGGAATGAAACTATTTCTGTCGCATATTTTGATATTATAATTTAATAAATTATGTATTATCTTGGCTTTATTTCCAGTATCTTTATAATCGGATATACTAAAATCAGCATTAGATGTCGATTCTTGATATCTCCAATTACCTCTTAATTCAAGTAAAATCTTGATAAAATTTGACCAATTTTTTAATTTAATACTTAAATTTTTAAAATCAACTTTATAAATGTAATCTCTTCTTTTTTCCCCATCAATTTCTGGATCATTGTTTAAAAAATGGAGATTATTACATACAACTTTTCTATGTTTAATATTGTTATAATTCTTCCCATTTTTATACACTTGATCTAAACTTTTTGAATAACTATGACTACGACAAAAGGGCATAACAAATTAGATATCATATAATAGGAAAAAAATTTAATAGAACTAAATATCATTTAAATAATAATCCAAATCACCATTTTTATTTAATATTTTACAAATATGTTCATGTATATATTCTCTATATTTTCCTGATAAACCATCAATTAATAAATTTGTTTCTATTAATTTTTCAAAATTTAGATTTAATATTCTTAGACCCTCAATACACATTCTTAAATAATATTCATAAATATACTTTTCACCATAACAGATTATTATACTATCTCTCATCTTACTATATAAACAATTGTATTTATTTAATGGATCTAATAAGATTTTTAAATCATCGGATTTACTTCTACTATACTTCTTAAGATGATTTATACAAAGATACATTATATATTTCAACGTTTTTTTCTCATTTGAAAGAGAAATTGGATATAAAAAGGGGGTCAAAGATTTACCAAAATATTCATCATCATTACAAACATAATAACGAGAAATAGCCATAAACATATTCAACTTTTCATTATTGTTATTTATTATACCAATTGAATAATTTGAAGGAACTTTTTTAAATTTATACCATTTCTTCTTTTTTAAACATTGAATATATGAATTTGATAAATCAAATTCGAATAATGCTAAATTATCAATATTATTATCTAAAACAAATCCATAATTTACAAAAAAACGAGAATTACATTTTCTTCCATATGAATCATAAATTGTTTCATCTTTTGAAAGAGTTTCTTTTGAAACAATTTTAAAAACTTTTTTTACATCATCAAAATACCATCTAGTTTTTGGACTTTGTGTATGATTTAACATATCGGCAAATGGAACTAATGCCTGTGTTTTTATACCATCTACTACTATACCAAAAATACGAGTTATGACTACTGTACGAGCCCAAATATACTCACCATATGTATATTTTTTCATTTCGTTAATATATTTAGATAAAGTTTCATAATCTTTCAATATTAATAATCGTCTTTGGCATATTTTATGAACACATTGTGAGCCTGTTAAATATTCTAAGTACTGTTTTTTAAAAAAGATTGGTATAAAATCAAAAGACATTGGTAAAATATTTAAATAAGATTCCCAAGATTTCCATTTACTCTTTTTTTTTAATATTTCCAATAAAACAAATGTAATCCAATTATGCTTTGAAATCAAAGATAATTTTTTATCAATAACTTCTTTCCCTATTTCTGTATTCCTACCCATTTCTGATATAATTATACAATCTTTAGAAATTTCTAAAACAGTGTCACCTTTAGAGATTTTATCTGTTGAAATTATTTCACGATATACTTTTCTATTATATTTTATAGAAATATTGTCTAAATTACAGTTATTATCGGTTAAATAAGTTCTTAATTTACTAAACTCTACATTTAGATTATTTAAATTATTACTAATTATTTTTTGTGATAAATTTTTTATATAATCGGTAATATAAATCTCATCTAGATGTAATTTATTAAATTTTTTTAATAATTCCACCGATTTTTTTAAATCTCCAATTTTTTCATAGCAAAATGATAAACTTACTAAATTGTCATCATTATAGGATAATTTATTACTTTCAAGTAAATCATTTATACTGTCTAAATATTTCTTTTGACGAAATAAATGAGAAGCACGACTTCGATAATAATTACATAATTCAGAACTATTCTCCTCAGAAATTATTTCAATTTGTAAAGTATAATAATCAATCCATTTTAAATTATTATAGGTAGATTTCAAAAATGTATCATCATTATATGTATCGGGAATCTTAAACATAATATTATTATATATATTCTTATTTTCTTTAACTTTGAATCTTTTACTTACTAATAATTTATTTAGATTATAAAAATTAAAAATATACAATTGTTAAAACAAATAATATTAATATTCCACAAATAATTAATCCATCTGAAATTAAAATACAATTTTAAAATTCAACGTGAAAATATTTTTTAAAAATTTTAAAACATGACCAATTTTTTAACTTCTTTTTTTCAACTTTAATTAATGGAAATTTTTGTTTAGTAATTCTTTCATAAGAACGAATTTTACAAAGATATAATGCCATATAAACCTTTTGTGAATTTGTTTTTCCCGGATAATATTTGTCCACTAAGCGATAAAAATAATTGTATTCTTTAATACAATCATTTGAATTGCTGTTTAAGGGAATTAACCGTAACGAGTTAACTTTTGCAAAATACATATTATACATAATATTTATAATAAATTAATATATATTATTTAATTAAAAATACTTATTAATAATACTCATTTCTAAATACCATAAATCTATTCCATAAATATAAATTTTTTGTCTTAAAATTAATTTTAAGATTTCATTAAATGTAATATATAAAATTGAATAAGAATACGAGAAATAATTCTAGTTCACAAAGAAGAAGGATGTTAAAATATAATTTGGGACTGGATTTATTTTTTTTTATAAAACAACTACAATAGCATTTTCTGCATTACCACCAAATCTTAAAATCAATTTTTCCAGCATTTGCCTTCTCATCTGCTTTCTTTTTCGCATCACCAAGTGCCTTCTCAAGTTCTTTCTTCTTAAGTTCCAGACTAATTCGATGCACAAATTTCCTCATAGTACAGGTCATTCCACACAGTTCACAGCGTAGAAATGAACGTTTTCCAGTATTCGTCCATCCACAAGGACATTTCCAACAAACTTCCGCAGCTTGCTCCTTATCGAAGTGACGACGAACGATTTGCCAGAGTTCTTTTGTAGTTCGAGAAGTCATATCTATCTTTCTAAAGTATTACCGTACTTAGATTAAATAATTATTCTATATTCTCTAAATTGTATATGATATCATATTATCGATTTTAATTTTTAATATTTTTGATAATATAATAAATACATTGAAGATATGCGTCAGCAAGATCATCTTTTTTTGATTGAGAATTAAAATATTCTAAATTAACTGGATCATTTTGAAGCAATTTTCTGGTATAATCTTGAGACATTTGTTTATGAATTTTATATTTTTCACTTTGTTTTTTATCTTTTGTCATAATATCAACATTATTTTCATCATCTATTGTTAATTTAGATTTTGCTGACATATATGTAATATATTGAGTTAAAGAATTATTTAATTCTTTATCAACAATACCTCTTATCATAAAATATGAAAATAAATGATTTGATACTGATTTCATTTTAGGTCCTAAATAAACAGGCTGTAATTCAATAAGAACAGTAGGAATTTGTAAAAAATGTTTGTAATTTGCATCAAATATTTTAGTCATATTTAAAAATATTTTTTCAATAGGAAAAGAATTACATTTAATTTTTTTAATCTTTTTAGGTTGAGTAGATTTCATTTCTTTTTGTAAAAAATTAGACTTATGTGTGGAACATAGATGAATTTTATTTTCACCATTTAAATAATTCCACTTTGCCTTTTTTTCACATTGTTTTTTACCAACATAAGAACAATAATATATATTCTCATAATTTTCATGAAATTTTGTTGGATTAAACCATTGCATTAGTTTATGATGTTCGGAAAGATGTTTATTACAATAAAATGAAAATTTATTATTTACTTTAGTATAATGTTTTGCTTTACCACCACAAACTTTTTTATTTTTATTAAAACATTTACATTTTTCTTTCTCATGTGAATCTTTTTGCTCATTTTCAATTAAATTAATAATACCCCATTCATCTATTTTAAATACAGACCGATTTCCCAAATCGTAATCTACAATACAATATGCTAAATTTTTAATCCCGATATCAAAAGACAAAAATTTCATTCTTTATATATTATGAATAATGATAAATTTTAATTAATAAATACACATTATTTAATCGTAAATTATATTGAACATAATTCCGCAACAATACCAGTCAATTGATTTAATGTAGTCAAGCCTTCAGCAATACGAATATGACATTCTGAAATTTTCTTAATATATTTAACCTTCTTAATTTCTGGAATTAAATCAGTTGTACTACATATATCAAAAATTGTTTCTATTATATCAATTGGTGTATATCCATTATTATACATTTCAGTTAACATATCAATAGCAGTATTAATATCACCTTTTAAACAAATTTCTATTAAATCTTTTATAATTTTTGGATGAGGAATATCCACTACTTTATAAACATTATCTTCTGTTATATTTCCAAAACCTACATGAACAGTTTGAATATTATTTAAAATCATTCTCATATCCCCACGTGAACACAAACAAATCGCATCAATTCCTTTATTTGTATATTTAATATTCTCACTTTCTATAATAAAGGTTAATCTATGTTTTATTTCATCATTTTTCAATTTAGAAAATTTAACTATTAAACATCTACTCAAAATTGATTCAATTATATTAGATAAACTATTACATATTAAAATAAATCTAGTTGTTTTATAATATCTATCCATAATTGATCTTAATGTATGCTGTACTTGATTTGTCATACTATCTGCTTCATCAAATATAACTATTTTTTCACCACACTTTTTTTTTACAAAATTATCTATTCTATCTCGAACAACATCTATTTTACGCAAATCATCAGAAGCATTTAATTCAATTACCCTTTTCATAAAATTATTACCATATATAGCTTTTACTAAACACATAGCACTACTTGTTTTACCAGTTCCTGACATACCAGAAAAAATCATATTTGGTAAATTTCGGCTTTTAGAAATTACTTTTAAACGTTCAATAATTTCTGTATTACCTGTAATTTCATCCAATGATTTTGGTTTATATTTATCTACCCATAAATCAGTAAACATAACTTTGTAATATAGTCTAATATTAGAGACTTATGTTTATATGGTATTTAATCTTTTTTTGTCATCTTAAAACATTCAATTTTTAAAGAATAATTATCTTTTGGTTTTTTAGATGCTTCTTTTTTTGGTTTTTTAGTTTTTGGCTTTTTAGTTTTTGGCTTTTTTGATTTATTTGGTTTACTCTTTGATTTCGACTTATATTCCTTCTTTTTCGGCTTTGTATTTGAAGTTACCATTATAATAATACTATTTAAATATATTTTTTATATCAAAACAATATAGAAAATTGGAATTTATTATAAATTATTACTATAAAGTATCTACAATATTTATATGAAATTGAATGTATTTCATTGGATAATATTGCAAATGTTGAAAAAAAATGCCCCTAAATTTTATTGATAAAGAAAATTTAACAATAACATCTGAATGTAAAGAATATATTCTACCATTTGTATCTGGTGAAGTTTTTCCTAAATATTCTGAAAATGGAAAACCAATATATATATCATTTACATAAATATTATAAAAATTCAAAATTGATTTGAAAATTAGTTTTTAATCTTAAAAATGACAAATTATTTAGATAACTATTTCAAAATTACTCACAGAAAAACAACCATTTTTAATGAAATTAAATCTGGAATTATTTCATTTCTTACAATGTCATATATCATAACACTTAATCCACAAATTTTGGAAAAGGGTGGTTATGAAAAAAAATATACAATATTTGCTACTATATTAGTATCTTGTGTTTCTACATTTTTATGTGGAATATTCGCAAATATCCCCTTTGGTATTGCTCCTGGTATTGGTTTAAGTACATTTGTTGCATACAATTTATCCGAAAATTATTTAATGGATATAGGTGAAATACAGTTTATTTGTTTTTGTAGTGGTATTATTGTATTATTTTGCACTATTACAAAAATAATAACTTTAACAGAATATATTCCAAAATCATTAAAACATTCAATAGTAGTTGGTATGGGTTTATTAATATCGATGATTGGTTATGAAAATATTAAATTGATAACTTATGATAAAATAACATTAACTAAATTAAATAATATTAATTTAGATATAGTAATTTCACTTTTAGGATTATGTACACTTACAATTTTATCTTATTATGATATTTATGGTAGAAACTTATTTGTTGTTATGATAATTTCAATTACTATATGGATTAATAATAATGATTTTCCTAAAAAATATTATGAACTTCCAGATTTAAGTAATTTAAAAAATAAAATTAATTTTAATGATTTTAATAATACTAAATTTATTCTACCAACTATTATTATGTCAATTGTTTTAATATTAGATATTTCGGGAGTAATTTTATCATTAGAACATATACTAAATTTAGAAACAGACAAAAAAAATGAGAATAGAATTCATTACAATAAAACGTGTGTATATATATGTGCGGCATTGGGAACTATTGGTATATCTTTTTTGGGATGTAGCCCCGTAATAGTTCATCTTGAATCTATAGCAGGAATTAAAGCTGGTGGAAAAACTGGTTTCTCATCTATAATCACTAGTTTATTATTTGGAATATCTATTTTAATATTACCAATAATTGAAAAAATTCCGTTCTATGCTACAACACCAGTATTAATTCTAATTGGTTCATTAATGATAGGTGATGTTAAAAATATAGATTGGGAAGATTATAGTATTTCGATACCATCTTATATATTAATTATTACAATGCCTTTTTCATTAAGTATTCCAAATGGAATAATTTTTGGATTTATTTTTTACATAATAATAAATATCAGTATATTGTTGATTGATTATTTAATATCAAAATGTAAAAATAATAATGAAATAAATTCAGAAAATGAATATGTAAATTTACCCCACGACCTGGAATCTTAAAAATAAATTTAAAATTGAATTTTATCATTGATAATTAATCATTAAGATTATTTAGATTAAAAATGCATCATAAACAATCAATCGGTAGAATTAACCCTTATTCTATTATTGAAAAAAAAAAATTGCCAGATGACATTGTCAATCATATTATTGGTTTTATACCAATTTGCAATCAATATCTAAAAAAATACTCTAATATTTATTATAAAGAACAGAATTGGACTAAATATAAGGTTTTGGACTATAATATTGATAAGTATATGATGTCAATAGGACGACTTGAGATATGCCCTATTACTAAAAATATTTATGTATCAACATCTAGTATCCAAAAAATATATTTACATATCAAAAATAGAATTACTACTGAACGTATAGCTAACATTCCAAAATCATTTAATCATTTAACACCTTTTCAGAAAAGTTTATTCGAAATTCATAAAAAACTGGATATTACTGACTGTGATGGATTTTGGTATACAGGAACAATTATTGGATATAATATTAAAGATTATATGATAAAAGTCAGTTATGATGGTTGGACTTCAAAATGGGATCACTGGATTCCAGTAACACATCCATATAATTTAGCACCATATTTCTCAAAAGCTATGGGTGGTAAAGGAAATAAAATAATAAACATGACTTATCTTAAAAGAGATCTAGTTAGTGGTTTTCATAATATAATATAAGATGAGATGATTTAATTCTAGAAAAAGTTGATTAAAATTGATATCTTTTTAAAATTAATACTTTAGTAACCAGTCCCTCTATTTTACACCGATGAAGATTTAAAATGAACGCTAAAGCACTCAAAAATCGACAAAGTTTATCCTTTTCAAGATTATGTAAATTGTGGTTGTGCGGAATATGTTTTTAT
>Ga0187827_10008610_pt1 | contig 11005 bp, 10 predicted proteins | sample ETNtaG_39_FD_167969 | JGI IMG/M metagenome (GOLD analysis project Ga0187827, IMG submission 167969) | Marine microbial and viral communities from oxygen minimum zone, Eastern Pacific Ocean - ETNP2014_SV_150_PacBio MetaG (Illumina Assembly) | ecosystem: Environmental > Aquatic > Marine > Hypoxic... | reverse complement strand
GGTTCCGCAGTCAAAATCCAACACCTCTTCGTTAATCGAATTCGAGGAATCCATCGCAGGGAAACCCGGCGCCCCTTGGGTCACTCCTAGCAACACAATTTTACTCTCTTTGGTTTCACTTTCACTCGCGTTTGCCTGTGGAATATTTGGAGGAATGTGGGATGGATTCCTTCCAAACGGCTTCTTCGAGATGGTGGCGAAGGCGGAGTCTGGAGGTGCAAGTTCGCAGAATGCTCTGATCTATGGAGCCATCTCGGCTGCAGCACTCGTCTTCGCTTGGTGGGTGACGATGACCTCACTGGTCAAGTGGACACTAGGCAAGACTCGAACTACCGCAATACTCGGTATTGCTACAGCTTGGATAATCGTCGTGGTTGTGCGCGGCCTCTCTCACTTTGTTCTAGTCGAGGCCGATTGGGACGTGGTTTGGGCGAATAGAGTGCTCTTGGTCGTAGGTCAGCAGATGACCGAGCAGATGACACAAGCACCCGGCTCAGAATCTTGTATCGCTATATCAAATTGCTATGGTATCAATCAGAACTGGCGCTTGTGGTGGATTCTATACCCGACATTCGCAGTCATCGCGAGTGCCTATGGAACCACTGCAGATAAGCCAGCAAGATTCTCTACGCTCTTGAAATTCCTAGTTCCATTCACCTTAATCGGTGTTGCTCTAATGGGTGTTGCATGGGTTCCAAGTGAAATCAACTATCATAGTGAAGTTCCTCTCTTGAATCTCGCAAAGGCCATGCTGATTGGATATGTTGCCTACGGAGTTTCATTCTATTATTGCTCGATCTCAGAAGAGTACAAGGCTAATCGCCTCAGATCATATATCTCTATCGCGGCTGTAATCACATTCTTCTACGCGATTATGATTATGGATCCTCCAGAGTTTGTCAAGTCCTTCGCGGAGATGATAGGTGGAACTCCCGCTCAAGAAATGAGTGAGGCCATTATCGCTGGAGACGTGGTTCCAAGTACCCTTGACAAACTAGCGGGAGATGGCATTGAAGCCTCTCAATGGGGAGGTCTATTCGTCAACCTCATCGTAGCCACAGCAGGCTGTGTACTTGGCTTTGGAATCGGAGTGGTGCTGGCGTTTGGACGTCAGAGCAACCAGCCGTTCTTCAGTATTCCATCAATCCTTCTAATCGAATTAGTTCGATCTGGTCCTCTAATTTGTTGGCTTTGGTTCGCTGTCTTCTTGATGCCTGATATGATGGATCCGTTCTATGACGCAGAGGACATCATACGAATGCTTCTGATGTTCGGTATATTCGGAGGATGTTACATTGCAGAGGTGTTGAGAGGAGGCTTGCAAGCTGTCGACAGTGGGCAAAAGGAGGCTGCGCTTGCACTAGGTCTCTCACCTTTCCAAACAAAGTTGCAGGTAGAACTCCCCAACGCAGTTCGAACCACGCTTCCTTCGATTGTCAGTGTCTTCATCGGGCTATGGAAGGACACGACTCTACTTTTCATCATCAACATCCTCGACTTCTTCAAACTGGCAAAGGACCTACCTGCCACAGACTTGCGCTTCCTCGGTAACTTCCTAGAGCCGTTGTACGTCACTGCCCTTGTATTCTGGGTGTTTGCATTCTACCTATCCAGGGTCTCGATGAAGATCGAGAAGGGTCTTGGACTGGTCAAAGAAGGAGGAGGAGATTTAGCATGAGTGAATGTAAAGATTGTGATGATGAGTGCTGCGATGGAAAGTGCTGTGAAGAAAAAATTATTGAAACGGAAGGGGTCAAAGTTAACTTTGGCGATTTTTGGGCATTGAAAGGAATTGACATTGAAGTCAAAAGAGGAGAAATTATAGTTATTCTTGGACCCTCTGGTTCAGGAAAATCGACGTACATCAGGACATTGAACCGACTCCAGCCCCACAGTGGTGGAACTATCAAGATCGATGGGATCACTATTGATGATGACACTGCGGTTAAGGATCTCAAATACATTCGATCCGAGGTCGGCTTCGTATTTCAGCAGTTCAATCTCTTTCCGCACTTGACCATCATGGAGAATATTACGCTAGCTCCGATGAAGGTCAAGGGCATGTCGAAGCGTGAGGCTGAGGCCAAAGCCATGGGATTGCTCGAGAGAGTTGGAATCCCTGAGCAGGCTTACAAGTATCCGAGTGGACTTTCGGGTGGTCAGCAGCAGCGTGTTGCTATTGCTAGAGCCCTAGCAATGGATCCAAAGATCATGCTCTTCGATGAACCAACATCTGCTCTCGATCCTGAGATGATCAAGGAAGTTCTTGACGTTATGATTGATCTCGCAAAGCGAGATATTACTATGATTGTCGTGACTCACGAAATGGGCTTCGCGAAGGAAGTAGCAGACCGTTGCATCCTCTTTGACGAGGGACATCTCATTGAGGAAGCGCCTCCATATGAGTTCTTCTCAAATCCAAAGCACGAAAGAACCAAACTATTTCTAGAACAAATTCTTTGATCTCGATGCTGGGGAAATCACGATAACCTAATCTTCACCTGGAGATTTGATGTTTGAGGTTCTTGACGACTACCTCGTCCAAATTGAAGGGGCAGGAACTTTGGCCCAAATTGGCTTTGGTTTGGTAGTTAGTATAGTCTTTACATTAATTTTCCGAGCAATTATCAGAGGTCCCGTTCTGAAGAAGAGTGAATCCTCAGTGCAAACTTTCGATTGCATTTCGCATTTCATCACTTAGGGGAACCGATTTTGAATTCTCAAAGTCGAATAGCACAATGATGCACTCTCCACTTGCACAAAGATCTCCTGCACCATTGTAAACGACATTTTCCATTCTAAAACTGGAATTTCCTATGTGAGCAATACGAGTGCCTACAGTTACATTGTCGGGGTAGAAAATTGGCTTGTGATAGTCTATGCTCAAACTCGCAAGGACTGGGCCAATAGTTTCTGATTTTATCGTGCGAAGCTCTACTTTCTGGAAAAAATCAACCCGAACCGTCTCCATCCATCTCAAATGTCTCGTGTTATTTACGTGACCGAGTGCGTCCATGTCGCCCCAATGAACAACAAAGTCACGCAGAACCGGATATCCTTCCATGATTCCTGAAGTTGCCACTTGGTTTTGAGGTTCTCTATTGCATCCAATGTGCAATACGGTCATGAATTGTACTTCGGAATGTCAGGAGTTGTAATTTTGGCCCCTCAATGTCAACTGTAACAGTCGCCCCTCTAGTGAAATGTGTTTCATCCCACCCGTCACTGACAACATATCCTCTATGCATGTCACTAGTGATTACTGTAGGGCACTTAGTCCAAGACCAGTACGAACCATCATCTCTACGTTCTGCTCGAGGCAAATCTCTTGCAACGAATAGATAGTGGTCATTGATTTCTTCAGTTGGGAAAGTAGTTCCTTCAATGTTCGCTACATGACGAAACCAAGCACCTTGACCTAGGAATGTAGAGAATAAACAACCTGATGAATGTTGTTTACAGTCTACTGATTCATCTCTTTGAAGTCTGTACTTTGAGGGCTGATATTGGTGAGTATTTGCCACAAGAAGGTCATTCAATGCAGGATCACAACGTATGCGGTTACCACTGGTGGTGATAATCTCCGCTTGAAGGCGAGGAAGTGTGTTGACTATCGCTTCACCAGCCAAAACAGAACGAATGTCTGCGCTGAAATGTTTTGGGTCACTACCCATGTAGAATCCATATGATCCATTATCATCCTCTTCGCGTGGATGAGAATTAACTCCCATCACTGGAGTTTGAGAATCAACAGAGTGGGCGATTGAGGTTAGAGTGCCATCTCCACCCAGGACAATTACCATGTCACAATCAATGAAATCAGTACGGCGAACGGTCTCGCGAGCGGAGTAATCTACTCTCAATTTTGATTCAGCAACCAGTGTGTCTAACTCTTTGCGAATAGTCTCTAGAGCTTGATCGTGAACTGGTTCGAAGTTCTTTTTGTAGACAACTAGAACATTTTCAATCAATGCAACACCCCCTTTCTGCAATATTCGCGTCTAGTCGCTTCCATATAGGACCGACGCAAGCAAATCATCGGCGGAATTGACATAGAAAGCATAGACTCATCAAAGGGTCTTATCGAGGAGTGACTATGAACAAGACGAGCATGGTCATCCTCATTCTCGTCGCTCCAGCAATTGTTGGATGCCTAGAAGTCCCAACCGAAGTATGTAGTGGAACGGAGTGCTTTCCTCTCAGTAATGAGGTTCTCCAAGATTTTCTAAGCGATCCTTCCGCCTTTGATGTGATTTCATTAGCAGCAAGTGAGACTAAGTTGAAAGTTGAATCAACAGTCACATATTCATCTGAGGGTCAGCATGGTGAGATTCATTGGAGTGTTGCAAAAGATGATGAAGCAAACTTACGTTCTGTTGCAATGAGACTTAATTTAGGTACTTCATCTATAGATACTGAAATCATTGAGGGTAACTCAACCACAAATGTCCGTGTGGGTAATGTGTGGTATGAAGGAAGAGATGAAGTACCTGAGTTCAGGAATCCTTTCTTTGAATTAGCTGAAAAGGCTACAGAAAATCCAAGTGGCCTTTGGCCCTCTTTTGGCTTTGATACAACATCAATTGCTGAACTTGATTGGACTATTACTGCAGATGTCAGTTCTCAACAACAGATTGCAACAGGAGTAAATGAGACTCATTCAATTATTCTTGAGTTTAGAAATATGCCACCGAAATTAATGGGTATAGAACTCTATGGAAATGATGAATCTAGTTATGTGTTGAATGTTTTTACTGGTAATGAGGTAGAAATTGAGTTGCAGAATGACCTACCACTTTCTTCAGTTCAGTTCTCCGTCGGGGAATCGGTAGAAATGGCAGAAATGACGGTATGGGGTGGTTATGTTCCTTGGGAGTTTACCTCTGAGATTAATCCTAGTGAATTGAGTTTTCATGCGCTTGTGCTCAATGGGAGCAGTGAATCTTCTGTTGCTGAAATGAATTTAGCATATATCGAGGCGAATCTTACTGATTCTAACGGAGATTGGTGGGCTTTCAATTGGTGGGATTATTCTGGTGATGGATGGTTTTCTGCAGGAGATTTCTATGAGATTCGCACAAACTCTACATCTGAAGCAAGAATTGGAATTTGGGACCATTGGGCATCTTCTTGGTCAGGTGAATTATTGTTGCCTAGTTCAAACTAACTTCAACGCCCGTTGGAGCTAAATTCGTTTGTCGTGTATTAGGTCAGATTGAAGCGCCGTCGATGAATGGCTACTGACATGTCGGGCGAGAGTCATCCTCTGATGCGCCTTATCACTCACCTTCGCGATTATCGTGGGCAGGTCATATTAGCATCAATTTGCTCTGTGATGAACAAGTTCTGGGATCTCGCACCTCCAATCCTAATCGGTATGGCTATTGATGTCGTTGCTTACAAAGAAGAATCGATGTTAGCAGACTTTGGCTACAGCGATCCATATGAACAATTCTACATTCTAGTCGCAATCACAGTTGTGATTTGGGTTCTTGAATCATTGTTTGAATATTGGTTTGGAATTTTATGGAGAAATTTGGCCCAAAGTGCTCAACATGAATTACGAATGGACGCCTATGAACATATTCAGAATTTAGAGATGCAGTGGTTTTCTGAACAAACTACTGGCGGTTTGATGGCGATAATGAATGATGACGTTAACCAACTAGAGAGATTTCTCGACCAAGGTGCTAATGATTTACTACAAGTCGCTACTACAGTAATTGTAGTTAGTGCAGTAATGTTCATTCTGGCCCCACAAGTTGCAATTTATGCTATTTTACCAATACCGATTATCGTGGGCGGTTCGTTCCTTTTTCAAAGGAGAATTGGGGTTCGATATACCAAGGTGCGAAAGGAGGTTGGAAATCTCAACGCATTGTTGAATAACAACTTGCATGGAATTACGACAATCAAATCATTCACCGCTGAATCCCGTGAAGTAGATCGAGTAGGTATCGCCTCTCAGTCATATAGAGATGCAAATCGCGATGCAATTCGACTTTCTGCATCGTTTGTTCCACTTATACGGATGGCGATTTTATTTGCTTTCACAGCCAATATGCTAGTTGGAGGCTGGCTGGCGTTAGAAGGTGAGTTATCAGTTGGTGCTTATTCGATAATTGTCTTTATCACCCAGCGATTATTATGGCCATTAACTCGTCTTGGACAAACATTTGATCTTTACCAGAGAGCCATGGCCTCGACATCAAGAGTTCTTGACTTACTAGACACAGAAGTTGGCCTAGTGGAAGGCGACTTAGAATTGAATGAGATTCAGGGAACAATTTCCTTCGATTCAATCCAATTTTCGTATCCCGAGAGAGAATCTGTTCTGAATGATATTTCTCTACAGATACCAGCAGGTGCTACAGTTGGCCTAGTAGGTTCAACTGGCTCAGGAAAGACAACATTAGTTAGACTTCTACTTCGCTTCCATGACCCAATTAATGGCTCAGTGAAACTTGATGGGCATGAAGTTAGTGCACTCACTCTTTCATCTCTGAGAGGTGCAATCGGCTTAGTTTCACAGAACACTACATTATTTCCAGGGACTATTCGTGATAATGTACTGTATGGAAGGCCAGATGCAAGTGAAGAAGAGGTGCTTGAAGCAGCAAGAATTGCTGAGGCAACTTCATTCATAGATGAACTTCCTTCAGGTTGGAATACAGACATTGGAGAAGATGGGCATAGGCTATCTGGAGGTCAACGTCAACGTTTAGCCATAGCAAGAGCGGTTCTGAAGGACGCACCAATTCTAATTCTTGATGAAGCGACCAGTAATGTTGACAATGAAACTGAGGCAGCTCTTCAGCGTTCAATAGAGCATCTTTCTGTAGACCGAACTACATTGATAATTGCACATCGTTTGTCAACAGTTAGGAATGCTGACATGATTGCAGTTCTAGAAGAAGGGAAGATTACAGAATTAGGAACTCATGAGGAACTGAGCGAGAAAGGTGGCCTCTATGCTCGTCTCTGGGATGTTCAAACGGGTCAGAGCACATCTGTGTAAATGTCTTAGTTTGAAGAGTACATGACGGCAAAGCATTCATGTCACCTTAGTATACCGAGGGACTGATGGCTAGAGTAGATTCACTGATTTGGTTCCTCGCAGGATTCGCTCAATTGTTTGTTGCTGGTGCAGTTGGTGGAGATCCTGTTCTTGACTTCTTGTCAATTATTTTGCAAGGTACTGGTGGCAGTTCATTAATTCTCGGCTTGTACTTTTTGATATTCATTGCTAGACACCAGAAGGAGTTTACTGATACGTATTCAAAGATTGAAAAATCTACTCTCATGCGGAATGATCATACAGGTGAATTAGAAATTGTTGACACAAGACCTACTGTCAACAAAGCCCTATGGTATGCTGGACCAATTGTACTAACATTCATCAGTGCAATATTCTGGCTATCATCCTGAGGAGAGGCTCTTGTCTAGGAAAAGGAATTTCGAAGACACTCTGGATGGAGTCATCAATAATCCTGCATACGATATGCTTGGTGGTTACCAAATTTTCATCAGAAGGATGGCTATTCCTACCTTTATTCTGATATTTGCATTAATAATTTGGTCTATAACATCAAATAAAATTCTTACAGCATTCATAACGGGAATTGCCATAGGGCCGATATTAAATTTTGATAGGGCCATAGCCCATTGGTTTCGACTTAGAAAAATCAAAAATGAGTAGATTTTCCGCCGAAGGGGTGAAAGCCATTCGCCTTTCTCGTAAGATTGATGGCAACTCTAGACGACTTCGATTTGATTTCTCTTGTGTTCGGTGAAGCTGGTTCTTCACTTGAATTATTATTCGCGGCTTCAGCCTTAATTGGAGGAGTTCTATTTCTTCTTTGGTTTATTCTAATGCTTCTTGGAGGAGTTGCCGAAGGTGTATTTGAGGGATTATTCGGATTAGAAATGGATATGATGAGCTCAGACGGATCATTTGATGCGATGACTTTCCAAGGTGTGATGGCCTTCATGATGTTCTTCGGACTTGCAGGTTTGTACACATTAAAATCAGATGGTGGAGATACATTAGCAATCGGCGTTGGTGGTGTTGCTGGAGCTGCATCGATGTATGGTACTGGGAAGATTTTCCAAGTTTTCTTTGCCCTAGAAGCTAGTGGAAATATTGAGATTTCCGATGCTGTGGGGCAGAAGGGTACTGTCTATCTACGGATTCCAGAGGGTGGAGTAGGGCAAGTCCAAATCCAATTGGGTGGAGCACTAAAGACCTACAATGCCAAGTCAAAAGATGAACAAGGGATTGCTACAGGAGATTTCATAGAAGTGGTTGATACTATTGCATCAACTCTTGTCGTAGAACGTGCGTCCTCAAGTGAGGAATAATAGCCATTTGTCATTAATTATTCTAGACAATGACGGCAAATCCTTCTTAGGTTAATGTATGGTGTGAAGGCTTGGAGCAATCGCTATGGCCACAACAGGTGCACTACTAACAATAATGATGTTCGCAACCTTACTATTCTTGGTTGCAATTGTAATTTTCTTTGCGCAAAGGTACAAGCGTTGTCCTCCTGACAAGGTTATGGTTGTCTATGGACGCACCGATAAGGGCAAGGCTAGTCGGACAATTCACGGTGGTGCTGCATTAGTTTGGCCATTGATTCAGGACTATGCTTTCCTGTCTTTGACTCCTATAACCATCAATATTGACCTGAAGAACGCTCTTTCAATGCAGAACATTCGAATTAACGTTCCATCTACCTTCACTATTGGTGTGTCAACAGAATCTCACATTATGGCAAATGCAGCCGAGCGTCTACTAGGATTGCAGCAACCACAGATTGAGGAAATGGCCAAGGAGATTATCTTCGGTCAACTTCGTCTAACTGTTGCTTCACTTACTATTGAGCAAATCAATCAAGATCGTGATACATTCCTAGAGTTGATTAGAACCAACGTGGATACTGAATTGCAGAAGGTAGGAATTTACCTAATCAACGTGAACCTAGTCGATATTACTGATGAGTCCGACTATATCGAGAGCATTGGTAAGAAGGCTGCTGCAACAGCGGTCGAGAATGCACGCGTCGACGTGGCAAATGCAGAGCGAGACGGTGCTGTTGGTGCAGCAAAGGCTAACCGAACCAAAGAAATTGAGGTCGCAAAGAACCTTGCTGAGGCAGAGAAAGGTCGTAAGACCGCAGAAGCAGATCAGCGTGTTTACGTCGGTCAGCAAGAAGCACTCGCAATCTCTGGTGAGAACACAGCAAAGGCCGAGGTGGCACAATCCGATGCTGACCTCTCTGAGGCTGAGGCCGCTGCAAAGCAGCGAGCCGATGTTGCGACAGCGCAATCGCAGGCAGCGATTGAGCGCGCTCGCTACTCAGAAGAAGAAGAGCGTCTACGCGCTAGTGACATTGTTCGCGAGAATATCCAGAAGCAGCAGATTGAGATTGCTGCTGAGGCCGAGGCTGAGCGCCAACGCCGTGTCGCACGGGGTGAAGCAGATGCTATCCTAGCCCGTTACGAGGCTGAAGCAGCTGGTGTTCAGAAGGTTCTCGAAGCCAAGGCTACAGGTTACAAGGGTCTAGTTGCCAGTACCGGTGGAGACCCCAAGGCAGCAGCAACTCTCCTAATGGTTGAGAAGATTGAGGGCATGGTCGCAGCTCAGGTTGAGGCTATCCGCAACTTGAAGATTGACAGCATCACTGTATGGGATTCAGGCGGCGATGGAGATGGGAGTTCCACTTCCAACTTCATCTCAAATCTAGTGAAGAGCCTGCCTCCTCTACATGACATTGCTTCCAATGCTGGTGTGGATTTACCAGACTACCTTGGTAGTATGCAGAACGACGAATGAGCCATTGAGCCGACTATCCCTTTGGGATAGTCAGCCTCATGAACAATAGCAGGCTCGCTCGTTACATGAGCAACGAGGAAGTAGTCATCATCGGAGGTGCCCGAACGCCATTCTGTGAGTGGCTAGGTGGCAAACGAGGAGATGGTGAGGCTGGCGGCCGCCTAGCTTCTGTAACTACTGAAGATTTAGGCTCAATCGCAATCAAAGGTGCCTTAGAGAAGACAGGAACAAGTCCTGAGGCAGTTGACCATGTAGTCATGGGTCACGCTTTGCAGACTAGTTCCCAAGCAATCTTTGGGGCACGTCATGCTGGTCTAAAAGCCGGCATACCACAAGAGGTTCCTATGTTGACTCTCAACCGATTATGTGGTAGCGGTGTTCAATCAATAATTTCCTCTGCCCAGATGATAATGCTTGGAGAAGCCCAGACAGTAGTTGCAGGTGGCATGGAAAATCTCAGTCAGGCACCCCACGTTCTTCGTGATATGCGGGACACCTACAAACTCGGACGCCCGCCTCGTGAAGGAGATACACTATCGAAGGATATGGAGGATTACTTATTCACCAATCTATTGGATAGAACTTGTAACTCATTCATGGCCCAGACCAGTGATGAATTGTGTCGAAGAGTAGGAGTTAGTAGAGAGGAAACAGATGCTTTTGCAGTCGAATCTCATACCCGGACTCAGAATAGTGTTGACAATGGAGTTTGGGCAAACGAGATAGTGGACGTTGAAACTGCAGACGGAATTGTTACCGCTGCTGATGAGGATCACTTTGTTCGTGGAACTACTGAAGAATCTCTAGCGGGCCTAAGGACACACTTTGGTCCAGAATCTTTGGTAACTGCTGGTAATGCTTCAGGAGTTGTAGATGGTGCAGCAGCTGTTGTTCTAAAATCGGCCAGTAAGGCTGCTGAAGATGGTGACACCCCCCTCGCTCGGATTGTAGATTGGGGGGTTGTTGGTCTTGAACCAGCAATCATGGCCTATGGACCAGTACCTGCCAGCCGCCTTGCTCTAGAGCGTGCTGGGATGAGTATTGACCAGATTGATAGGTGGGAGATTAACGAAGCCTTTGCAGGTCAAGCAGTTGCTTGCATGAAAGAGTTAGGAATTTCTCATGATATAGTAAATGTCAACGGTGGTGCAGTAGGTCTAGGTCATC
>Ga0187827_10008608_pt1 | contig 11007 bp, 11 predicted proteins | sample ETNtaG_39_FD_167969 | JGI IMG/M metagenome (GOLD analysis project Ga0187827, IMG submission 167969) | Marine microbial and viral communities from oxygen minimum zone, Eastern Pacific Ocean - ETNP2014_SV_150_PacBio MetaG (Illumina Assembly) | ecosystem: Environmental > Aquatic > Marine > Hypoxic... | reverse complement strand
ACACCTCTGGCACTACCGGGCGGCCGAAAGGCGCTGTGTTGAGCCAAAACAATATGCAAATCCACGCTTATAACAGTGTTCATTATTCCCAGATGAGTATGCAGGATCATATTTTGACGGTGTTGCCGATGTTTCATGTTGGCGGCCTTAATATCCAGACCACCCCGGCCTTTTACGCCGGCGCCACGGTCACGATGCACCGGCGGTTTGAGCCGCCGGCGACACTGAAAGCGATTGTCGAGGAGCGCCCTGACTTGGCTGTGCTGGTGCCGGCAGCATTGCAAGCTATATTCTCGCTGCCCGAATGGCCGGAGGCGGATATCTCCAGCCTTAGAAGCGTTGCCATCGGCTCTTCAATGGTGCCGCTGCCTCATATTGAGGCGCTGCAAAGCCGGGGTGTCCCAGCCCCCCAAGTATATGGCTCAACCGAAACCGGCCCGATTGTCATCTACCAGAACCCGGAAAGCGCTTTTGCCAAACCAGGTTCGGCGGGTAAGGCTGGGCTGCATTCGGAAATGCGGATTGTTGACGATCAGGGCAATGAACTGCCACAAGGCCAATCAGGTGAGATCGCGGTGCGCGGTGGTAACATTTTTATCGAATATTGGAACAATAAAGAGGCCACCCGGGACTCGATTAAAGACGGCTGGTTTTTGACCGGTGATGTCGGCTATCTCGATGAAGACGGTGATCTGTGGGTTAATGACCGTAAAAAAGATTTGATCATCTCCGGTGGTGAGAATATTTACCCGGCCGAAATTGAAGCCTTTATTCACGAAATGGTGGATGTTGTTGATGGCGTCGTGGTCGGTAAGCCGGACAATAAATGGGGTGAAATTCCGCTCGCTGTAGTAATCCTAAAAGAAGGAGTAACCCTTCCAGAAATAGAATTCCTCAAACGCTTTCAGGATAACCTCGCCCGCTACAAGCATCCGAAAGAAGTATTATTTGTAGACGACCTGCCGTGCAACGCCATGGGCAAGGTGCAAAAATTCGAAGTCCGCAAGATGATTGAAGGGTAGGAGACTGCCAGCCTAAGCCCGGCACAGAAATAAAGAGCGAAGACTGGAAGAGAAGGTAGTCTGGAGCAAACCGCCAGTCCATCAAACGAACGGCGGCATTTAAAATACCGCCGCCGATTTAGTAGGGCCGCTGGTACAGTCGCCATTCTTTCTGCGCTCGATGATCAAGCCGTTACCAAGGCCATTGACGAGAACCTAAAGAGAGATGAAGCGTTTGCGCGGTTTGACAGGAATCACTACCTCGATCTGGTCGCAGCGACTCGCCAACAAGGTTTTGTGGAAACTGAAGGCATTGTATCTGGTAAAATTGGCTTTGGTGTCGTTGTACGCGGCATTGGCGGTGAAATGCTTGGCGGCCTGAGCTTAGCGGTCATGAAGGACCGCCTAGATGAGGAGCATCGAGTGGTAGCTCTCAAAACCCTTAAAGAACAGGCGGAGTATATCCACCGCACACTGAACACCGTCGATTTTGAGAGCGTTCATCGCAGGGTTGCTTAGCGATTTCTTGAAAAGCAACCTCGACCGAAGATAAAATCACACGAGAAACACCAGCCGTAGAAACCAGACGATGAAATAGGAGGAAAATATGAGTGATGTTTTAAAGAGTATTAAATTGGCAGCGGCCCAGGTAGGTTCAGTTTTCTTGGACCGTAATGCAACGGTTGAGAAGGCTTGTCATATGATCCGCGAAGCCGGTGCCAATGGGGCTGATATAATCGGGTTTCCGGAGAACTTCATTCCCGCTCATCCATCATGGTATATGTTCATGCCTGCGTCTGCCTCCGCCAGTTTACAATTAGCTCGCAGGATGTTTCAGAACGCGGTCGAGATACCTAGCCCCGCGACTGACGCCTTATGTGTAGCTTGCCGTGAAGCTGGCATAACGGCGGTCATTGGGATGGTGGAAAAGAGGCCCAATACCACCGGCACCATGTACTCTACCCAACTATTTATCGGCTCTGATGGCAACATTCTTGGCAAGCACCAGAAACTTGTCGTCACATCGGGAGAGCGGCTTGTTCTCACTGGCGGGTTCGGCGATACATTAACGCCTTTCACCACCGAGTTTGGAAATGTCAGCGGTCTAGTTTGCGGTGAAAATTCTAATCCCTTGGCAACTTATGCCATTTTAGCCAAGAATACCGTGGTCCATATTGCTGCATGGCCATCTCATTTTGGCGCTGGTGTCAAGATGATCGACTCGATTTCTGCTGCCAGTCGGGGCATCGCATATTCGTTGAGTGCCTTCGTTATCAATTCTACCGGCGTAATCACTGACGAGGCTATAGAGACATATGCCCAGAACGATGATGACCGAGCTTTCCTCGAAGCCGCCCGGCAACATGGTACTGCATCGATTGTTGGTCCAACTGGAACTATGATTGCAGAAGCTGAAACCGGTGAAGAGCAGATTGTCTATGCTGATGTGGACCTCAACGATGTTCTCATTCCGAAACTATTTCATGACTTCTCCGGCCACTATAATCGGTTTGATATTTTCTCAGTCAATATCAACCGTAACGCGCCGCAACCACTGAACGAGATAAACGCTCCTATGCCCCCATCTGAACCAATGGAACCTGTCGATGATGGAGACTAAAACCGTTTTGCTGATGCGATTATTCCTTCACAACCCTGACTGATGTCCGCTAGTGGCTATTAGCGGACAATAGCGTTGTAACTCGCACCTCGCCTATAATTCAGGTAGATCGAACAAACTAGAGAAGAATTAAAAATGTGCGCATTGCGCACGGTTGAATGAGCGGTACTAAATCGTAATTCGTTTTAGCCTCCCTTCGATTTTTCTCCTGGCATCATTCAGAGATTCCACCGGAGACACCAAAACCTGCCATATAGATGATTTCGGCGCCACTACTCGCAGCGATATTGGCGAAAAGTGCATTGAATGCCCCAAGGGCAACCACGGTCTTTCCTTTAGCAAGTATTTCTTTAAGTGAAATGTTTATATCTTTACCAATCATATAAGTAAGCGATGAAAGCAGATTCCTCGCCCGGCAAAGCCTTTTATATTGGGCGTTTCAAGAATCTCATTGCCATGTCAAGACAAGTGATCCGCATGCTATTGATCCGTCATAAAAAGAATAAAATTCGGGAATTCCATTAAAGAAACCTGTTAATTTTAGCATGGCTTAATCGCAGTTTATTCACGTTTATTTGCCTGTTCACCCCATAAAAGCAGGCAGAAACAGCGCGATCTGTGGGAACATAACAACCAAACCCAGACGAACTAAATCAGCACAGAAAAACGGGCCAATGCCCCTGAATATGGTCCAAAGCGAGACATCGGGCAGCATAGTTTTAAGAACAAAGACGTTCATACCAACCGGTGGGGTGATAAGGCTGATCTCGGTTACCATAATGACGACGATACCAAACCAAATAAGATCAAAGCCCAAAGACTGCACGACAGGAAAGAAAATCGGCACAGTCAGCAATATCATGCCGATGCCTTCAAATACCGCACCCAGCATGACATAGATTACCAATATGGCGAAGATGACACCCATAGGCGGCACGTTCAAATCGTTGACGAAATCCAAAATATCATCGGGCATACCGGCGATATTAATGAAATTGGAAAAAATAATCGCACCATAGGCGACGGTAAAAACGAAGACAGTGGTTTTGCCCGCTTCAACCAGAGATTTATAGAATTCAACCCAAGTCATCTTTTTGCGCACGATGGCAAAGGCGAGTGCACCTGCCGCACCGATCCCGCCAGCTTCACTTGGCGTAAATATGCCCGCATAAATGCCGCCTAATATGAAAAGAAAGAGCAGCACAATACCCCAAACTTTGCCGAGGGCTTTAAAGCGCTCAAGCCAAGGTGTTCGTTCGCCTGGAGGTCCCCAGTCTTTTTTCACTAAAGTGACAATGCGAATCACGGCGATATAAAGAATGATAGTTAAAATCCCCGGCGCAACGCCGGCGATGAAAAGTTTGCCAATGTCTTCCTCGACCAAGATGCCATATATAATTAGAGCAATACTCGGCGGAATGAGAATACCGATTGTGCCACCCGCTGCGACCGATCCGGCAGCCAATCGGTCATCGTAATTAAAACGGCGCATTGATGGCAGGGCGACTTTAGCCATGGTCGCCGCAGTCGCGGCGGAACTTCCAGAAACTGCAGCAAAGCCACCACAAGCAGCAACCGTGGTCATGGCGAGGCCACCTCTGAAATGGCCGAGCCAAGCATAGGCGGCATCGTACATATCTTCAGCCAATGCGGCTCGATAAACAAAGGCGCCCATTAAAATAAACAACGGTAATGTCGAGAAATGATAGTTCATCGAGAAATCAAGAACGAGCTGGCCGACGGTGGCAAAGGCTGGATCAAATCCACGAACAATACCAAATCCACCAAAACCGATGAGGACCATCGCCCAGCCAAGCGGAAAACCGGCAAAACAGATAACGAGAAGGACGGCAAAGCCGATGAGAGAAATGAGCATTTTAGATGGCGTCCCTCTTGCCGCCGGTGGATTGAGCGGTGGGCCACAAAACGTGCAAAATGAGCATCAATAAAATAATAACAACGGTGAAGGCGCTAAGGATGCTGATGAGGTAGGCAGGAGGAGCAAAAGACCACTCGAGAAAACCGGAAATCTGTTTGGCTTCTGCCAGTTCGTCACCTTGCAGCCACATTATGTAGGTGAGACCAGCATTGACGATGATGCAGCCGATCAACACAATAAACCTTTGAATCCAAATGCCGCGCGATTTTAAGAATCCGCTCATGACGGAAATAACAATGTGTTCTTCGGAGCGCGTGATGACCGGTAGGGCTCCAAACATCGCCAGGGGCATCATAAATTGAATCATCTCAAAGCCACCCGGTATCGGTGCACTAAAAACGTAACGTCCCAATACGTCGATAAATGTCACCGCCATCATGCCAAACATAACAACAGCGACACAGGCCATCAGGCATTTGTCCAATAAATCTAAAAGATTGAGTGTGGGAGGCGCTCCCGCTCCCACACTCTGATCAACATCGTTGAGTGACACTAAATTTACCCGAAGTTATTTGGTGCCTCAATTACATTGCATTTTTGCGATAAAAAGCGAGGGCAGATTTGCCATCAATACCTTTTTTCGCCGCAGATTTAATCCAATCGTCCGCAAAGGAAGCAAATATTGCTTTAAAATCGGCGACTAGCTTTGGGCTGGCCGGGACGTAATTAACACCAGCCTTTTTGAATCTAGGTATAGCTTCAGTCAATCCGTCATCCCACGCTTTGGCATGGTGGGAAATATTCAGGCCCGCTTTGCTTAAGATGGCGTTTTGAATGTCCTTTGAAAGCCCATCCCATCTTTTTTGATTCATCATAATGGAAAATGGGGTGTTATAGAGTTTACCGGGAATTGTATAGATGTACTTGATATAAGGAATCATCTTCATCTTGGCGATATCGGAAGATGGCAAGATCGCGCCATCAACAATACCTTTTGATACCACCTCGAAGGTTTTGACACCCGGCGTTGGCACCAATACAGCTCCCACCGCTTTCATTTCTTTCGCCGCCATACCACGGCTAACCCGGATTTTTAGACTTTTCAAATCCGATGCCTGCATGATCTGTTTTTTGACCATATTCAAATCGCCGCCACCATGAACAAAAAGACCCAGGAGCTTGACACCTTTATATTCATTGGCGCCCTCGAAAAACTTCTTGTAGGTTTTCCAAAGTGCGATAGATGTTTTTTGCGCGGTTGAAGTGCCAAACGGCAATGTCGCCAGTTCGGTTAGTGTCAGGCGCTTGGTTTCAAAGATATTTGCCAACATTGAAAGATCAGCAACACCGCTCGTAACCATGCTCCATTGGCGCGGAGGTGGGGCCAAAGATTTTGCTGGAAAACGGAATTTCAACTTGCCGCCACTCGCCTTGGCGGCTTCGCCGGACCAACGTTTGGCCATCAATGTAATAGGATGAGTAGGTGGCGTAAAATTATTATAAATGAGTTTTTCGGCACCCACCAGCTTGGTTGGTGAAAATGCCAGACCAAGTGCTGTCGCGCTTAATAGTGCTGTTGATAAAATTCTCATTGAAGTCTCCCTATTTTGTTGGTTGGTATATTTATTTCTTGAAAAACTGAGATCTTATTTTAATTAAAACTATTATATATAAAAAATAAATAATAATTATATATATCATGCATCTAGACAATATTTATAATATTGATCTTAATCTACTTAAAATTCTTGATGAACTATTACGACAGCAGAATGTTACTAAAACAGCGAATGCAATCAGACTGAGCCAGCCGGCCATCAGCTGTGCTCTTGGCCGTTTAAGAAATCTTTTTGATGATCCTTTATTTGTGGGTCAGCTCGCAAGCTTGTACCTACTCCGCTCGCGCTACAGCTACAGGGTCCGCTCGCGAAAATTCTCACAAACACCAAACTATTGATGGGACCTCAGCAATGGGAGCCCAGCCAGGCCGATGCTGAAATAAAAATTAACTCACCAGACGCCACGACATTGGTCGTTCTATCTCGCGTGTTCGGTGCGCTGACGTCTCAAGCACCTCATCTTCAATTTAACATCACGAATTTATCGATGGGCCGGTTAGATAGATTAACCAAAGGCGAATTCTATATCGCCATTGATTTTTTTGAGCAGGTTCCATCGAACTTTTTTCGCCAACCACTTCTTACGGACCGCATGGTATGTATTATTGGCGACAAACACCCCATAGCCCAATCTGATTTTGATATCGGGAAATTTTTCAGCTGGCTGCATGTCAGATTGGCTACTGCAAGCACGGTACTTTTAGAAAACCATTTAGCTAAGCGAGACATTTATCCAAAATATATATTAACGGTTCCGAATTTTGTCGTGGCGGCCTCTACCTTGACTGGAACCAACTGGATGGTCATGCTGCCGCACAATCTTGGCCGCTATGCACAAAAACTGTTTCAGATAAAAATACTGGAATTGCCATTTGAAATTACCAAAATTCTACTGGACATGGTCTGGCACGAACGGCTTGACCGGGATCCCTGTCAAGCTTGGTTTCGCGGTCAGGTTATGACGATTTGCTAGGATAGTTTTCCGTCTCTCCAACAGACCCACCAATAGGAGCTATTAATGCCAACATATGACATAGATCGTTTTCCGGTAATTGTTAAATTTGAAGACAATTCCTCCGTTACCGAGACGTATGGATTTGTTGGCAGCCAGGGCTACGTTTTTTTAGAAAGTCAACTGATTCTGCCGCGCGATGTTAAGTCAGACACGATCTTTCTGTTTATGCATCCGGCAACAACCTTGAACTTGATGCCTTTTCCTGCGGGATTGGCGGCGGCTGGCTGTCATGTGATGTGCTGCGGTAGCCGCTATGCCAAAAATGACACCGCACTTATCATGGAAAAAGTTGTCATCGATCTCGGCGCTTATGTTCGCCATGCCAAAGAAGAACTCGGCTATAAAAATGTCGTTTTAATGGGCTGGAGTGGTGGCGGGTCATTGACTTTATACTACCAATCACAGGCTCTTAATCCAACAATTACCCATACCCCGGCTGGTGATCCCTTGAATTTGACCGCCGCTGAATTGATCTCCGCCGATTTGGTGGTCTTCATTGCGGCTCACATCGGCCGGGCCAAAATCCTCTCTGAATGGATTGACCCTTCGGTATTGGATGAAAATAATCCTGACAACCGGGATGCTTGGCTAGACATCTATAATCCTGAAAATTCAAACCAACCGCCTTATGATCCGGTCTGGGTTGAGAAATTTAGAACGGCACAAAGGGCGCGCATTCACAGGATAACCACATGTGTCGAAGGAACCCTCGCAGACCTCAAGGAAAAAGACGGTTTGGAATTGGAACGCCCGTTTATCACCCATCGGACAATGGCCGATCCGCGTCATTTTGACTTGACTTTGGAGCCTAATGGCCGCAAGGCGAATTGGTGTTATCTTGGAAATCCAGAAACCGTCAATGTCGGACCGGTCGGAATCGGACGCTTCAGCACACTCCGGGCCTGGATGTCTCAATGGTCTGAGAAATCAAACGCTGATGGTATTCTATGTGCAGCCAACATCGAGACACCTTTGCTCTTGGTAGAGAACCAGGCGGATGACGCAACACCGCCCAGCCATACGCAACAAATTTTTCAAGCTTCTGCCAGCCCAGATAAAACCATGCACGTCATTGATGGCGCCACTCACTATTACAAGGACCAGCCCAAAAAATTGGCAGAGGCAGTTGGTCACGTAATAACCTGGGTGCGCGACAAGGGGTTAATTGAATAATTTTGGAGTTAAAGAGTATGAGTAAGAATTCTAGTGAACGGTTACTACCGCGGCCATCATCCGAATCCCAACATTTTTGGGATGGTACCAAGGAGGGTGAATTACGGCTGCAGCGATGTGGCGACTGCGGAAAATCCTATTTTCCACCCCGCCCTTTTTGCCCTTTTTGCAGCAGCCGTAATGTATTGGTTTACCCGGCAAGCGGTCAGGCAACGCTTTACAGTTACGTTATCAACCACCTCCCCACGCCCGGCTTTGATGGCCCGCATGCTGTTGCAGTGGTGACCCTTGAAGAAGGGCCGCGCATGATGACCAACATCGTCGACTGCGAACAAACACCAGATACCCTCGTTTTGGACATGCCGCTTGAGGTTACTTTCGAGCGCCAAAATGACGATATTACACTTCCTCTATTCAAACCCGCGAGTTAACAGCAATGAAACATCAACATGTAGCAGTGGTAGGCGCTGCCGAAACGACGGAAATGGGTGTTATCCCCAACCTGACTGAATTGCAGCTCCACGCTGATGCCGCGCTCAATGCTTTAGCGGATGCCGGACTTACTGCCGCCGATATCGACGGTATTGCTTGTGCCGGTGTGGCACCTGATGTTTTGGCGAGCTATTTGGGAGTAACGCCGACCTGGATCGATGGCACGCATATTGGTGGCAGTTCATTCATGCTGCATGTCCGTCACGCCATGGTGGCAATCCAAGCCGGTCACTGTAAAACTGTTATTATTACCCACGGTGAAAGTGGCCGCTCCGCTGTCGGGGCCGCTGGGTTCCCCGAATTTTTCGCCGGCCGGCTAGGTGGAGAGTTTGAAGTGCCTTATGGAGGCAACATTCCACCGACCATGTTTACGATCCCGGCGCTACGTTACTTGAAAGAATTTGACCTGACTATTGAAGACTTGGCGCAGGTAGCCGTGGCTCAACGCAAATGGGCGGCTTTAAATCCGCGGGCGACATTCAAAGACCCGATCACCATCGACGATGTCCTGAATTCAAAAATGATCGCTTATCCGTTCACGCTGTTGATGTGCTGCCTGCGTACCGACGGCGGTGGCGCCTTAATCCTGACATCTGCCGACCGGGCTAAAGACTTTTCCCAGCCACCGGTTTACATCTTAGGCACCGGGGAAAGCTGTGAAGGTCCGATGATAAGTCAGATGGAGGATTACACCACGTCCCGCGCTTTTCGGGTCGCCGGCGAGATAGCCTTTGCCGAAGCCGGCATTGAACGCGACGACGTCGATCACGTCATGATCTATGACGCCTTCGCCCACGTGCCGCTTTATGGTCTTGAGGACCTCGGCTTTTGTAAGCCCGGTGAAGCGGCTGGCTTTATCCGCGACGGTCATACCTCACTTGGTGGCAAATTGCCGACCAATACCAATGGCGGCGGACTGAGCTACATGCATTCGGGGATGTACGGTATGTATGCCATGCAGGAAAGTGTCCGGCAAATCCGTGGCCTTGCACCGGCCCAGGTGCCCGGCGCCAAGATATCCGTGGCGCTCGGTATCGGCGGTATGTTCTCGGTCAGCGGCACGATTATCTTCGGCAACGAACTACCATAGATAATAAGGGTTGAGGGAAAGGGATTATCTCGCCAAATAAGTTTGGCTCACCGGCCTGCGCTCGTTTAACACGCTTCGGCTCGAACACCAATTATATGTATTGAGGATCCGTAATTAGAAAAATCTCTTTTTGGCAAAAGCTTTGCCTGATCTCGATTTAAAGTATTTTCCCAGGTCACGCACATTCTTTTCATTTTCCACGCTGACATAGATGTCACTGTTGCCAAGTTCTAGGAAGTAAACATACCACATGAAATCAACAGTCTCCCTACGCTCATAACTGATCTTAATGTTAACGTATCGGCATAGTATTTTTTACTCCTCCAACCGTCAAACGATTGCAATACGCTCTAAAAATTACACGCATTCCGTTATATGGTGTTTGGAAGATATAGCGTTTGGGGGGCAACTATGAAGAGGTGTTGGGCCTGAGGAAGAATGGTCGTCATTCATCACCCAATGAGCTTGTCGACTATATTTCCTACGTCGGTGGCGGCTTCGGTATTAGGGAAGCGGACGAGAATTGACGTTTGGTTATGGATCGTTTCCCGGACCTTGGTATCACGCCGGACAACACCCGCTAAAGGTGGTGAAAATTTGAGAAACCCCTGGCAAGCTTTGAGGATCGTGTTGTAGGTCCGCTCTCCTTCGTTAGTCGAATTTGCCATATTCACCACGATCCGCAGATCAATGTTGGGTCTTTCCATATGGGTCAATTTTATAAAGGCGTAAGCATCGGTGAGAGCAGTCGGTTCGTCGGTCGTAATAACCAGAACGGTTTCCGCTTGATTGGCTAAATTGCGTACCGTCCGTTCAACGCCGGCACCAAGGTCGAATATAATGTGATCATATGAAGATGACAGCATGGTGAGGCCTTCATTCAAAGATTGCAGCCGATTGGCTGGTATGTTGGAGAGGTTACCTGAACCTGAGCGTCCGGCAATGATATCGAAACCACCATCTTCATAGGTCATTGCGGCCTGATTAAGTGGCAAACGCCCAGCGACCACGCCACCTAAATCGTGCTTCGGCATCAGGCCCAATTGAATATCAACATTGGGCAAACCTAGATCACCGTCAAACAGTAAAGCCTTTTTGCCTTTGTTAGCGAGCGCAT
>Ga0187827_10008604_pt1 | contig 11011 bp, 11 predicted proteins | sample ETNtaG_39_FD_167969 | JGI IMG/M metagenome (GOLD analysis project Ga0187827, IMG submission 167969) | Marine microbial and viral communities from oxygen minimum zone, Eastern Pacific Ocean - ETNP2014_SV_150_PacBio MetaG (Illumina Assembly) | ecosystem: Environmental > Aquatic > Marine > Hypoxic... | reverse complement strand
CATTGATGTTTCCCAAAACCCTTTGGACGTAGTTTCTTGTTTCTTTAAACTTAATAAGCTCGATCCACTCTACATAACTTATTTTACCTTTTTGAGGGTTACCATTTATTTTTTTCCAATACTTGACCCTTTTTGGACCGGCATTATAAGCTGCTAAAGCAAAAGGGTATGAACCTTCATATTCTTCTAATAAACCAGTTAAGTAGTAGGAACCTAATTTAATATTATAATCAGGATTTTTTAGTTTACTTTTTGAATATGGAAGTTTTGCTTGCTTGGCAACAAGCTTCGCTGTGTAAGTCATCAACTGCATTAAACCTCTTGCCCCAACATAACTAGTAGCTTCTTCATCAAATTCACTTTCTTGTCTTATTACCGCTAAAATAAGTTCGATTTTTGGCATTGTTTTTTGATTTACGATTTCAGGCGTTTTGATGACTGGATAGTTTAACTCATTATAGAATCTTTTTTCATATGATGCTTTTTTTGCTATTTGAATCGCAAAATCATATCTACCTACGTCAATAGCAAGTTTACCCGCAAGTATTTCACTTCCTTTTTCTATATTTGAAGAAGCTAAGTGTTTAAGAAAATCTTTAGAATATTCAGCTTTGTCTAATTCTTTAAGTAATCGTATATTTTTAATTAAAGGATTTTTATTAAATTCTTTTTCAAATTCTTTATTAATTTTTTCTTGATCTTGTAAAGTAAAATTTTCTCCAGGTTTAATTTCAACAAAAGCAAGTTGTCCATAATAAGTATTTAAATATTTAGCAGCTTCATTAAACCATTCTTCAGATTTTTGTCTATTTTTAATTTCCTTGTAAGTACGTCCTAACCAATAAGCGCCACGTGATAAACTTATAGGATAACCAACGTTATTATAAAAATTTTTAAAGTGTTGTAAGGCTATATTTGGATCATTTAAGAAAGTAAGAGCTATCCATCCCGAAAGCCATTCGGAATCTGCATATTCGGGACCCGCCGATAGAGAGTTGTTACTTGAAACCTTATATGCTTTAGCATACATTTTTTTATAAATTAATGATCTTGATAATATACCTCTTTCCTTCCACCAAAGATCAGGTTTAACTAATTTTACTGGATCTTTTGAAACACTAAATAAAATTTCAAGTGAAGAATCTAATCTTCCTCTTCTTCTTCGCCATTTAAGTCTGTCATATTTTAAGCCAATATCATTCTTATATTTCGCTGGAACTTTAGCTATGGCGCTATCTACACCATAAGACCTGCTCATTAGTAATTGTCTAGCTCTATATAAAGCTGTTTCATCTTTTGGTAAATACCTTAACATTCTTTGTACGTCCCAATGTTTTCCCTCCCAAGCGTGCCAATCAGCTCTTTTAATGTTATCTGATACAGTAATTATTTTTTTATATTTTTTTCTTAAATATTTTAAATCGTTTTTTGAAAGTTTGGCTTTTATCCACCCTTCTTTTATCAATCTTGATCCTTCTTCAGTATTACCCTCCATAATATAAATTTCGCCAAGTTTAATTTTTCCATATCCGCTTAGAGGTTCTTTACCATTAAACCATTTTTTTATAATTTTTGGTGATATTGTTTTTAGATACATTTTGTGTTCAGCAAGGTACTTAAGTCTGTTTATTCTTGGATAATTGGGGTTGTTATTAATAAAAGTTAAATAATCATAGAAAGTGGCAGCATTGATTGGCTCTATTAAATAAAACCAATTTACCATTTTAAACACCATTTTATTTTTAGCTTTTTTTGAAATTTTTATAGCAGTTTTCCATTTTTTTTTCTTAACTGCTTTAAAAGCAGCCTTAGCTTTTTTAAAATCGTTACTTGATAGAATTTTTGATTTTGCAACAGCTTTATCAGCTCTTTTTTGAAATATCATCGGTTTTTTTTGAGGATAGATAATTGTAATTTCTTCAGTTTTAGTTAAAATTTTTGTAGATGTCTTAATTTTCTCAAGTTTTTTAGTTGGTTTTTTTTGTGGGTATATTTCTTTCTTCTTTGCAGTTATAATTTTTGTTTCTTGGTCAACCGTAGGCTTTTTTAATGGCAATATCCGATCAGCCGCAATAGATTTTGATGAAAAAATGATTAAAAACGTTAAAAAAATTATGTTAAGTGTCAATAAATTTATCATAATTTTAAGATGATTTGCTTTTTTAAACTATGTTATAAAGATTTATGTTTAAAGGTTCAATTGTAGCTTTAATTACTCCATTTAGGAATAATAAGCTTGATGAAGAATGTTACATTTCACTAGTACACCATCATGTTAAAAATGGTGCCGCAGGTCTTGTTCCGGCGGGAACCACTGGTGAATCGCCAACTTTAAACCATGAAGAACATAGCAGGGTTATCGAAATATGTGTTAGAGAAACTAAAGGAAAAATTCCTGTTATTGCTGGTACCGGGTCTAATTCAACCGAAGAAGCCATATCGTTAACAAAATATGCTGAACGAATTGGTGCTGATGCATCTTTAGTTGTAACACCCTATTACAATAAGCCAACTCAAGAGGGATTATATCAACACTATAAATCAATAAATGACAATTGTTCAATACCAATAATAATTTATAACATTCCATCACGTTCTGTTGTTGATATGAGCGTTGATACAATGGCTAGGCTTTTTGAATTAAAAAATATTATTGGGGTTAAAGATGCTACAGGAGATTTAAATAGAGTTGATCAACAAAAAAAGATAATGGGTCCAGATTTTATTCAATTATCTGGTGAGGATGGCACAGCGCTAGAATTTAATATGAGAGGTGGCGTAGGCTGCATTTCTGTAACAGCAAATGTGGCATCAAAACTTTGTTCGGAATTTCAAGAAGCTTCATTAAGTAGAAATAATAGTAATCTATTGGTTAAAGCAAAAGAAATTAATGATAAACTGATGCCATTACACAAAGCACTATTTATTGAAAGTAGTCCAAGTCCAGTAAAATATGCTGCCAGTTTATTAAAGTTAGCTTCTGATGAAGTTAGATTACCACTTGTCAATGTTACTGAAGAAACAAAAAAAGCAATAAGAACAGCAATGGTGCATGCTAAACTAATTTAGCAATGAATCAAAAGATTAAAAGTGGTTTAAAAATAATTTCTAATAATAGAAAAGCCAATTTTAATTATTTTTTTGAAGAGTTTTACGAAGCTGGAATTGTATTGAAAGGATCTGAAATTAAATCATTAAGAGGTGGCAAAGTAAATATTTCAGAGTCGTATGCATTTGATAATAATGGTGAAATTTATTTAATAAATTCCCACATTCCTTTGTATAAAGAATCTAGTTACAACAATCATAATCCTAAACGTAATAGAAAACTTCTTTTAAACAAAAGAGAAATAGATAAACTTTTAGGAAGAATTCATAGAGAAGGTTTTACTTTAATACCTACAAAAATGTATTTTAAAAAAGGAAAAGTAAAAGTTGAAATTGCTGTTGCCAAAGGAAAAAAACAATATGATAAAAGGCAGACAATAAAAAAAAGAGATTGGAACAAAGAAAAAGCAAGATTTTTTAGAAAATCTAGTTAAATCATTATGGTAATATTAGGTCTGGGATCAAATTTATCCTCTAGCTTCGGAGATAGATTTAAAAATATCGAAATAGCAATTTCTTATCTTGATAAGTATGAGATTAAAGTTATAAAGAAATCTAGCCTTTACGAAACACCTTCGTATCCGAATAAGAATAATCCAAAATTTATTAATATGATTATTGAAGTAAAAACACATTTAAATCCTGCGGACTTGGCTTCGGTGTTAATTTTTATTGAGGGAAAGTTACAAAGAAAAAGATGGAAAAAGAATGATCCCAGAACGTGCGATATTGATATTATTGATTATAATAACCAAATTATAAAATTTAAATACAAAAATTTAGATTTTGTAGTTCCACATAGAAAACTTATTTACAGAAATTTTGTATTATTCCCATTACAGGAAATATTACCTGAATGGAAACATCCTGGGACCAAAGATAATATAGGTTTCCTGATAGAGAGACTTTCTAATGAAGACAAGAAGTCTATATTAAAAATAAACAAATCTTGATATATTAATTAAATGCTGAAACAAAAAGATTTAATTAAAAAAGTACAAAATTATAACAAATTTTTAAATCCCGAAACACTATCAAAGGCTTACACTTTTGCTTTAAATGCTCACAGAGATCAAAAAAGAGATTCTGGTGATCCTTATTTAATTCACCCAGTAGCTGTAGCCAATATCTTGACAGAGTTAAAACTTGATAGCGCCACTATTGCTACAGGATTGCTTCATGACACGATAGAAGATACTAAAGCTACTTATAAAACTGTTGAAAAAGAATTTGGCAGAGAGGTTGCTGATTTAGTTGATGGTGTAACAAAAATTTCTGAATTAGAAGACAGGGTTATTGAAAATTCTAAGGCTGAAAATATCAGAAAACTCATTTTAGCTACCTCAAAAGATATAAGAGTCTTGTTGGTAAAAATAGCTGATAGACTTCATAATATGAGAACTTTAGATTCTATTTCAGATGAAAATAAAAGAATAAGAATTGCTAAAGAAACTATGGAAATATACGCGCCACTATCTGATCGAATGGGTATAAATCATATAAGAGATGAACTAGAAGATTTATCTTTTCAAAAGTTAAATCCCGATGCTAGAAATTTAGTAGTAAAAAGACTTTCTAAAAATAAAATCAATAGAGAACATAACATTAAAGTAATTTTAAAAAATTTTGGAAAAATTTTAAGTGACAGTGGAATAAGTGCTAAAATAGTCGGTCGCGAAAAAACTCCTTTTTCTATATGGAAAAAAATGCAATCCAAAAGAATATCTCTTGAACAGCTTACCGATATCATAGGTTTTCGTGTTATACTTGATGATGTTGAAGCTTGTTATAAAGTATTAGGTATATTTCACAGTAATTGGTCTATGATTCCAGGAAGGTTTAAAGATTATATATCTACACCAAAAATTAATAATTATAAATCTATACACACCGCAATAATAGGACCTAATAAAGAAAGAATGCAAATTCAAATTCGAACTAAAGAAATGCATGAATTTGCCGAAAGAGGAATAGCATCTCATTGGATATACAAATCATCAGAAAAAGTAAGTCATTTAGCTCTCAAAGAATATGATTGGTTAAGAGATCTTGTAGAAATTATGGAAAAGGATACAAGTCCTGAACATTTTTTAGAATATACAAAGTTACAAATGTTCCAAGAAAATGTGTTTTGTTTTACTCCCAAAGGTGAGGTTATTAAATTACCTAGAGGCGCTACACCTATAGATTTTGCATACGCTGTGCATACAAAAATAGGTGATACTTTAAATTCTTGTGAAATTAATGGAAGGGGCTCACCATTACAAAGCATTTTAAAAAATGGAGATTTAGTTAATATCATAGGGTCAAAATATCATTCTCCTTCATTATTATGGTTGTCTTATGCAAAAACTGGAAAAGCTCGTGCTTCTATAAGAAGATATTGGCAGATCAAAAAAAACATCAAACAAAATACTGAAAAAAAGTATATTACTGGTTTATGTATTAAAATACCTAATCTTCCTGGAAAACTGGGCGAAGTAAGTAGTTTAATTGGTTTTCATGAAAACAATATAATAAATATGGAAATTATAGCAAAAAAGACTGATTATTTAGAATTTATTTTTGATATACAGATTAAAGATTTAAAAAATTACAGAAATTTATTAAGTGAATTAAAGTTAAAAGAATATAAATTTAGAATAATACGACATAGGAAAAAGGATGCTTTCTTACGACGAATCTTTAAGAATTTTAAAAGAAACTAACGCAGTATTAGAGGGTCATTTTATTCTTTCATCGGGTTTACATAGCAAACAATATATACAGTGTGCCAAATTACTGAGTCATCCAAAAAAAGCCGAATCTATTTGCGCTTCCTTATGTGAAAAAATAATAAAAACTTTTGATAAAATTGATATTGTTTTATCGCCAGCCTTAGGCGGATTAATCGCTGGATATGAAATTGCTAGACAACTTAAAAGTGAAGCCATTTTTTCTGAGAGAGTGGATGGTAAATTAGTTTTGAGAAGAGATTTTAAAATTAAAGAAAATTCTAACGTCCTTATAGTTGAAGACGTTATTACAACGGGAAAATCTGCTATGGAGTGTTCAAGTATAGTAAAAACAAATAATGCAAATTTAGTTGGCTATGCTTGTATTATAGATAGATCAAGTGAAAATATCTCAATTAAAGATAAAATTGTTTCTCAATTGCAATTTAATCTTGAAACTTTTTCTGAAGATAAACTACCAGAAGATCTTAAAAAAATTCAACCTATAAAACCTGGCAGCAGAAATTTATCTTAATGAATAAAAAAAGACTTGGTGTTAATATTGATCATGTTGCAACCATCAGAAATGCTAGAGGTGAAATTTATCCCGATCCTTTAAAAGCTGCATTAGTTGTTCAAGAATCGGGAGCTGACTCTGTTACAATACATTTAAGAGAGGATAGAAGACATATACAAGAGCATGATTTAAAAAAAATAAAAAAAAAAATAAAAATACCAATTAATTTAGAAATGGCCCCAACCAAAGAGATGTTGAAAATAGCAATTAGAAATAAACCCGATTTTGTTTGCATTGTGCCTGAAAAAAGAAGAGAGATTACTACAGAAGGAGGACTAAATATTAATAAAAATATAAAATTTATTAAGGAAATAATAAAAGTGCTCAAAAAAAATAAAATACGAGTTAGTTTATTTATTGAGCCTAAAATCGAGGATATAAAACTTTCTCATTCGTTAGGTGCTGACTGTGTAGAACTTCACACTGGTCGTTTTTGTAATTTATTTAATAAAGGTAAAAAAATAAATAAAAGCTTTTTAGAACTAAAAAATTCAGCTAATTATGCTAAAAAAATAGGACTAGAGGTTCATGCTGGGCACGGTCTCACATACAAATCTGCTTATAAAATATCGAAAATAAAGAATGTCTCTGAATTTAATATAGGGCATTTTATTATTGCTGAATCTTTATTCCTAGGTTTAAACAATACAATTAGAAAATTTAAAAATTTATTAATGTCTGAATGAAAATTTTTGGAATCGGCACTGATATTGTAAATATTAAGCGAATAGATCATTTACTAAAAAAACATGGATCTGGTTTTAGGAATAGAATTTTTTCAAAAAAAGAAATTTATTATTGTGAAAGAAAAAAAGATCCTACCGCTTTTTACGCAAAAAGATTTGCTGCTAAAGAAGCATTTAGTAAAGCACTAGGTACTGGTATTAGGAAGGGTGTTAATTTAAAAAATATAGAAATATCTAACAATGTTCATGGCAAACCTTTTATATTGCTTAAAGGAACTTTGACTAATTTGTTAAAAAAAAAATTAAAGACTAAAAAATATGATATTCATTTATCACTAACTGATGATAAACCTTGGGCTCAGGCCACCGTAATAATTTCGTATAATAAATGAAAAGTAAAATCTTAGAGAACATAAAAACCATTTTTTATGCTTTAATAATTGCCTTAATTATTAGAAGTTTCTTATTTCAACCATTTTATATTCCTTCATCATCAATGGAACCAAATTTGTTAATTGGAGATCGTTTATTTGTTTCCAAATATTCTTATGGCTATAGCCGTCATTCACTTCCATTTAGTCCAAAAATATATAATAAAAGAGTTTTAACAAAGCTACCTGATAGAGGTGATGTAATTGTTTTTAAAACTCCTGTAGATAATAGAACGGATTATATCAAAAGATTAATAGGCTTGCCAGGCGATATAATCCAAATTGTTGATAATAATTTATATCTAAATAATATAAAAGTTAAGAAAGAAAAAATAGAAAATTTAACAAGTATTCATTGCGGGAACGAAATTATAAATGCTATTTTTTTTAAGGAAACTTTACCAAATGGAAAGAGATACATAACGGTATATCGAAATAATGGAACAATGATGAACACAGATAAATATATTGTTCCAGAGAATCATTATTTTTTCATGGGTGATAATAGAGATTGTTCAAAGGATAGTCGTTTTTTAAGTAGCGTTGGCTATGTTAATATTAATAATCTTGTTGGCAAAGCTAAATTAATTTTTTTTTCAAATGAAAAAAAAAGGGGGTCATTTTTTAAATTTTGGAAATGGAACAAAAGTTTAAGGTTAGAGCGTTTCTTTAAAAAGATTCAATGAAAAAAAATATTAATAAATTTCAAAAAGAATTAAATATCAAGTTTAAAAATAAATATTTATTAATCAAAGCGTTAACGCATAAAGGTGCAAACAAAGAAATTAATAATGAAAAACTTGAATTTTTAGGTGATAGAGTAATTGGTTTAGTTCTGTCGAAAAAAATATTTGATCTTTATCCAAATGAAAATGAAGGGGTTTTGGATAAAAGATTTGCTAATCTTGTAAATAGAAAAATTTGCTGTGAAATAGGTTTATCCATAGGAATTCACAAATATATTATTACAGGAAACAGTAAGAAAAAAATTAATAAAAAAGGTGAAAAGATAATAAGTGATTGCTGCGAAGCACTGATTGCAGCAATTTATATAGATCAAGGTTTTAAATATGTTAGTGATTTTGTTCTTAGAGTCTGGAAAAAAAATATTGATAAGTCCTCTGTAACAATTTTGGATTCAAAAACCAGATTGCAGGAGCTTTCTCTTAAATTATATAAAAAACTTCCTCTCTATCGTTTATTAAGCACCGAAGGACCTAGACACAATCCAATTTATAAAATTTCTGTTACTATAACTGGTTCTAAAGATTTTCTTGGAAAAGGTAATTCCAAACAGCAAGCTGAACAAGATGGGGCAACAAAATTATTAAATTATAAAAATATAAATTAATATGTATTGGAAAGATAAAGGTTATTTATTGTCTAAAAATAATTTTGATGAAAATTCTATTATTATTGAGTCATTTACATTAGAGCATGGAAAATGCTCTGGTATAGTATACGGAGGAAATTCAAGAAAAAATAAAAAAATATTTCAAATAGGTAATAAAATTTTGATCAACTACAAATCAAAAAATGAAAATAATATGGGATATTTTGCTATTGAACTAATAAAACCCATATCACCAATGTTTTTTGATGATAAAAAAAGATCTATTTGCATTTTAACAGCCTGTTCAATTCTGAAGATTTTGTTACCAGAACGTCAATTAAATAAAAAAATTTATAATTCATTTGAAAATTTATTAAATAATTTTAATTCCGATGATTGGATAAGACTATATATTTTATGGGAACTGTCTTTAGTTAAGGAACTGGGATTTGAAATAAATCTTCCCGATAAAAAAAGTTCTTTAAATACCATCAATTATACTACTGGTATAAATAATAAAGTTTTCAAAATACCAAAACTTTTATTAAAACATAAAATTAAAAATATTTCAAAGAACGAGATTACTGAAGCTTTAATTTTTAATAAAAACCTGTTATTGCAAAATTTTATTTTTCCTAATAGAATCAAACTTCCCTTATCGAGAAATATTTTGGAAAAATATTTTTACTAATGGATTCCGAGCATGCCAAAAGATCAATATTAAAGACTGTTACATGGAGAATTACAGCTTCCCTAGACACATTTGTTATAGCGTGGATTATAACAGGTAATTGGAAAATGGGAGGATCTATTGCTGGAATTGAAGTTATAACAAAAATGTTTTTTTATTATTTTCACGAAAGGATATGGAATAAAATTAAATGGGGAAAAAAAAAGTGGTGGTGGTTGTCATAATTTGTCTGCAATTTCATCAGCAAAATATGTTATTATTGCGCTAGCCCCAGCTCTTTTAAAAGATATTAAACTTTCATATATAGCGTCTTCATTCAAAATATTATTCTTTATTCCATTTTTTATTAAACTGTATTCTCCAGAAACTTGATAAGCAAAAACTGGAATTTTAAAATTTTCTTTCACTAATTTTATTATATCTAGATAAGGCATTCCCGGTTTAACCATCACGAAATCGGCTCCCTCCCTTATGTCTAACGCAACTTCCCTTAGTGATTCAATCGAGTTATTAAAATCCATTTGATAATTTTTTTTATTACCTTTTAAAGTTTTTTTTGAACCCACAGCATCTCTAAAAGGTCCATAAAAATTCGAAGCATATTTTACTGCGTAAGATAGTATTTGAACTAATTCGTGGCCGTTTTTATCAAGAGCTTTCCTTATTTCACCAATTCTACCGTCCATCATATCTGATGGTGCGATTAGATCACATCCCATTTCAGCAAGTAAAATAGATTGTTTAACTAAAATTTTTACTGTTTCATCATTATTTACATAATTATTTTTTATCACTCCATCATGACCATGAATTGTGTAAGGATCTAACGCAACATCACACATTAATCCAATTTCTTTATAATTTTTTTTAATTAACTTGAGTGCTCTGCATATAATATTATTTTTATTTAATGCTTCGGAACCTTTATTATTTTTTTTAGAAATTGAAACATTTGGGAATAAAGCTACCATAGGGATTTTTTTATGAATAGCTCTTTCAACTAATTTTTCAATTTTGTCTAGTGAATATATATAGACTCCAGGCATTGCTTTGATTGATTCTTTAATATTTCTACCCTCTTTAATAAAAATAGGCCAAATAAGATTATTGGGCGATAAATTGTTTTCCTGCACAAGTTTTCTTGACCAACAAGTTTTTCTATTTCTTCTTAATCTAACACTAGGATACGATCCAATATTTTTCATTTGATAATCTTTCTCATTTTATATTAGAGTTTATATTATTATAATTAATAATAATATTGTGAAAAAATTAGCTTATTATTTGATATCAAATAGTGAAAAAAGAAAAAAGAATCCACTTAAAGCCTTGTTTGACTGATTATAGGTTCAATTAAGCTGTAAAAATTTAAATCAAAATATTGTGGTATAAATTGTAATACTATATATATGTAGTAAAATATTAGCTTTGTCGGTGCCAATATATAAAAAAATAAAAATAAAAAGAGTTA
>Ga0187827_10008601_pt1 | contig 11014 bp, 8 predicted proteins | sample ETNtaG_39_FD_167969 | JGI IMG/M metagenome (GOLD analysis project Ga0187827, IMG submission 167969) | Marine microbial and viral communities from oxygen minimum zone, Eastern Pacific Ocean - ETNP2014_SV_150_PacBio MetaG (Illumina Assembly) | ecosystem: Environmental > Aquatic > Marine > Hypoxic... | reverse complement strand
AACTGTACAAAGCCACACACGGCAGGCATGGACTTCAGCCCTTCAGACCGATGGCGCGATCCCACGCCTGCCGCAGCGTCTCTCCTCGGGCGCAAAGTTCCCGCGGGGGCCGCCATCCAAGCCCTGCCCCACCACGAAGACGGCGGGCAAGGGCACGCCAGGCGCAAGCGGAGTTGTAACGCAGCCTGATTTCTCTTGAAGCGTCCAAGCGTCGCGGGAGGATCTGATCCCGTCTCTTCAGGGCTCGTTCGACTCCCCTGCAGATCAGATCCCGGCTCTGCTCGGGCGCCAGACTGACACAGCACGTCTTGGAAACGCCTCGTTTCACAGCCGCCGTTTCGACACCCTCGACCAGGTTGGAGATCTCTTTCGTCGCCGCCAGATCGCCACTCAGGAAAACGACGGGAACACCGACCTCGCCGGCGATCCCGACAATGAGGCCGATTTCCCCAATCTCCTCGGTCCCCAGACTCACACGCTCGAGACGCCGACGGCTGTACGTGTGTCGCAAGTGTCCACCCTCAGCCCCCGCCATCGCATGTTGCCCAATGATGAGAACTGCATCGAAGTCTTCGTCCAAACCTGCAAGCCAACTGGCTCGGCGCCCCCCATGTAGCAGACGCGCAGGCGAAGCCAGGCGTTCGGCGGGCAGAGTATCTCCCGGACCGTGGTTATCGATCACCAGGATCTGGGTTGCCCCCGCCGCTACGGCCCCGCTCACGGCGGCATTGACCTCGGCAATCCACAACTGGGACCACTGTCGACGAAGTTCAACGTCCTGTGGGAGATTCGAGTCACGCACGTCGAAACCGGACACCCCACTGACGCCTTCAAGGTCCGTGACGAGATAGACTTTCACCGGACATGCTCCGATCGAAACCACGAGGCAAACTCATGATAACTCGTGACCCAGCAGTCGTCACCAAGCATCGCCAATGCCTCGGAGACAGGGGTCATGTCGATGCGTCCAACGTCCTTTGGGTCCAGATAGATATTCGTGATCCCGCCGCTGGCATGGGCCGTGTGTAGTCGTTTGGACAGGATCTCGCCGAAATTGTCCTTGTGCCATCCCCCGTGGGCATACAATCCGTGCCACGTATCCAACGAACTGAGTGGGTGCAAGGGACATGTAGACACGGGGATCTCCACGACATCCCCTTCCATCACCGGCAGGCCCAGTTTTCGCCCACGTGGGGCGAGCATCGATGTGGAGTAGTGGAGATTCAGGTTGTTCAGGATCGGATACAACGGACGCGGATCTACATTGCCGAAATGCGGGGCGCGAAACCCGGTCATCGTCACACCCAGTGTCTCCGCAACCACTCGCTGACACCGCTCGATCTCCGCACCACGCTCCTCGATACTCAGCGCCTCCCACTTCCGATCGTTGAGGTCTTCACGCCTGGAAACGAAACGGCCCGGGGCATTGACGAGTTCTGGGTGAGAGTAGGAATGATTCACCAATTCGTGTCCACCCTCCACGATCGCACGATGCTCGTCTGGATAGTCTTCCACCCAGCGGCCAACGACGGCGAAACTCGCTCTCCCATTCAGGGCACTGAGTTGGTCCACGATCTGCGGCAGGGCGTCCACATCTTCGGGGAAGTCGACATCGAATGACAACAGCAGGCACGAACGTCGACCATTCCAACGGGTCTCCCCATCAAAGGCAGCTTCAAGTCGTGAGGTGAACCAACCCGCAAGGAGATGGCTCGCCAATTGGGCCCCCCGACCGCCATGGCGCATGACCCGCATTCGCAATCCGCTGGGTTCGTAACCTGGCATCACCCGACCTGTGACAGTGGGGTATCTGCGGGCAGTCGCACGTTGTCGACATTGAGACGAAACCACAGTTCGAGACACAGCAGGCTCCAGACCTGCTGCGACTGACGACTCGCGTGAGCCCCCCAGTGGTCGAGCAAACCAGCCACAGCATGCGGCTGCAGCAGTCCTCTCGCTTCCACGGCCTTCGGAGCCAGGACACGACGAATCGATGTCTCCACACCATATCGAGCCCATTGTGCGAAGGGAACAGCCAGTCCCTGTTTGCGCCGCTGCGTCGTCGAATCAGGCAACAGTGGAGCCAGGGCTCGTTTCAGCGCCACTTTCTCCTCGCCTCGATTCACCTTCAACCGGTGAGGCAGCCACATGACGTATTCCACCAGCCGATGATCCAGGAACGGTGTGCGACCTTCCAGCGAGACAGCCATTGTCATTCGGTCGGTTCGTGCGAGCATGCAGTCGGGCAGGCGCAGCCGCTGTTCGCAGAACATGAGCGTCTCGAGATCGTTGCCCGCGGGAGACTCCGCCGCGATCTGCTCATAGAGTCGTCGAGCTGCCCCCGTGGGTGACATGGAGGTGACGGTCGCGAGTTCGTCATCTTCAAAGGCCGACACCCAGGACAGTGCGCGACCGGGTGCAGACTGTGCCGACATGGCCATGGCCCGTGTCAGAGAATGACCAGGTGCAGCCTGCCGGCCTGCTGCGGCCAGGGCCAGCCGCAGAGGCGCTGGCAGGATCCTCATCCGCTGGATACTCCGATCCCGCACATAGCGGGTGTAGCCGCCAAACAGCTCGTCCGCCCCCTCGCCCGTGAGGACAACCTTCACGTGTTTACGAGCCAGTTCAGACACTTGGTGGGTCGGTACAATAATGGGATCGGCGAAGGGTTCGTCGAAGTGGTGCAGAAGCTTTGGTAGCAGATCGACGCGTTCTGCGGTGCAGTCCACCTCTCGATGGCGAGTTCCACAGTGGTCAGCGACGGCCCGAGCATGGGTGGTCTCGTCGACGCGTGACTCTTCGCTGAAACCGATGGAGAAGGTCTGAACGGGCTCATCCATGTGCTGGGCCATGAGCGCAACCACGCCACTGGAGTCCAACCCGCCACTCAGAAATGCGCCGAAAGGCACGTCACTCATCAGGCGAAGACGAACAGAATCGCTGAGCAGTTCGCGAATCTGGTCGGCGGCGACGTCGACACTGACGTCATCGCCCGACCTAGGAGAGCGCCACGGTTCCCAGTAGGCCCACTCTTGGATCTGCCCGTCCGCTTCCACGATGAGCGCCTTCCCCGGAGGAAGGCGACGGATCCCTTTGAACATCGTCCAGGGGGCTGGCAGGTATCGGAGACTGAGATAGAGTTCTACTGCTTCTTCGTCGACCTCGAAGTGACCATCCGAAAGGATCGCCTTGATCTCCGATCCGAAATAGATCCGATCATCGACATGCGCGTAAAAAAGAGGCTTGATGCCCAACCGGTCACGGGCGAGCAACCAACGATGTGAACGGGTATCCTGGAGGGCGAATGCAAACATGCCATTGAGACGGGCGAGCATCTGCTCGCCGTGTTCCTCATACAGGTGCGGCAGCACTTCCGTATCGGAATGGCTCGCAAGTTGGTGGCGTTCCGCCTCCAGTTCACGACGCAGATCAGTGTGGTTATAGATCTCACCATTGAACACGACGTGCACACTTTGATCTTCATTCGCCGCCGGCTGCTGACCATGCTCAACGTCGATGATCGAGAGCCGGCAATTCGCCATGGCCCCTCCCTCGTCAATACGCAGTCCGATAGCGTCAGGCCCCCGATGCTCGATGCTATGGGCCATGCACGTGATGGTCTCCTCTGAAACTTCGGGCCCATGCAGCCGAATCACGCCGGCGATCCCACACATTCTACCGTTGCCTCAGCGAAACGTTGATGATGGGGACACGGGTCAGTCTGCCACCAAACTTGGCCTTGTCGTAAGGATGTCGAGGCTGGCAAGTCCCAGAGAGATCCCCCCCCACGCCTCGCTTCCCATACGAGCGATCACGAGACTCAGCCCATGTCGAAGCAGGCGGGCGATCAGGAGCCCCGCAAAGACCGCGAGGTGGCCTGTAGTGGAGGTAGGGGTCTCGGCGCGTGAGCACGACATTACCTGCCAGCACTGATGAAGAGGAACCTGTTGAATCGACGGAGAACGGAGACCGACAAACGCCGTCGCTCCTTCGTTACCGACTCCATAAATCAGTTTCCATTCCCGTGATGAATTTCGAAGAGAACGCACATCTGATCACGATAGAGAAGCTTGAGGTATTTCTGCCGGAATGACTCGTGAAAGGGATCGAGGAAATACTGTGGGAATCCCATGGCGTGCCGGGTGTCCGATACCCGAATCACACGGGCAATATGGGTGATTCCCAGTTTCCTGAGTCGGGCGAGGAAGTCTTCCGGGGTGGTGTAGTCATCATAGCGCAGAATTGCCTGATGCGGGTGATCCCACATGTACGGTGCGTTCAGATAGAACCCTCGCACCATCCCTTGCAACAGCACTTTGCTTTTCGCAGGCAGGTGCTGATTCGCAAACTCGAAAACGCCGTAGTTATGCTCCCGAGCACGTAGAAACTGGCTCGGTGTTTCTCGCCCGAACACAACGTCTCGAACGGGTTCAAAGAGGGAGTACTGCCAGGTCACATTCAGCACAAGGGTACTGACGAACACTGCGCGAAAAACCAGCGCAGCCGGTCGCCACTCGTGACGCGAAAAGTAGGCCGCAGCCCAGCCAGCAGCGGCAGACGCGAAGACGAACAGGACCAGGCCGTATCTCGGATTCATGTGCAGGGCGCGGATGATGATGACATAGTAGCACAGGCAGAACACCATCAGCCTTCGCAGACGAGGATGCCTCCATCCCAGCACAGTAGCAGGCAGCAAGGCGATAAAGTGAATGCCCGTCGCCTTCTGCAATCCACCCTTGAGGAAAGCCCAGGACCAGGGGGACATCGCTCCCAGGTAGCTCGTCCACCATTTGGCGGAGGGGATCCATCCTCCAAGCAGCCCTGAATCGGGGCCCATCTGACCACTGAGAATGACCGGAGAATTGCCAAAGGGGAGCCCCCCGAAAAGTCCGTTGGCCAGCGGCCATATTGGATTCCCAGCCATGAACCACGCCCTCAGATACCAAGGCAGGGCGAGGGCCAGTGCGATCGCCAAAAACAACGCCCCCAGACGCAGACCCGATATCAATCTTCCCGAAGTGCGCAGGCCAACAGAGACGATGACTGGCACGGCGACCACCAGTGTCGCCAAACCTTGGTGTTTCGTGCTGATCGCCAGTCCAGCCAACAGGCCCGTCAGGACCAGCTCTCGCGTTCTACGCGTCTGCGTCCAGTTCGCCAGCGCCCAGAACGCGAGAAACTGAAAGAAACATAGACCTACATCGATATAACCTTGAGTGCCAAAAACCGTGACCAACGGCATCGAAAGGAAGATGGCGCCAGCACACAATCCAACGTCCCTGTTGAAATAGCGCTCCCCAAATCCGATCACTCCCACGACACAAAGAAAGAGCGTACTCCAGTGGATCAGCTGAGCGAGAGATCCTTCCCGCAGGGCCAACCCAACCGCATAGAGCAGATTCATGGTGTCTGGATACAGGGCTCCCGTAATCGTGCCCTCGAAGCTGAGGAAGCCTTTCTGCAGGAAGATCTTGGGCAACGCCAACTGGTAGGCGAGAGGATCCGTAGCCCCATGCGGTGGTGCGGCGGCCTTGAGGGCTGTCAGTACGAGTCCCAGAGCAATGAAGCCGACGACAAGCAACCTCCACGGATCTCTAGTGAAACGCGATTCACGAAAACGAGAAACGAGGCCTCGGACGCCCACCAGGTAACAACCAGCTACCATCCACGCCACCGATACCGCCGCGACAACCGTTGGGAGCAGAAAACCCGCGATCCCGAGCACAAGCATCGTCAGAGCCAGGGATCCGTAGCCGATACCTGCGGCGAACGTCGCACGTTCAAACGGGTTCGTGAACGCAAACTGCCCTCTGCGCAGAATCTCACGTCCCGTGCCGATTGCACTCAGCATGAGCAGGAGGATCGAGATAAGATCGATCATCGGCTCAACAGATCACGAAGCAGGTCAATGTATCCCAGCAGACTGTAGTAGTAGTAGAAGATCCCGATGGCCCACGACAACAGGACCAGCTCGATCCATCGCCGAGGACGCAGCCACTGATTCGTTCCACCGTCGCGTTGGTTGATCATGTCTTTCATGCAGGTCGCCCATGGCATTGGCGAAACCAGGCTTCGAGCATCAGTAGTGCCCATAGTTGCTGACTGAAATCACGTGCACCGGCCAGGTGTCGATCGACCATTGTTGAAACGGTTTTCGGTTCGAACATTCCACGATGGGCGATGGACTCGGGACTCAGCAGGTCAAGCATCCAAGATTTCAGATCACATTGGAGCCAGCTGGCCAGAGGCACGGCAAACCCGTGTTTTGGGCGTCGTAAGATCGGACCAGGGATGTAACGCTCAGCCACACGGCGAAGTAACCGCTTCGAGGACCGCAGATCGTATTTGTGGCGCGTCGACACGCTGGCCATGAAATCGATGACTTCATGGTCCAACAGAGGCGACCGCACTTCGAGAGAACAGGCCATACTCATGCGATCAACCTTTACCAGAATGTCGTCCGTCAGGTAGGTCATCAGATCGAACCACAGCATGCCCTGTTCCTCACCAAAGGCCTGTGCCTCATAGGAAGCGTAACTGGCATCAGCGCCATTATGGCGACCATCGCTCAAGCTGGCAGTGAAACCTGCTCTGTAGAGGGACTGCTTTGTGGCGGGTGGAAAAAAGAAGGCCCACGACGTGTGCGGGAGTTGACGCACCGTGCTGGCGTACTCCAGGAATCGTTTGAGTTTCTTACGTCGGCTGTGACCGAAATAGGTTGGCGGTTCACTCATTCGGTCACCCAGTCCATCGACCAACTGATGAAACAGGCCAGGCAGCCTGTTATACGTGTCCGCCCATTTGCGGGCTTGATATCGACGATATCCGCCGAACACTTCATCACCCCCGTCTCCACTGAGGGCGACGGTCACCTGTTTCCGCGTCATTTCTGCAACCCGATAGTTCGGGATGGCTGACGAGTCCGCAAAAGGTTCGCCAAAATGGCTCACCATCCGTGGCACCAGTCCAGCCACATCGTAGTCGCTGACGAATTCGGTGTGATCCGTCTGCAGATGCTGAGCAAACTCTCGGGCCGGACCCACTTCGTCGAAACTCGGATCGCCAAAACCCACGGTGAAGGTGCGCACAGTCTTCGCGCCCACCTTTTGCATCATTGCCACGATGAGTGACGAGTCGACGCCGCCACCGAGAAACGCACCCAATGGAACATCCGACTCCAGCCGGAGTCGCACGGACTCACACAGCCGATCATCGAGTTCGTCGACGAGGTCTTCTTCGGATCGGCGATCCGTCTCTCCGAGACGATAGTCGACGGTCCAGTATCGGTTCTGCCTCAGCTGACCATCACGAAAAACCGCAACAGTCGCCGGTGGCAGCTTCTTGGCGCCGCGATATGGGGTTCTCGGATGGGGGATGAACAGGTAGGTCAGGTATTCGTCGATGGCGATTGGATCCAGATCGGTATCGATAGAGGAGTCCTCGACCAATGCCGTCAGCTCTGAGGCAAAGCAGAGCCTGCCATCTGTAAGGGCGTAGTAGAGCGGCTTCTTTCCGAGTCGGTCGCGCGCCAATACCAGCGTCCGATCCACACTGTCCCACAAAGCGATAGCGAACATACCGCGCAAATGACGCACGAAGTCCTCACCCTCGTCTTCGTACAGATGGATGATCACTTCGGTGTCAGACTGAGTCTTGAACTGATGTCCCTTGGCCTGCAGGCGGTCACGCAACTCTCGGAAGTTGTAGATTTCACCATTGAAGACGAGATGAATCCTGTTGTGTTCATCACTCATCGGCTGTGCACCCGTCATCAGATCGATCACCTTCAGGCGTCGCATCCCAAGACAGACTTGAGGTCCTGAGTGAAAACCCTCCGCATCAGGACCTCGGTGCGTGATGGCATCGCACATTCTTTGAACCAGCTCCCGATCCCCCTTCTGGCGAGGATCGGCGTTCACGCAGCCGGCGATGCCACACATGGCTCTTCCCCACAAAGGCGATCGTAAAGACGACGCATGGTGGACGCCGTCCCCTCCCAGGTCAGCTGACGCTCCAGCAGGCGTTCTCTAGCAGCTCTCCCCAAGCGCTCTCTTCCGTTGGGGTCGTCAATCAACTGTCGAAGAGCCCCCGCGAGAGCACCCACATCGCTGGCAGGAACAAGCAGTCCTGTTTCCTCATGATCGATGAGCTCACCCGTTCCGCCCACTTCGGTGGCCAGTGTCGCGCGTCCGGAAGCATGAGCCTCGAGCACAACATTCGGACGTCCTTCCGACAGACTCGGCAAGACCAGAAAGTCACAGGCATCCATCCACCGCGGCACATCGTCGGAGGAACAAGCCCCAACAAAGAGGAAGCCATCTGATAGGCCTGCTGCGGCAACACGTTCCTCAAGGACCTGCCGCTCGGGGCCATCCCCCACCAGAACGCACAACACACGTTTGTCACCCACCTCAGCGACGGCGTCGACGAACACGTCGAGCCCCTTCACCGGCACGAGCATACCGACGAATAGACAAAGGATCACGTCGGCCGGCAGGTTGACACTTCGTCGTGCCTCTTGCCGATTGCGAGGCTGAAACCGATCACTGACCCCATTGGCAACGACCTGCGTCCTGTTTTCGACACCGTGATCGTCTAGCCTCTGAGAGATCTGCTCACTGACGGCAGTGACTGCATCTGCACGTTGCACGAGCCACCGGTTGATGCGCTCACCCATCGGGTGGTCTGACAGTTTCATGTCACTACCACGAACACTGAGCAGAATGGGTCGCCGACGGCCCAGATTGGCCAGCCAGGCCACGGCTGCCGTCGTCGTCCACTGGCAGTGATAGAGGTCGCAGTGTTTTCCCTGCCTGCGCGCCGCCCAGGCGAAAGCGAGCAGAAAGAGAGGGATCTGAACCCGCGTGAGCCAACTGGATCGAATGTTGGTTGGAATCCCACCACCGTAGGCGACACGTTGCCCTGCAACAGGCAGGAAATAGCGAAACCGATGGACCGAGATCCCTTCGATCTTCTCGTGCCGAGCGATCCCTTTTTCGTGAGGCGCCACAACCGTCACCTGAGTACCCTGAGCCACGAGGGCTCGCGCCATCTCCAACACGAACGCGCCGAACAAATCGCCGCGGAATCGCGGAAATCCTGTGGTTAGAATGCAGACGTGCATCGCAATGATCTACTTGCTCTCTTCCATGTCATAGAGCATGGCAAAAAGCAAAAACTGCAACCCCATCAAGACCATCAGGGCGCACACCACCGCTCGCGGTCCACTCACGCCCACTCCCTCGACCTGCTGATAGACAAGGTACCCGCCGAACACGACTCCGATCGGGAGAAAGAGGAGACCAAACAGGTAAAAGAAGAGCAGTGGATGGAAGTCACGAACGAGATACCGGAAGAGAATTCGCCAGAAGAAATCGCGGATCAGCATGGGCGTCACCTTCAGCGCATATCGAAGTCCCTTGATCTGTGACTGCCTCTCTCCTTCCAGATAGATCGCTCGCCTGGGCACGTCGACGACCCGAAGACCGTACGCATTGAGACGAACGAGGAAGTCCATGGGATAGCCATATCCCTTCCACGCCGAATCCCAGTCCACAAGATCGATGGCACGTCGCGTGATGGCCGTAAAGCCATCGACAACATCGAAAATCTTGTAGTATCCACTTGCCATCTTGGTCATGAAGGAGATCATCGCATTGGGCAGCATCCGAGACCAAGGCATGTCGTCGAGGCCGTCATCGGGCATGAGAAAGCGATTGCCTTTGCTGTAGTCGGCCTTTCCATCGATCAATGGATCCAACAGCGCCGGTATCTGCTCCATCGGCATTTGATGATCTCCACCGGTGACGACACAAAGGTCACACTGATCTTCACTGGCCCGTCGATACCCGGTGATAATGCCCTGCCCGACGCCTTGATTCGTTGCGTGGTCGACAAGGACGATCCGAGGATCCCCGACAGCCTTCTGCCGAACGGCATCCGCTGTGGAGTCGGTGCTGCAATCATTGACGACGTAGACGACATCGATGATCTCGGGCACTGCATCCAGCGTGGGCCCGATCAGCCGTTCCTCGTTGTAGGCAGGAATGGTCAGTCCCACTTTGTTGTCTCGATACACGCGGCTCTCCGTTGCCTCTCAGTCGAGGGAATCCAACTCGATGGCGATACCGCCGCCTTGCAGCGATCGTGTCGCCGCCTCGAGAACTCTGACAACCCTCAGACCGTTGCGACCGTCGGTGAGAGGACGTCTCCCCTCCACGACGCTCTGCACGAAATGATTGCACTCCCGTTTCAACGGCTCAGAAAAATCGATCTTGGGGATCAGTACATCCCCCGCTCTTTGTGTCAGTTGGAACTTTCCGAAGGAATCGAACTCCCCGAGTGAATCGTCCAGTTGCTCCCGATCTATGCCTTTGTCGAACAGTTGAATCTTGCCTTCGGTACTAGCGTCATCGTATACGACCATCTTCCGGCTTCCCACGACCGTCATGCGACGAACCTTTCCCGGGTCGAGCCAACTCACGTGGATGTGGACGGCCACGCCGCCCTCAAATTCCAGATCCAGATACACCACGTCTTCGACGCCGGCCTGCAGATACGTATAACCTCTGGCAGCAACCCGAAGGGGCTCTCTCTTGAGCCAGCGCATGGCGATCGAGATGTCATGTGGTGCGAGGTTCCAGAGCGCATTCACGTCCTGCCGCACGACACCGAGATTCAAACGCTGCGAATAGATGTAGTACACCTGCCCCAACTCGCGGGCCTCGATCAGATCTTCCACGTATTCGACAGCGACATTGAACTCGAACGTATGACCCACCATGAGCTGAACATTTTGACCATCTGCCTCTTCGATGAGGCGTTCGCACTCTCTGGACGTTCGAGCGAGCGGCTTCTCAACGAAAACGCTGCGTCCCGATTCCAGGATGCGCAGAGCCAGCTCGTAGTGGGTATCCGCTGGCGTGGCCACCACAACCGCGTCGATCGCGCTATTCTTCAACACATCGTCGACGGAGGCGGTAAGATCAACGCCCGGATACTGGCGCCCGACGTT
>Ga0187827_10008599_pt1 | contig 11016 bp, 7 predicted proteins | sample ETNtaG_39_FD_167969 | JGI IMG/M metagenome (GOLD analysis project Ga0187827, IMG submission 167969) | Marine microbial and viral communities from oxygen minimum zone, Eastern Pacific Ocean - ETNP2014_SV_150_PacBio MetaG (Illumina Assembly) | ecosystem: Environmental > Aquatic > Marine > Hypoxic... | reverse complement strand
CAAGGCCCGTGCACGCTTCGCAAACCATTGCGCGGCATCCAACCTGTGATTCGGTTATCTTGCCGCCATTCTGATTCAGACCAATTGAAGATGAATGAGCCCCAGAAACAATCACAGCCGCTGAGCAGGGCGGCCGAGACAGGAATCGTCGCGGCCATGCTGATCATTTCGGCGGTGCTGGGCATTTCCAGCATGATGCTGGATGGCCCCACCTTCGATGAACCGGTTTATCTGATGGCAGGGTACGAATACCTGAAGAACGGCAACTTTGAATTCAATCCGGAGCACCCACCACTGTGGAAAGAACTGGCGGCCATTCCGATCATTTTGAGTGGGGTAAAAGGCGAGCGGTTCAACCCGTGGGCGCCTGCTAATCCAATAGACATGCCCACGGCGTTCTTCAGAAGCCGTCTCGTTCTTTTTCTGCTGTTCCCTGTAACCGGACTCATTCTGTTTCTCTGGGCCAGAGAATGTTGGGGCATATACGGGGGAATGATGTCCCTCTTCTTCTATTCGTTCAGTCCAAACCTTCTGGCATTTGCGAGGCTTGTCACTCCAGACTTTCCGGTAGCCGCTTTTTCCTTCATCGCGACCTGGGCCTTCTGGAAGTTCTGTCAGAAACTGACCCCCTGGTCCTTTGCAGCGGCCGCCATTACTTTTGGATTGGCCATGTCATCACGGTTCACAGCACTTCTGCTGGTTCCATCATTCGGATTCATTCTTCTGCTCAGCGCAAGAGCCGGTAATGATTGTCCTCTTTGGAGAAAATACTCGTTCAAGAAACACTGGTGGCTGGTTGCAGCAATCCCAATGGCTCTGGCCTGCACAGGTATGGTAGTTGTTGCCGTCTGCTACGGAATTTCCGGTGTGCCCATTTACTTCCGGGGGCTGGCTAAGTTCTTCTCGCATGCCACCGACAGCGGACACTCAGCGTTTCTTCTTGGACAGTATTCCAATAATGGATGGTGGTATTATTTCTTTGTAGTCCTGCTTCTGAAAACGCCTGTTACCGCGCTTGTCGCGTCCGCCATCGCTGCAGCAAACGCTGTCAGGAATAAACAGCATCAGAATACTAATCTGTTCCTGTTCGTGCCTGCTATAGTTCTGCTTGCAGCGGCGAGTGTCAACAAGGTAAACTTGGGTATTCGTTTGATATTGCCGCTATTTCCTCTTGCATTTGTTTCAATCGGCCAACTGGCATTGATGCCGGCATTAAAGAAAAGAGCAATTCAAGTATGCTTTGGACTTGGCCTGATATGGTACGCCAGTTCTGCCGCACGAATCCATCCCCACTATATATCCTATTTCAACGAATTAGTTGGCCCCGAAAAGGGCTACAACTATTTGAGCGATTCCAACACTGATTGGGGGCAGGACCTGCCACGATTGGCCCTCTTTCTAAAGGAGCAAGGCGTTAGCGGCATTCTCCTGGCCTATTACGGATTGGATTCACTCCAGTATTATGGAGTGCAGGCGCAATATCTGCCCATTGGCGACCGGCACCAGGATGACAATATAGAGGAGAGGTCGAATGGTTATATCTGTAATGAGTCCCCCCGTTTATTGGCTATAAGCGTCACTTTACTAAAAGGGGTGACTCTTAAAGACCACGACACCTATAAGTGGCTTGAAGAGATGAAGCTCGTCCGCCGGATTGGCTACTCAATTCTCGTCTTTGATATTACCGGGAACGAGAAGGCCTCTGAAGAACTTGCCAAGATTCAGGGGAAATCTCAGCAGTCGCGGTGATGCTTCTTCTCGGCACTGTTTCGTGGTCGACATAGCTGCTTCGGAGAAATCCTGATTGACATCACAGACATCTGCTGCCAGCTTGGGCCTTAGCGGGGGACGACGGCAAACAAGGTGCACTTACTTACATAACAGGATTCTAAAAAAGGAGGACGCCATGCATCCATTGGCTGATTTGCAGGTTCCTGAAGGCAAAGTTGCCATCCACTGGTTCGAGCAAAGCACGTATGCCATAAAAGACTCAGCCGGCACGACCGCCATGGTCGATCCGTATTTCCCTACTGACCGCCCCGCGGCTAGTTTCAAATACGAGGACTCGCCTCACGATGAGTCCACACTTCCTGTCGATTACGTTCTCCTTACTCATAATCATGGGGACCACACGTTCCCCGAATCTCTGGCTCGAATTCACGAAAGCTCTCCGGACATCCGATGCATTGGGCCAAAAGAGAGCATCGGGAATATAGTGGAAAAGACCTCTATTCCCGGTGAACAGGTTACGGAGATCAAAGCGGGGGAGTCCTGCCTTCTCGGCAGTATGAAGGCCACCTTTGTCTATGCTAAAGCTCCCGAAGGTGACCCGGACCGGGGCATTAATCCTCCGGACGTGACGCATCTTGGATGCGTCGTTGATGCCGGCGGCATTGGAATGTATTTCTCCGGCGATGTGTTTAATTCCTTTGCTGAACGGGACGACCTGATTGAAGCCGTTGCCGGGCTGCAGCCGGACATCGGCTTTCTGACAAATCATCCGACCGAGGGAGAGTTCCCTTTCTTTGATGGGTCGGCAAAGATGGCAAAGAGGATCGGGCTGAAGCAAGCCGCGCCTGCACATTACGAATGCTTCGTGAAACGAGACTACGATCCCAACGAATGGGCGAAGGCTGTAGCGGAACTTGGAACCGAGCCAGTCATCATCCCCAGAAACAGCCACATCATCTACCCCTGATTTTGGATAATGGATGCCCCTGATTCCCGAATCGTGAAGGGTTTCTCAGATTCTCTCGTTCCACTCTCTGCTTGAATATTTTTCTGTGAACTCCCGGGCCACCTTGCGCTCCTCGGCCGCCATGGTGCCTGAAACCAGATCGAGGTCGAGGGCATCCTCGAAACCGTTGCACATGGCATCGGCCAGATCGTTGAACGAGACCGTCTGTCCGATGACCTCGCACAGGGGAAGGACTTCGGGGGTCATGGGGTTCGGCTCGAGTGGGATGAAGCCGTGTTCGAGTACGACCCGTTTGGTCCAGCGCTGGGAAGTGCCGACCAGTTTCTTGTCCTGGTAGACGATGTCGTAGGGAGAGGTGCGGACCGTGCAGAAGGCTGCGGTGTTGTTGGTGCAGGCGTCTTCGCAGCCCCGCTGGCGGACATCTGCGCCGGCGAGCTTCAATCCTGCCACCAGGCCCTCGTTGAGCATCGAATAAACTTTGCCCGTGTCTGCGGGCGCATCGCCTTCGGAGACGGAGGCGACAAATGAAAAGGTCATTTCACGGTGATGAAATATGGCCCCGCCTCCGGTGACTCTTCGGACAAATCCGTAGCCGTTCGAGCGAATTTCATCCAGGTCAAATTCTGCGATTCGCTGGCCGTAGCCGATGGAGACCGCAGAGGGTTCCCATTGGTAGAAGCGGAGGGTTGGCCTGCTCTCTTGCGGATGCTTATCTGCCACGCGCAGGATGGCTTCATCAATCGCCATATTGCGTGCCGCGGTTGCGGGGCTATCGATGAGGAGTCGCCAGCGCGTTTTCATTTTCAGGCCCGCCAGCAGAGCTGCAGTTCGCGTGCGGCCTTCACTTCGTCCAGACGTCCGACCGGCATGCTTTGGGGGAGATTCTCGAAGGCCGCGGGATTCTCTTCCACCTCTTGCGCAATCTGCAGCATGGCATCGATGAAGCTGTCGAGAGTCTCCTTGCTCTCCGTTTCCGTCGGTTCGATCATCAGGGCCTCATGAACGATGAGGGGAAAGTAAATGGTCGGCGCGTGGAAACCGAGGTCGAGCAGTTTCTTTGCGATCTCCAGAGCACGGACACCGCCCTTCTTTTGCCGGTCTGCACTGAAAACGCACTCGTGCATGCAAGGGACATCATAAGGCAGGTCGTACGCATCTTTCAGTTTTGCCATGATGTAGTTCGCGTTGAGCACTGCGTTCTCGCTGATCCTCCGGATGCCTTCCGGGCCGTGCATCATGATGTACGTGTAGGCTCGCACCAGGATGCCGAAGTTGCCCATGAAGCTGCGGACGCGGCCGACAGAAAGGGGCAGGTCGGAATCCAGTCGATAGACCCCATCTTCTTCTACTACTCGCGGGACCGGCAAAAACGGTTCGAGCCTGGAAACAACTCCCACCGGTCCCGAGCCGGGGCCGCCGCCGCCGTGAGGTGTTGAAAATGTTTTATGAAGATTGAAGTGCATGACGTCGATGCCGAACTCCGCAGGAAGGCACTGTCCGACAATGGCGTTGAAGTTCGCGCCGTCCATGTAGAGCAACCCACCGGCTTCGTGGATCATCGCGGCGGCTCGGACGATGTTCTGATCGAAGAGGCCCAGCGTGTTGGGATTCGTGATCATCATGCCGGCGGTCTGAGGACCAAGCTTGCTGCAGAGGTCTTCAAGGTCGACGAAACCGAATTCATCGGAATTCACCTGTACCGATTTGAAGCCACACAGCGCTGCACTTGCCGGGTTCGTGCCGTGCGCAGAATCAGGGATGAGAATCTCCAGGCGTTCACCGTCCGGCTCGTGATGTTTGTGGTAGGAACGAATAAGCAGAAGACCGAGGAATTCGCCGTGCGCACCCGCTGCCGGCTGAAGCGATATGGCATCGAATCCGGACACAGCGGCCAGGGCATTTTCGAGCGAATGAAGAAGAGCGAGCGCGCCCTGCAGCGTCTCATCCGGCTGGTAAGGATGAATGCGAGCCATGCCCGGCAGCTCTGAGGCCCAATCGTTCACCTTTGGGTTGTATTTCATGGTGCATGAACCCAAAGGATAGAAATGCGTGTCCACGGACATGTTCATCTGCGAGAGGCGCACGAAATGTCGCACAAGATCAAGCTGCCCGACTTCCGGCAAATCCGCGGGCTCTTCACGCAGCATTGAAGCCGGGATACATTCGTCGAGGCCGGGGGCACCTGCATCACTTTCAGGCAGAGGGACGGCCACCCGGCCGGGCCTGCTGTGCTCGAAGATGAGAGGTTCGGGTTCGGGATAGTTCATGGGGGACAGTTATCTGGAAGACCTCATTCAATGACGTCTGTCAGGGCAGCGGCAAAGTCTTGAATCTGTTTTTGCGTTCGTTGTTCGGTGGCACAGACGAGAAGCTCGTTGGCACGAGACTCATCAAACTGTCCGAGCGGAACGCCTGCCAGAAATCCTTTCTCGAGCAGATCGGTCACTACGCCGGTTGCCGGCTTTCCGCAATCGATGACAAACTCGTTGAAGTATGAAGATGAACTCACTGGCTCCACGCCGCCTTGTTTCAACAGTGCCGCAAGTTGATGAGCCTTCTGCGTGCACAGGGCGGCGACTTTTCTGAGGCCCTGTTTGCCGAGCGCGCTCAGGTACACCGTTGCACGGAGAGCGAGGAGCGCGTGATTGGTGCAGATATTCGATGTAGCCCGCTCGCGTTTGATGTGCTGCTCACGCGTTTGAAGGGTCAGGACATATGCTCGGTCCCCGCGTTCGTGGCGCGTCTGGCCTACGATGCGACCGGGAATTTTTCTCACGTGTTTATCGCGTGTGGCGAGCATGCCAAGTCCCGGCCCCCCGAGCGCCGGAGGGATACCCAGGCACTGGGCCTCACCGGAAACGATATCTGCGCCGCATTCACCCGGTGATTTCAGCAGCGCGAGCGCGATGGGATTCGCGCTGACGACCAGCAAGGCGCCGGCACCGTGTGCGAGCTGGGCGAGCGATTCGAGATCTTCGATGCCGCCGTAAAAATTCGGCTGCTGAACCACGACCACCCGCGGCGGCGAATCAGACTGCAATGCCGAAGCGAGCGACTCATGCGAGGTGACGCCATTCTCCAGAGCAATATCGCTCAGGGGCGCATCCAGGTATTGCACGTAAGTGCGGATGGTCTGGATGTATTCAGGATGGACACCCGCAGAAATGGCTACCGCGTCCTGGCGGACGATGTTCTGTGCCATGAGGACGGCCTCGGCCAGCGCGGTAGCACCGTCGTAGAGGCTGGCGTTGGCGACTTCCATTCCGGTGAGCTGGCAAATCAGACTCTGGTACTCGTAGAAGACCTGCAGGTTGCCCTGGCTCGCCTCGGCCTGGTACGGGGTGTACGAGGTGTAAAACTCCGACCGGCCGGAAATGAAATCGACCACCGGCGGAATGTAATGGTCGTACATGCCGCCGCCGGCAAAACAGATTTTGCTGTCGAGCGATTCGTTGGCGGCCGACAGTTCCTGCGCGTGCGCCATCATCTCCGGCTCTGAGAGAGCTTTGGGAAGATCGAGTTCCCCTGTAAATCGGATCTCCGCGGGAATGCTCTCGAACAGTGCCGCCACACTTGGCGCGCCGATGGCCGCGAGCATCGCATCACGATCCTCGTCCGTGTTCTGAACGTATGGCATCTAGTGATCCCCGGCGATTTCGCTGTATTGCGCTGCTGAGAGGAGTCCTTCGGTATCCTGATCGAGGTTGGCCGGTTTCAGCTTGATCATCCATCCCGCGCCGAAAGGGTCTTCATTGAAGACGTCAAGATTATCTGGGAGGGACTCGTTCGCCTCGACGACCTCACCGGCAACCGGTGCATAAAGATCGGAAGTGGCCTTTACGGATTCAATGAGGCCGAAGGGATCACCGGCCTCAAAAGATTCGCCCGTCTGGGGCAGTTCGAGGTAGGTGAGATCAGTCAGTTCTTTGACTGCGTAATCAGTGATTCCAACGAGAACCAGGCCACCGTCTACTTTGGCCCATTCGTGGGTTTCACCGTATTTGCGGTCGTCGGGATACATGTGCTGAGAAGGTATGTGAGGTCTCGAATGTCAGTAAGAATCGGTCTCGCGGGAGAGCGCGTTAATGTATCGCTGGCCTTTTTCAAGTTCAATCAGAGTGACGATTGAGGGATTCCTGATCCGGACATGTAAATTGGTCCCCCATAGGACTTGCTCCCCCGGTGCCTTAGGGGTTTAATTTGTCATCACCAAATCGGTGCAGTTAATTCATCCTCGTCGGAAAGCAGTAATGAGCGACGAACAGGCTACTGGCGGATACGAGACTCAGGGCAATACAACTCTGGAGTTTGTATTACGTGGCAACGACCTGAAGACCGCCATCATCAACAACCTGAAGACTACCCCCTGGTGGGTCATTTCCGTGGTCCTGCATGTGGTTGCCGTGATGATCCTTGCACGGGCCATCGATATGTCGACCCCGCGCCGGGCGGATGATCTGGTACTCATGGCGGAAATCAAGAATGATGATTTCAAGCCGCTCGACCTCAAAAAAATCGAACAGGTCTTCGAACAGATAGAAGTGGAGCAAGAACGTGTCCTTGAGGCGCCGACGCTCATGAAGGTGCCGCAGGTGGAGATGACCGAGCCCACCGAGTTCACCAATGAAATTGACGTGTCCCCTTCTCTAAGTGACGTCTCCGACATTGAGGCCGGCGATTTTACCGACATTGAAGGCGATTTTGATGAAGGAGACCTGGGCGATTTCGATGAAGGTGGAGGCGGGCTCGACGTGCTCGGCGTCGATGGTGGATTCAATGCCCGCGGCAAGAGCAATTACGGCGATGTGATCAGCGATCTGGGCTCCCGAATGATGAAGATCGGGAAGAAGAAGAAGTATCGAGGGGATGTGCTGCTTATCTGGCTGATGGATGCTTCGGTCAGCATGAAGGACGACCAGGAGGAGATTAAGAATCAGCTCTGGACCATGGACAAGAAATTCAGGGAACAGGAAGGTGCCGGCAAGCTGATGCAGGCAGTCGTTTACTTCAGCGACCGTCCTCAGTTGTGGCTGTCAGCAACTCCCGATATTGACCAGGTGATGGAGGCCATAGAAAACATTGAGCCCAGCCCTCCCGGCACAAAAGAGAACGTCATGGCCGCGGTGGAATTTGTGGCCAAGCACAAACAGTTCAACCGGCCTGGGCTTCGTGCGAGAAAGGTCGTCGTACTCGTAGATGACGATAGTGGCGATGATTCGAAGGACGTCGAAGATGCGCTCAGAGCACTGAAACAGGCCAAAATGAGCCTGTTCGCCATCAATCGCGAATGCCCCTTCCAGAGCACCACCCTTTACGAATCATATGAATGGGTGGATGACGATGGTGAGAAGTTTTCAGGCCGCGGCTATGTGATACGCGGTCCTGAAACAGCGCGTCCTGAAATCACGCACATCCCCTGGGGCAATTTCGAGTATCACAACTACCGGGGAGGCGGCGTGAGCATGGGCGGCAAGATCATGTCCGGCTTTGGCATTTACGACATCAGCCGCCTCGCCTACTACACCGGGGGCGCCTATTACATCCTCGGGGAATCTCAGGATGTGTATGACTGGGAATTGATGGAGCGTTATCGTCCTGAGCTGGTCTCACGAACTGATTATGATGCGAGAACTGCCCGCAACCCGTTCAAACGCGTCATTGAAGAAGTATCGAAGGAGTGGAGAGAGACACAGTGCGGCGGATGGTTCCGGCCAGACCAGTTGAACACAATGATCAGCCGGGCCAAGAAGAAGCAGCAGCAACTCGAAGGCCTCGTGAACAGAATTCAGAAAGAAGCGTTTATGTCTGACAGCAAACTGAGCGCACTCAAAGCACACCGCAGATGGCCGGCCAATGCTGACATCGTCTGGGTTCAGCTCAATCTCGCCCGGCACCGCCTCCGCCAATACACCTACGGCATCGAAGAATTCAAGAGGTCACTGAAGAAACCCATTCCTGATGACCACCGCATCTGGGCGCACGGCACACAGAAGGTGAAGGAGACTCCGGCCTCAATCAAGGACAAGGAAAAGGTCATCGTCGCCATGAGATACGCGGCGAGCCGGCATCCGAGAACGCCCTGGGGTTTCATTGCTTCCAGTTTCGATGTGGATTCGAACAAGCATCTTTTTGGCTACAAATTCATCCACAGGTATTGGTTTCACAGCTACTGGGCCATCCTGGAATTGAAGAGTGGCAAGAAGTATGAGGCGATCATCACGGGCGAGAACAAGGAAAGGAAGACCATCAATTTTACAGTCCCGAAAAAGGGCTCGAAGAGGGACGTACCCAGAAGCATGTTCAAGAGTATCACGAGGATTCAGCACTCCTCCTCCCCCGGGCCGCGGCACACTGGCCCGCAAAGAATCTGAAAACAGTGCTGAATCCAATAAAAAAGCCCTCCGTCCCGGAGGGCTTTTTTAGTTCTGGCAGACAGAAGTGGTCAATGTTCGCAAACAGGGATCACGGAATTCAATCAAGCTGCGGAAGATACTTTTGGTTACACGCGGGAAGAGGTCCTGGGCAGGCACGCAAGCCTTCTCTATGCCCCGGATCAGGATCATGAGGAAGTCCACAGGCAGACGCGCACTCAGGGCGTATCCCTCACGGAGCTGTGGAATCGAAGAAAAGACGGCGAAGTCTTTCAGAGCCTGGTCTCTGCCTCCGTACTCCAGGACGAAAGCGGCAACGTGATCGGCATGATGGGGGTATCTCGCGAAATCACCGAACAGAAGGAAGCTGAACGGACCCTCGCACTGCAGGGCAGATTGAATTCGCTACGTGCTGAAATCGGTGAAATCCTCTCCGGTGAAGGATCTATCAGAGAGATCCTGCAGCGGGCCGCTGAATCATTAAACGAATACCTGGGGGTAGCGTTCTACCGAATCTGGTCCCTCAATGGAGCGGAAAACACACTCGAATTGCAGGCCAGCGCGGGACTGTACACCCACATTGATGGGGACCACGGCCGTGTGCCCGTCGGCAAACTAAAAATCGGCCTCATCGCCGAGGAGCGCAGGGCGCACATTACCAACGACGTGCTGGAGGATCCGCGAATAGGCGATAAAGAATGGGCCAGGCGCGAAGGGATGGTGGCCTTTGCCGGCTTGCCACTGATTGTCGAAGGAGCCCTGGTCGGTGTCATGGCCACCTTCTCAAGAGAGCCGATACCTGATTCGGTCATCCAGGATTTAGTTCCCATTGCCGAGAGCCTGGCACAGTTTATCTCCCGCCGTCGAGCGGAAGAAGATCTGCGCCATAGCGAAGAGAGGTTTCGCCAACTGGCTGAGCACATCGATGAAGTCTTCTGGATGACCTCTGCAGATGGCCGCGAGATCATTTACGTCAACCCCGCATACGAAGAAATCTGGGGCACCTCCCGCCAGAGCCTTTATGAAAATGCAACTGACTGGGCCGATGCGATACATCCTGAAGATCGAGACCGGGCGGAAGGAGCATTTTTCGAGCGCGCCAGTACAGGTGTCTTCGATGAAGAATATCGAATTGTCAGACCGGATGGCACCATTCGCTGGATCTGGGACCGCGGCTTCCCCGTCAAAGATGAAGCGGGCAATATTTATCGAATCGCTGGGATTGCGGAGGACATCACGGACAGAGTACAAGTAATGGAGCGGTTGCGAGAGGCCCGGGACGGGGCCGAATCGGCCAGCAAGGCCAAGAGCGATTTTCTGGCCATGATGAGCCACGAGATTCGGAATCCAATGACGACCATCATCGGAATGACGGAGCTCGCACTGAGTTCCGATCTCACCCCAAAGCAGGCCGATTACCTGGGGGCCGTGGCGGATTCCTCGTACTCACTGCTGGAGCTCCTTAACGAGATTCTCGACCTGTCCCGAATCGAATCCGGCAAGTTGGAATTAGACCCACAGCCGTTCAGCCTGCATCAGAATCTTGAGATCGCAATAGCCGGGCTAAAGGAGAGGGCCTGCAGCAAAGGGCTCTCGTTCTCCTGCACAATCTCTGACGATGTCCCGGATGGCCTGGTCGGGGATGCAGGCCGGCTGCGCCAGGTGGTTCTTAATCTGGCCGACAACGCCATTAAATTCACCGAGCAGGGAGAGGTCACGATTGAGGTCGAGCTCAAATCTCAAGATGAAGAAGCCATCGTGCTCAATTTCATCGTGACGGACACTGGGATTGGAATAAACCCCAATTTTCAGAAACAGATTTTCGAGAGCTTTACCCAGGTAGAGACCTTCCTGGACCGTGCCCGTGGCGGTGCAGGCCTCGGCCTGGCCATTGCCTCTCGGCTCGTCCGCCTGATGGGCGGCACCATCCATCTGGATAGTACTCCG
>Ga0187827_10008597_pt1 | contig 11018 bp, 9 predicted proteins | sample ETNtaG_39_FD_167969 | JGI IMG/M metagenome (GOLD analysis project Ga0187827, IMG submission 167969) | Marine microbial and viral communities from oxygen minimum zone, Eastern Pacific Ocean - ETNP2014_SV_150_PacBio MetaG (Illumina Assembly) | ecosystem: Environmental > Aquatic > Marine > Hypoxic... | reverse complement strand
TGCTAAAGCCAAAAAACGAGGTGTGAAAATAACTGCGGAAGCAGCGCCACATCATCTTTTGTTAAGCGAAGATGCTGTTAAGAACATTGGTACTAACGCTAAAGTTAACCCTCCGTTGAGGTCAAAAGCAGATGTCAAGGCAGTACAAGAGGGATTAGCTGACGGCACTATTGATATTATTGCCAGTGATCACGCACCTCATTCGGCAAAAGACAAAAATCTGCCTTTTAACAAGGCCGCTTTTGGACTTATCGGTTTAGAAACAACTTTAGGCCTGGTGCTAACACATCTGGTTCGGCCCAGTATTTTAACGCTAAAACAGGCAATAGAACAGATGACTATTTTGCCAGCTAAAATCTTCGGTCTGGATAAATCCGGAATTGGCAGTCTAACGACAGGGACTAAAGCGAACATAGTAATAATAGATGTGAAGAAGAGATGGAAAGTAGATGTTAACAAGTTTTTTTCGAAAGCAAGGAATTGTCCATTTGACGGATGGAAGCTTCAGGGAAAAGCAATAATGACAATAGTTGGAAACAGGATTGTCATGAAAGACGGAAAAATAATAGAAAAAATTTAATTTACACATTAACGGTAGTGAAAAAACCTTTCCACCCGATGGATTGTTTGGAAGTCAGGTTTCCACATACATTAATACTTCAATTATAGAAAGGAATGACATGACAAAACTTTATTCAGATAAAGATGCAAATATTAAACCACTAAAAGGTAAGACGATTGCAATAATCGGCTATGGCAGTCAGGGACATGCCCATGCGCAGAACCTCCGCGAAAGCGGCCTAAAAGTCATAGTTGGACAGAGGAAGGGTTCTCCTAATCACACTCTGGCAATTAAGCATGGCTTTAAGCCGGTAACTGCGGCCCAAGCTACTCAAAAAGGTGATCTGGTCGCGATATTAATGCCTGATGAAGTACAAGGAGACGTCTACAAAGCAGAGGTTGAACCTCATTTGAAAAAAGGTAAAACGCTTCTATTCTCACATGGATTCAACATCCATTTCGGCCAGGTTGTTCCTCCGAAAGATGTTGACGTAATTATGGTAGCACCAAAGGGACCCGGACATCTGGTAAGAAGTGAATATGAGAAAGGCGGCGGTGTTCCATGCTTAATGGCCATCCACCAAAACCATTCAAAGAAAGCAGACAAGATCGCCTTGGCATATGCCGGAGGTATTGGAGGCGGAAGAGGTGGTATTCTGACAACAACTTTTGCAGAAGAGACAGAAACAGATCTCTTTGGTGAGCAGGCAGTTTTGTGCGGCGGTGCTTCTGCTCTGGTTAAAGCCGGATTCGAAACGCTTGTCGAAGCTGGATACCAACCGGAACTGGCATACTTTGAATGTATGCATGAACTGAAACTCATCGTTGACCTCTTCTACCAGGGAGGCCTGACATACATGAGACACTCTATCAGTAATACTGCAGAGTTTGGAGACGTAACAAGAGGACCGAGAATAGTTACTGAAGAGACAAAGAAAGAGATGAAGAAGATACTTTCTGAGATTCAGGATGGCAAATTTGCCAAAGAGTGGATTTTAGAAAACAAAGCCGGTCGTCCAATGTTTAATGCGCTTGTTGCAAAAGACAAGGATCATCAACTGGAAAAGGTTGGCGCAAAACTGCGCAAACTCATGAAATGGATAGATTCAAAATAAATTTTAGTAGTTGGGCCGTATAACAATACGTCCCAACTATACTTTAGTAAAAGACAAAAACAGCTATGTCTAAAATCAAAATATTCGATACTACGTTAAGAGATGGAGAGCAGTCTCCGGGTGCAAGCATGGACAACAAGGAAAAGCTGCAGATAGCGAAACAACTCTCTACTCTGAATATTGACGTGATGGAAGCCGGGTTCCCTATTACATCAGAGGGCGACTTCAAATCCGTCAGTGCTATTGCGAAGGAGATACGGGATGTAAGTATCTGTGCGCTCGCACGTGCAGTTGACAAAGATATAGACTGTGCTGCAAAGGCTCTGAAATCTGCAAAATTACCCAGAATCCATGTCTTTCTCGCAACATCTGAAATTCATCGAAAATTCAAACTGATTAAGGCAAAGGAAGAGATCATAAAGACTGCCGTAAAAGGTGTAAAGCGTGCTAAAAAGTATGTTGACGATGTCGAATTCTCTCCGGAAGATGCGTCGAGAACAGAACCTGATTTTCTGGTTGAAGTTGTTAAAGCCGTAATAGCCGCAGGAGCCACAACAGTAAACATTCCTGACACGGTAGGATATGCAGTACCGGAACATTATGCAGCGATAATAAAAAATCTTAGAGATAATGTAGAAAATATCAATGATGCTGTTATAAGTGTTCACTGCCACAATGACCTCGGCCTTGCAGTTGCCAATTCACTTGCAGCCGTAAAAGCTGGCGCGACACAGGTGGAGTGTACGATAAACGGAATCGGGGAGAGAGCTGGTAATGCGTCTCTCGAAGAGATTGTTATGGCACTTAAGACAAGGAAAGACTTTTTCAAACACACTACCGGAATTAAGACAAAAGAAATAATGGCAACGAGTAAAATTGTCAGTGGCCTGACAGGATTACGAGTTCAAAGAAACAAGGCAATAGTTGGAGAGAACGCATTTGCACACGAATCAGGCGTACATCAGGATGGAGTTTTAAAAGAGAGTTCGACATACGAAATCATGAAGCCGGAAGACGTCGGCCTGCCCAGGACCAATATCGTACTTGGCAAGCTTTCAGGCAGGCACGCATTCAAGAAACGTGTTAAAGCCCTGGGTTATGAGCTGTCTGATGAAGAGCTTGAACATACATTCAGCCAATTTAAACTTCTGGCTGACAAAAAAAAGGAAATTTATGATCAGGATATTGAAGCTCTAATACGTGATGAAAAATCAGAAGTACCGCATATTTACGAGCTTGAAAGTCTAAGCATAAATTGCGGCCCGGTACCAACAGCCGGTATCAGCCTTCGTGTCGGAAAGGATAAAGATAAGATTGTAGCCGATTCAGCCAAAGGAGATGGATCAATTGATGCTATCTTTAAAACAATTGATCTATTAACGGGAATTAAAGGAACACTTCTCGATTATAGTGTTAGATCGGTAACCAGTGGAAAAGATGCACTTGGAGAAGCAAGCGTAGATGTTGAGGTAGAAGGCAATACCTATAGAGGCCGCGCCGTGAGCACTGACACTATTGAAGCAAGCGCGAAAGCATATTTAAATGCCATAAACAAAGTTGCAATAAAACATCGTAGAAAAAAATCTACATGAACAATAATACTAAAACAAAGTTCTTCGTCGAACTGATCAAGCCATCCCATTACGACGATGATGGATATGTTATCCAATGGTGCAAGTCATGGATCCCGTCTAACACACTTGCCTGCGTAAATGCATTGACGAAAGATGCAGCCGATCGAAATGCCCTTGGCAACGATGTCGAGTTCATTATTAACGCTTATGACGAGATGAATATCGTCATACCAGTTGCTGACATTATTAGCAGATTTAAGAATGGAGACGAACATGGAATTGTCTTTTTTGTCGGAGTCCAGTCAAATCAATTTCCTCGTGCCATGGACATTATCAAGCAGTTACGTGATAAAAATATTCAGGTTGTTATAGGTGGATTCCATGTAAGCGGCAGTATTTCCATGTTACCTCAGCTTCCTGACGAACTAAAGGAAGCGACGGAATCCGGCATTGCTTTGTTTGCGGGTGAAGCGGAGGAAGGACGCCTCGTAGAGGTTTTCAACGATGCTTACCAAAGAAAATTGAAACCGATCTACAATCACCTGGACAACCTTCCAGGTCTGAAAGGTGAGCCAATGCCGATAATGCCAACAAGTGTTTCCGAAAGATTTGTCAGTAAAATTGGCTCATTTGACGCCGGCCGTGGATGCTCTTTTCTATGCAGCTTCTGTACTGTCATCAATGTGCAGGGACGGAAATCACGTTATCGTGATCCTGACGATGTAGAGAAAATGATCCGTTCTAATCTATCTAATGGTATCAACGATTTTTTTCTTACTGATGATAACTTTGCCCGAAACAAAAACTGGGAAGCCATTTTTGATCGTTTGATCAATCTTCGCGAGAATCAAGGGTTTAAACATGTAAAGTTTACTATGCAAATTGACTCGCTTGCTCATAAAATTAAAAATTTTGTCTCCAAGGGAGCCAGGGCCGGATGTAGAAGAGTATTCATTGGACTGGAAAGTATTAATCCTGAAAATTTGCAGGCTGTAAATAAACGACAAAACAAAATTACTGAATATCGAAAGATGTTTCAAGCATGGCGTAACGCTCGAGTTGTTACTGTTGCCGGTTATATACTGGGCTTTCCTGCTGACACTCCTGAAAAGATCGAGCAGGACATTAAGATAATACAGCAGGAACTGCCGGTTGATCTTTTGGAGTTTTTCTGCCTTACACCATTGCCCGGCTCTGAGGATCATAAGAATAATCATATGAAGGGAGTATGGATGGATCCGGACCTGAACAAGTATGATCTTGAGCATATCACCACGTCACACTCACAAATGTCCAATGAGGAATGGGAACAGATTTACCGAAGAGCATGGGATCTTTATTACTCACCTGAACACATTAAAACTTTGATACGGCGTGCGGCTGCAGGTGGTCCGAACCCCAGCAGAGTCATGCTGCACATTCATCAATTTCATGGTACCATCAAATATCAGAACATACACCCGCTTCAGGGAGGCTTCTTGAGACGCAAGGTACGTACACAGCGACGTCCCGGTATGCCTCAGGAAAACCCGGTTACTTTCTACCCGCTCAGGGTCTGGGAAACAGTTAGCGGCCTTGTACCGTTCGCTCTCTATTATTTTAAACTACGGTCAATATGCAAGAAAATCAAACGAGAGCCGGGAAGACGATCCTACACAGATAAAGCTTTGGTCCCGGTGAAAGATACTGAAGACGTGCTTCTTAAAAATGAGAGTGTAATATCACAATGAAAAAAATAGATTTCAAAAAAAAATATGCTATCTGGAACAGTATACGATATAAAAATGTATAAAGATACTGTTCATAAGTATGTATAACTGTAATAATTTTTACAAACTATTTCAAATAGAGGAAACTTAAATGAGAGAAAGAGTTCTAAAAGCAACAAAATCATTAATTAACATTAAACTGGCATTGTCTTTAGTAGCTGGAATAATCCTGATTAATGGATATTCTGCCATGGCCGGTGTTAACGAAACAGGCGGTAGAAAGATAATCGTAAAGAAAGGTGATAAGGTAAAAATCCAATATAAAGTCAGCCTTACGAACGGTACGGTATTTAAAGAATCGAAACCGGGGAAACCACTGGAATTTACTGTCGGAGACAGTAAGATGCCACATGGACTTGACCAGGCTGTATTAGGAATGGAATTAAGAGAGGAAAAGAGTGTTACGGTAGGCCCAAAGGAGGCATACGGAAAGAGAAACCACGATTTGGTAATGAAATTTGCTAAAAACAGCCTACCCAGAAGCTTTGAACCAGAGATAGGTAATGTAGTAAAAATACGAGACGTACCTGGAACAATTGTTAAAATAGACGAAGAAAACGTATACCTTGACGGCAACCATCCCCTGGCAGGTCAATATGTTGTGTTCTACATAAGGATTATTGGAATAGAATAATCTGACAAGAAAACAATTTGGCTGGGCCAGGACCAAGTATATGTTCTGTCTTAGTCAGATTGTTGAATGAGTACCCACGGTGCTGTTAAGCTTTCTTCCTACCATCCATATATTTCTGATAACGTTCCGGGCCGACGCACTCGCTTCCTACGGGACACTTTTCAATACAGCTTTCAGGCAGTTCACGCTCTATTATTTCGCCGCAACTCTCACAGGCAAATTCATTTTCGAAGCCTGCAGCCGAGGCTGTACCCTTTTTATGACAGTGAGGACATGTTACGTCTATAATTTCTACTCTCTTTATTTTCTCCGCACCTGGACATTCGAAGATAAGTGGTTTTTTAAATGTTCCTGTAGAAGTTTGAGAATTGGTTTTTATCTTTGAAAGGGTCTTCATAGCTACAATGCGGAGAGGCATTCGCTTCTCTTTTCTCAGGAATTCCTGAACAGCCTTCATGGCTTCGAGATTGCCTTTTCCAACCCTACATATTTCGTCAAGTGCCTGCTCTACCTTGTCGGCATCATCGTCATACAATTCCTGGAATAGCGATTTAATATCCGTGAAACATCTCCCCTCTCCATTCGCAGAGTCCTAAGAAAGCCTTGTCTGCCCTTTCAGCCTGATCCTTCCAATTACAAAAAGCGCAACTATCGCTATAAGAACTAATATGCTGACATTTTGCGATATTGTCATGCCGTCAAAAAGCAGCGGATTATCATCCCTGAATATCTCAACAGTAAAACGCATTATAGAATATAGACCGCAGAACATCAGCGTCACTTCCCCATCCCTCCTGCGGTGATTATAGAAAGCTTTAATGATAAAGAATATCGAAATATTACCCAACATGGAATATATCTGTGTAGGGTGAACTGGGAGAGAGCGAGTATCAGACACACTCACCAAACCCTGTCCAAGATGATGCAGAAATGCGGGGCTGCCGTCAATCATAAGGTTCACGTCAACGGACTTGGGAAAACTAACTGCCCACGGTAAACCCGAGCTGCAGACATCACCCCAGCAGCACCCATTAAGAAAACATCCTATGCGCCCACATGCCACTCCAAGCGCAAAAGCAAAAGCAATTATATCAATTGTCTTAAGTACGGGGAATTTCCTGATCTTTGAGTAAACAACTATGGTAGCTATAGAAGCCATTAAACCACCATAAAACACCAACCCTCCCTCATAAATTTTAAATGCATCCAGAATATTGTGTTTATACGAATCGAAATTCTGGATGACATAAAATGTTCTGCCGCCCAGAATACCGGCAAATATTGTATAGAGTCCCAGGTTTGATATGTCTTCCGGGTTTAAGCCTTCCGCCTTTCCCTTAATACGTGCTACATACATGACTACCAGGAAACCCACCATAAGCATGAAACCGTATGCGTAAATGGGGATTGACATGCCAGTGAAAGGAATTGGTATTTCAAAGAGAGTTCTAATCATTGAGGTCAGGAATTGGGTTCGGAGAGAATCTCCTTAATCTTATTTTTCTCATCCAGCAATACTATTTTAGGTTTCCAGCTTCGTGCCTGCGCATCATCAATAAGACAATAGGCGATTATGATAATCTTGTCTCCAGGAACAGCCCACCTTGCGGCTGCACCGTTAAGACATATAATCCCTGAGTCAGGTTCACCCTCAATTACGTATGTTTCCATTCGAGCACCATTATTAATGTTCAGCACCTGCACACGTTCGTAATGCAGAATGTCCAACTCCTTTAACAATGACTTATCGATTGTTATACTGCCGGTGTAGTTCAGATCTGCTTCTGTAACTGTTGCCTGGTGAATCTTAGCTTTACACATTTCTCTAAGCATGTTCTTTATTCCAGAATAGTGTTATCTATTAATCTCGTATTTCCGATCCATACAGCAACAGCAGCTAAAGCCTTTCCATTAACTGATGAAAGGTCTTCAAGTGTGTCAGCGTTAACTATGGATATATAATCTATCTTTGTATGTTCTGCCTTCTTAATAACAGATGTCATCTCATCTATAATGTCTTTCGTATCGCTTATATTAGAAGCAAACATCTCTCTCGCTTTTAATAAAGAGCCATGAATACAGAGTGAGTTCTGACGCTCCTCAGGATTTAATCTCCTGTTTCTTGAACTGAGTGCCAGTCCGTCTTCTTCACGAACTGTGGGACAGACCCGAATATCTATATCCATATTCATGTCTGAAACCAACCTTTTTATTATAGCACTTTGCTGATAATCCTTTTGACCAAAATATGCTCTGCCAGGCTGAATGATATTGAGCAGTTTTGTTACAATTGTAGTCACACCATTGAAATGTCCGGGTCTTACCCTACCACACAGAGTATCCGAAAGTCTATCCTGTATCACATTAGTGCAAAATCCGTCCGGATACATCTCTTCGGAGCTGGGTGCAAAAACTACATCCGCATTTTCTTTTCGTATAATTTTGATATCCTCGTTCAGCTGGCGAGGATATCTATCGAAATCGTCATTGTTGTCAAACTGTGTGGGATTCAAGAATATGCTGACAACAAGCTCATCATTCTCTTTTCTCGCACTTCGTATCAAGCTTATATGGCCGTCATGAAGTGCTCCCATTGTGGGTACTAATCCGATAGATCTCTTCCTGTCCTTGACAGAAAGTACCCTTGTACGCATCTCATTAATCTTTGTTATAACTTCCATTCAATGATATCTGCTTTTCCCCAACCAAATTTGCTTCTCTTAGGCCGAAAAACAATGGTAACAATAACATATTTTTTTGTCAAGTTCAGGGTTCAGAAATAATTCTTCCCGAATCCTATAATAACCCCCTCTCAAAATTCCCTATTGTTGAATTCTTCACTCTCTTTCCACTTTGAATTCCGGAAAGTAAATCACTAATCGTTTCAGGAGTATAGTCCCTGTAACATAAATCAATCCGATAATCCCTATGTCCGGCCTCAAGAAATGTCTGAATAAGGTGAATAATTGAAAAAGGTCTTTCATTGATAATCACTGTCCTGCACGCCTCATTAACGGCAGTAAATTGGTCACCATACTCATTTTTCAGGACCATCTTTTCGAAGCCACATCTATCTATCCCGGGGCACGCACTTTTCATATTTGCCCACACACACGCCTCGGATGTAAAGAGCGGTGTATCTTGATAAAGAATCAGGTCCGTATTGACAGAAAGCAGTGTCTTCAGATTTTCCATTCCGTCCTCAGGTGACAGGGTTTGTCGTTTAAATCCCGATTTACGAAGTTTTATCACAGAAAGCGGATTCAGAGAGTATAATGGATAATCAGCATACAAGATGGCGTCTGCGTTACCAAACAGTCCCATGGCCCCCAGGTTGGCAATTTGAAACTGTTTGAAGCCTCTTTCTATCAATGCATGAACAGGCTTCTCAACACCGTTATATGTCTCAAAACCGTTCCCTATATCTCGCATTATTACAGGCAATGAGAATACGATCTTCTCCTTTTCCTTCAATAATGTATCGACAATGTCATCGTTTTGCTGTAAGTAATAGATAGTTTTATCTGTTAATACAATATATAGTTTATATATTTTTTCTGTAAGGACAAAATCCAGGTAATTTAACCTGTCAATCTTCAGAGATAACCGGATTTCGTCTTCAGTGATCGCTTGATGTATGTGCTTTACCTCGTTTATCAAATTACCGAATGCAACAAATTCTCCCCCTAACCATTTCTTTACCTTTTCACACTTAAGCGCCCTCTCATTCTGCCATACGGCTGATAACCCATTGAAATATTCCCGCCTGATATTATTTAACACGCTCAATGGGATAAATAATCCTTCTGATATATCGACACGTATATTCTCCAGCTCAAATGGTGTTTTTCCCAGGCGAGAAAAACAGCCTCTAACATCTTTTTCATCTGTTATCCGGTTGATACTTTTCTCAGGCTCAAGAGGATAGTCCTTGTTAAATATAAATTGCATTATCTCGCCACTTACAGCAATATTATCGGACTCTATTCTAACTTCCAAATTCACAGGTAACTTAGCAGATGAGAGTTTCCTGGGAATCTTTTGAGTAAATGTCTCTTTGGTTTTCTGGGAAGAGACGACATAGAGTTTTGTACCACACTTAACCTTCTGCGCTGAATTGATAACAGCAATATCACCTCTCTCAATATTAAACACCCTTTTACCGTTTACCTTAATACTCTTTACGTGAAGCAGTGCAGGTTTTGCAGAGACATCCTCAAACACCTGTAATAAATCTCTCACGCCAATACTGCCTTCTGATCTTACCACTATATGATTATCCTCCGACCTTATTACCTCTCCCACATAAAGTCCAATATTTGCAGGATAGGACGGGGTAACTATATCTGTAGACTTGATCTGACTAATATCAGAATCCTTTTTAACCGACAGATTGTTATTCCCCGTTACGTATGCAGAGGTTGTTTCACGACTGAACACTGTTTTTATGCGATTGGCAATCTCATCCTGATCTGACAAGTCACCATCAATTGCCTTTCGGTAGGCATCTGTTACAACCGCTACGTATTCAGGAGATTTCATGCGTCCCTCGATCTTTAATGAACTGACTCCTGCATCTACTAAATCTCTTATCCCGGAAAGCGTAAGAAGATCTTTCATGGAAAAGAGATATCCCCCTTCACCCGATTGAGAATTGTAAGACTTCCTGCAAGGTTGCGCACACTTCCCTCGATTTCCACTCCTACCCCCTATCATGCTGCTGAAGAAACATAAACCTGAATAGGAATAGCACAAAGCACCGTGAATAAATGTCTCTATTTCCATTGAAGTGTTTTCTGCAATACTTTTGATTTCAGCAACTGACAATTCCCTTGCCAGAACAACCCTTTTAAATCCAAGCTGCTCCATCTGTTTAACCCCGGCAAGATTATGGATGGCCATTTGTGTACTGGCGTGAATATTAAATCCGGGGAATTTGGATTGGATCAAATAGAGAAGTCCCAGATCCTGAATGATTATGGCGGCAGGCGGCATCTCTTCCAATGCTACTAAGATCTCAATAGCCCTTTCCAATTCTAAGGTTTTCACCAGCGTATTAAGAGCGATATAGACCTTAATTGACTTACTGCGTGCATAGGCAATGGCCTTGCTGGTATCGCCCAGGGAGAAGTTCTGTGCACTTGCACGGGCGCTGAAATCCTTTAAGCCAAAATAGACAGCATCAGCTCCATTTTCAACAGCTGCAAAGAAACTCTCCATATTACCAGCTGGTGAGAGTAGCTCCGGTTTCCTGCTTTGAGAATAAGAAATAGACATGGGAATATATTACAACTTAAATTTTGTTTTACTTTCGCAAAGAAACCTTATAAATTGGTTATATATTATCATAAAACTTAACAATTTC
>Ga0187827_10008592_pt1 | contig 11024 bp, 20 predicted proteins | sample ETNtaG_39_FD_167969 | JGI IMG/M metagenome (GOLD analysis project Ga0187827, IMG submission 167969) | Marine microbial and viral communities from oxygen minimum zone, Eastern Pacific Ocean - ETNP2014_SV_150_PacBio MetaG (Illumina Assembly) | ecosystem: Environmental > Aquatic > Marine > Hypoxic... | reverse complement strand
GGGGGATAGGGGGCCGCCGGCTAAAAAGACCCCCTATCAGCTACTATATTTGTATGTGATAATGTTCCTGTTCTTCACCGGGAGATTCTAGGAAAGCAAACCCACCAAATATCCCGGAAAAGAATGATATGATAGTTTCAAACTCTTCTTTTTGACGTTTGGTAAGTGTGTTTGATCTAACATCTATCGCCCTCCCTAAAGGATGCAGCCCACTAGGGTCATGTGGTCCCTCGATTATAGCTGTTACAACCATCGCTCTACCAGTGACAAAGCGATATATAACAGCGATTATATAAGTTAGCAGTTGCATGACCGTAGTGAGCCGCCCAAATTCATTGCGAATAGCTCTGGTTTTATATTCCAACAACATTCCGTATTACGCTCGGTGATATGTTGGGTTAGTAACCTTATTCATAGATTGATATATAAACACGGCAATTAGCACCAAGAGTGCTCCTGAAAAACTACCTGCTATATTCATCCGTATTTAATCTTTCCTTTACTGGAGCCTTTTCTTCCTCTACGCAAAACTCTACGCTTGTGACCTCTTACTTGCGTCCATTGTTTCTTAACAGCTGCTGTAGAACGCTTCTTACGACGCCTCGCCATGTTATTCCTCCAAGTCGTCAGGTGTGGGAGCTTCTCCAAAAACCTTTTCTTCTAGTGCGTCAAGCCGTGTATCAAAGGCTTTTGCAAGCCTCTTCTGCTCTGCATTATTCAGAGCGTCAATAGCATCTTTACCAGCTATGATAACGTCCCATATTCTATGTGGCATACTTTTAGCCATTACCACCTCCACCGTTACCGTGAACTGTTCCGAAAATAACTCCATTCGTCCATAGCAAGAAATTTATCCATTCCTGACTTAGATCCATTCCGTTGCCAATTGCTGCTATAAATAATGCGCCCCCTGCACTCAAACCAACGTGCGTCCCATGCCGTCTTATCATATAGATTGAACTTCCTGCATATGTAGTGCTCGTATGTCGCTATCTGTTTTATCGGCAAGTGCTTCACCATCTGCATCATTCATTTCACCAATATCACACGCCGTGCTATGTCCGTTACCGTAGTCGATACAGCAGACTCGGCCATCATACCCTTCCGCCGCGACAAATGTTACAGTTTTCATATGGCACTCTCTTGATATATCATAAACTGCACTTCGCCATGTGTTATCATAGTGCCACCAGTGCGTTGTGCGCGTAGTGTCACAGTCTCGTTAGCAGCAAATCCAGACCGACCAATCCACCATTGGTTAGTGTTCGCGTATGTTGCATCATAGTGAGTATTTCCATACGTTTGCGCGCCCAGAGAGCTACCGTGTAACTCATACGACAAATGTTGAGAGTTCGGGGAATAGTAGTAAGGTATCAGACATAATACGGTAAAAGTCTCTCCACCATAGTTCGGCACGCTTGTGCTCGCGCCTGTCGACGTCATAGTGCCCGCAGAGCATGTATAATAGATATTATCACTGCTGCATTTCACAAGCGGTCTAACACGATCTATATATGTATCAAGTCCTACTGTGTCAACAAGAATTGAATCAACCACTGAATCAATCGTTGACAATGTTGCCGGCAACGTCGACCCCGTATCGGTAAGAATGCTATCAGCAATACCATCAATTGTTGCTAAGGTTGATGGCAATGTTGTGCCTGTATCAACAAGAATAGCATCAACAATGCCATCAATCGTATTCAGACTTGCTGTGATTGCCGACAAATCTACTTCGCTGGAAGGTGAGTAACTCATGACCAAAGTGTCCCTCCTATTACTGCATTTTGACCTGCATCTGCATTTTTAATACGAACGCCATAATTGAAGTAATTGATTTCATAACCTCCCGGTGGTAACCAAATTTCATCACCATCCCAAGTAGTGCCATTATGAAACTCTATCAAAACATCATTAGTTTGAACAATCAAATTAAGACGTTCATATCGAGTTGTATAAGTAGCTGCTGGAAATGCGTCAAAAGCATCATCGGGAAATGTCTGTTTACTGATATTTAGCTTGCCGCTAAGAGCTGTTGAAAATGGTTGACTATATTCTTCAGCCATCGAATTTCTCCAATACTGTGACAGCGCAGTCTAGCGTATGAGTTGCACTAGCATCTGTGTTTTCAGCGTCAACCATGATATACATACCCCCCGGCATATTGCGCCTACCAATTCTAAACTCAAAGTTGTTATCATCACCAACAATAAAATCATCTCCAACATTGGTGATTAGTGGGATGCCAATAGGTTGACTATCATCAGCAAGTGTTGAATACGCTACAACCCAAAATCTTACCTTCAACAATCTTTGAGCATTTGGAGGATATGCACACCTAGCACTAACAATGTCGAAATTGTGCGCAATGCGTGGAGTCGTATAAAAGCTCCTAACATTGGCAGTGACAGTCTTTTGAAACCCATAAATATCTGGAACCAATTGCGTAGTTGTAGTCATTTAGATTTACTCCACACTAAAAGTCCCAAGATAATCATGATCGGCCATGCCGCCTTAAAAATTGCATCTCCTACAGTGTCACCAACATCTTTAGTAGTATCTAGAATTGTAGCTTTAACATCTGCTGCAACCTCTCCAACAGGCTCCACTTCATTGATAATAACTGCCGCTCCAGTTGCGCCTACAATCACAATGAATGCTCGTTGAACCAATGCTGCTAAAGCGGTTGCAGTATTTGCAATTCCAGCCAATTCAATTTCTACACTACCAATCTCCGGAACTAGCTCCTCATCTTCCATATACCGCAATCCCGGCGCGACATTTGCCCAATGAATCTCTTGGGTAACTTCAACAACTTCTGCAATAAGATCATCTTTATAATTGCTTACATCTCTTAGCGCACGTTCAGACGCTCCAGCCCAACCAAGAAACACAACACGAAATCTCTCACCAGCATCAATTACAACATCTGTAACTGACGCCATTATTGCTTCTTCAATTTCGCGCAATTCCTCGACATTTAAACCGCTATGAGAGGCAATTTCTGTATCCGCTTTATCAGACATTTATTATCCACCTCTCATCGCTAGAATGATGCCGCCAACAGCAGCTGCTACTTTCAACGCTCCAGCTGTATCAAAAGGTTTCTCTTCAGGTGGCGGACCTTCTTTGATATATCTATCAATTTCTTCATTCTTTTCTGAAGTCAACAAACCAACCTCCACCATCTCCAATCTAATAGAAGCTGCTACCTCATCATTATTGACCATTGTAATCAAATCGCCAATTTGGAATACATCTTCCAATTCACCATTTGACAGTTCAGTCTCTGCAACAACGCGACCAACGACTTCACTAGCCAATTCTGCATCGCCTTCCTGAATTAGCTGCAATTCTGATAGCAATAGAATGCCGCTCCAGCCAATGACCCACCCATCATCATCAGCTGGATAATCAACACCACCTTGAACTTCATCCTCGCTATCGTCGCCGTCATCTTCTTGCTCTAAAGCGTATTCTTCCTCAATACTTGTTTCATCGCTACTTGCTATATCACCATGTAAGGCTTCAGTCTCTATATCACTAAATAGATAATCTGCCCAACTAAGGTCTAGACCAGCTCGTTTCAACGCATTCTCAATCGCATACATAATCATATACGTTGGAGAGTTATCCATCTTCAATTGAATCCATGTGGCCTTATTATCTTCATAAACTTTGGCAATAGATTCTGTGATACTAGTCTGGAAGCGATGACCGTTAGTTGATTCTTCAACGTCTGGCGTTTCATCTTCGCGAATTGCCGTCTTTTCTTCATCGGTCAATTCATCAGCTGGTTGTTCTTCAATATCGCCAGTAGTATCTACTTCACCAACAGTTCTCTTAGTTCTGTGTTCTATTACCTTCTTTCGACTTTTTGCACTTTCCGATCGCTCAAGTGCTTGTTCATCTTGTGGTTTATCAATCGGCTTTGCGCGTTCGTGAACTTCAACATCTAGATCATCTTCTACTGGAGGATTTAACTTTTCATCAGCTGCACGACCTACAACATCCTTAAAAGTTCTCCAAACATTATTGTTATCTTTAAGAACGCCATTCATAGCTTTCTTTGCAGCAGCAACTTCATCACCTACCAATGCTCCGCCAAAATCTACATCTGAAAGTGCCCAAACAGTTTCCCAAAATATATCGGCAGAGCCTCCAGATTGAACGATATTACTTGCTACTCTGGCTCGCACTTCGTTACTGTTAAGAGCCTTATTAAATTGTGAGTAAAACCATGCAAAAGGTCTTGTGGCCATCAACTACCTACCTTTCATCAATAACATCATACCCACAACAAGGCCAATAACAGGTGCTGCATTCTTTAGACTATCTAAAATATCCTCTTTATCATTCTCATCATCACTTTCGGGAATTTCATCTGGAATGATAGCCTCTTTCCCACCACCCGGCTTATCTTCAACATCAACTGTGATTGTATTTCCACCACCTAGGTCTAGTGTAGCGGAACCTCCAGACCCACCCCATTTCAAATCTCCCCAAGGTGTGCTAAAAGTTCCGCTCCCACCAAAGCCCAAGTCCCAGCTCCTACCATCTGCCATATGACTCGGGGCGAAAATCATTTTATCCTCTAGCTCCAATTTCTTCGACAGTTCCCTGCAAGACGCGAATTTTACCTGCTGTGGTAAAAGCCGCATGATCGACCATCAATCGCAGATCACTAAGTCCAGCCGTTCTCAAGTTAAAATTCTTCATACCATCAAACTGCTGCTGAAAAGGAATTGGATAAATGCCAGTTTGTATCCCATCAACAGTTGACGCTTGAAGATCGAAACTTGACTGCATCTGTGCACCAGTAAGAGGGCCATAAGGCGTTGTAGCTTCACCAGCTGCAATCTGCTCCAACTTCACACTATTAAGGGCGGTCGATACAAGAGTGTCGCCAGTATTAGCAACAGTATCAATCGTTTCCAAAATCATGTGATGGTAGTTGCGACGAATCCCACGCACCAAAGGAATTTCCAAACCTGTATTAGCAGTTGTGCCAAGAGGGTCGGTATCAATAGCAAATTCCTTATACAGAGCGATAGGCGGCGGATCGTTACGAGAAACAATAGCTTCAATCTTAACAGTGGGATTAACAGTCCATGCTTTAGCCCCAGCATTAAGAATGCTGCTCTCATCACCAAACTGAATATCTATATCTACCCTCTGAAACATTGCTGTATTAAGAGCAGTATCTACCGGCCTACGACCTCCCGGCGTGATAAATGGAATGATGATAGTGCTATTTATTGCTGTAGCATTAACTGCGTTCGTATCGGCAGTCTCGGCAGGCAGCTTATAATGACAATACATACGAGTACGCCAATCGTTCCATGATCCCTGCTTCAAAGTAATGTCACGATTTGCGTAAACATGAATATTGGGAATTAGAGTTCCCGGATTGCGAGCATAAGCATACTGCGATGTATTGTTAGTATTGTTAAGTGTTGCGTCCATAGTTAGCACAAGTGCGCGAACACTACCAGATACCAATAGTTGCGTAGGAACTACCTGATTCGCTTGGTAGTTGACTGTAGCAATAGATCGGCGAGTTGTTCTCTGTGGCATTGTAAGTAGCTCCTAAAGTCAAAGGTTAGCGAAGGAGGAAACGATTAAGCTACCGTTCCTTTTGAAGAAAGACCTGTAAACTGTCGTGCGCGATCCCACTGAGAGATCACAAAAAGAGCAACTGCAACACCTAGAACGAGACTCGCAAAACCACCAATTGAGCCAAGACTTGGCGTGCGCTGAAGAAGGGCCATTATAGTAGCTCCTATAATGAAGAGTATAAAAAAGAATAGCGAGATAAGGATAACGTATCCAAATCTCGCCATTCGGAGGAAACGAAATAGGTGAGTTATTTAGTTGGGCTCCTCACCTACTAAAATATAATAGGTGCAGCTTATACAGTCAAGTCTCTATCTAAAGAATTTATCATAGACACTAAGATCTCCCCATACAGCATGCTCGTATTTGGCTGTATTGAGAGATTTAACTTCCTGCGTTGTTTCCATTCCAAACTTCTTATACAAATACTCAAGATCCCTAGGTTCATCAGTATGAAATACAATAGATGTTGCAACTTGTGATGTAACAGTCTTATGAACATCAGCTGGTCTTTGTGACACAGCAATAACTGTAACATCTTCGCTACGACCCCTCCTTAACAGTTTCAGCAATGCCGCATTGTGAGTATAGTCGGCAACTTCTTCTGCAATAACGACAACATTCCCAAGAGCAAGAGCAATGCTAAAGAAATCGCTAATGTCGTCATCATCGTCCGGAATAATTCGGAGGTAAAATGCGCTATTCTCATTTGGTGGCTTCTCCAGTATCTGCTCCAATTCTACTAGTGGTATTTCATCGTATTGGTTCTGAATATCTAACACCATAACTCTAGTGCCAAATCTTCCAGCTTTAAGTGCTGCTCTTACCAAATATGTCTTACCACTACCAGTTTTCCCAATCAATAGCATATGTTGATTAGGTTGTTGATTGTCCACCTTTTTCCTCCTTCCTTCTCTTACCAAGAAACTCAAAAGTGATCGACAACGATAACGGAACCAATACCAACAAACACATAAACTCTTCAGCATAGGCCGCAGCAGGCAGCCTTTTAATAACAACAGCGCGAGTCGTAGTAGCGACCGCACTCTTTTCGTTTTCACTTCGTGCAGTAACTCCCAACACTTCTGTCGTTCCATCAAGAGCGTAATCAGTAACCTGCCTCCAAGTCTCCAAAGGCAGCGCCTCATCAGCTGCTGACCTTTCCTCTTCAACCAACTCCTTTTTGGTTCTACGCTTTTTCTTTCGTCTAGCTGGTTTAGTATCGTCGTCGCTATCGTCTGACTCACCTTTCCTAGAACGACGCTCTTTTGCGATGCGTTCAAGAGATGCTTCTTCTTCCTCTGTGGATTCTTCATCACTCATCGTCATCATCCTCATCGCTACGGCGTTTCTTATCTGTCTTTCTGCGATTGTGTCTTACTTCCTCTTCCTCTTCATCATTCCAAAGTGTGTCTAACCAATTCTTTTTGCGTGGCCTTTTAGCAGCTCTCTCTTCCAATTCTTCATCAACCATTCCACCAACCATTCTACGCAACTTTTTAACACTCTTGGGTGATGGGTCTACATCATCATCATCATCATCTTCATAATCATCTGCTAGTCTACTTATTCTCTTTGCCATTTTATTTGCGCGTGATAACGTATGCGCGCCCCACGGTTTAAATTATACTAACAGCTCTTCATTCGTTACTCGTCATCTTCCTCATCAAAAGGAATGTCGTCCTGCTCTACAACTTGCACATTTTGATCTTTTGGACCACGCATCAAATTGTCAATGTTGCAGTATATCTTATCACCTACTTCGTTATGCACTGTAGTAAGCAGCCATTGCGACCCCAATAAAATGCTTTCAATGTCTACGTTGGGATCTTTCAACAAAGTTTTCACTTTGATCTGCTTAGAGAGAATCTTACCAAGTGCGCTATCCTCTGAAATAATTGCGCGACAAAAGATCGACACTTCACCGGGTCCATCTTGCTCCAATTGATCTTCAGGCACGTAGCTACTCCATTGAACGCTAGGAATTTGAAACACTAGTTGCACTCTATCCTGTTTACCAAATTTGGTTTTAACGTCCTTATGAAGAACCAACCTAGAACACACAGCAGGAACCGGAGCAGGCAATGCAGGAAAGAGATGAAACTTATTTTTATTTGTTGCGACTAAAAGAGCCATTTCTAATTCTCCAATGAGAGTTTGTTAGAGAGACATTTCTAGTTGCTGCAATTTGGGCGCTCGCAATACCCCCTTTCTATATTCATACGGCTCCCCCGTAACAGATTCGCTCAATAGATGTTCGGCATCTATGAACGGCGGAAACTGCATTTTATAATCGCTAGCATTCCAATTAAATCTCATCCTACGACCTAACTGAGCGTTGGCGCGCAAACCTAACCTATTAGCTTCAAAACGCTTGAGCCATTTAACAACCCAATAAGAGCCATCATGCACAGCATCAAGAAAGCTATCACCCTTACCATGAAAGCCATGCAACTTGGTTCGTTTTAATATCGGTAAACCTTCGCTATCAAAAGGCATATACACGTTGCCTCTAATTGTAAGCAAAGCAGTTGCATCACATTCGTAGTCAAACTTTCCAAGATCGTCACTCGTATCCATTTCGCCAAGAGTCCACAACCCATCAGTCTGTATGTTTATGAGCTTATCACCTAAGATCCCTTGTGCGCGTAAAATGCGCGTCCTACAGATGGCTGTAATCCAAGCCGCATAGATTGGATGAAAAAATGAGCCGGGATCATACACCAATTGACCATCATATCTTCCACCTACGTATCGTCTAGAAGGTATGAGATTAAGGAGCTTTCCATATAGAGCATTAACAATGAGTTTTGGAAACGCATACATAACATGTCCCTTTTCTGCACGCTGTTTCTCCTCCCAATGTTGCGCTACGAAAGACTTGAAAGGTCTTGTATAACGTCCTTCAACTTTCCAACCAGAAAGCCAATTAATGTGTATAAAACCCTGCTTCTCGGCTTCAGCTAATTCCATACCACACCAATAACCGACGATGTTCTCTCCCACTGGATACGATAAACGGTAACCTTGTAGTTTGCAGGAAACTGGCAAACTCGTAACGAGTATATCCACACTCGCATAATACACTCCCCAATGCGTCAAGTTGCTAGTTCTAACCCACTTTGTATTTCTTAAATCAGGTAGGACGCTAAGAGCGTAGGCATAAGCACTATTAAGATCATACTTCTTAATACTACCGGATACCATTCCTTTGTAAAAAGTTTGAACACGCCCACCATAATAAGAATTAAGGCCAAAACCAAAAAGCTGGTCACCGAGTGCTGGATAATCTTCCACCATAGTCTTTCTATACTTCGCAACAGCCATCCCCGGAAGTGAGATAGGAAGAGCAACATCATATTCACTGCATAAAGCGCAGATAAAATCCCCAATCCTACGAACAAGATTAGTATCCTTTGCAGCGTAATCCAAAAACTCTTGTCTCCTATCATCTTCACTAATACGCCAATCAATATCATACAGCTCTTCATCAATCTCATCTTTGCCTTCTCCAAGTAAATCGCCAGCTATTTTATCGAGCTTGGCTTTGAAAAACGCAAAAGTATCTCTGATATATATCCGTTTATAAATAACTCTTTTAGTGCCACTAGGTTTGCTCCTATCTCGTCGCACTCTTGGGTAGAGAATCTCTGCGCACACAGGTCCGCCAAAAAGGATGCTAATATCGCATCTCCACCGTGGAAATCCCAATACGATAGTCTTTCCTTTATACCAATGCCTTCTGTAGTCGGTAGGTTCAGTCGCAAGCAATGCAATTAAATCAACCTCCAAGTTATGTGCCCAAACTACCGCTTTATCTGGCAGCTCTTCGCACCATTCTAGGAAAAGATCCAATACATTATCAGTAGATGTAACTACATCCACTCTATCAACCCCATTAGGATAGCTATAACAAAGCATAGTAGGTTCGCCTGTAGCTGGCAGAAACTCTGTGTCAAACCCATACGATTGATAACCTCCCTCTGGGCATCCCTTCTTTAATGCTCGTATATGCTGGTCGGGCATCCTCTCTATGAGTTTACCTCTATGTCTATACAAGTCTTTATTATTCTCCTTCTTCATAAGATCCTGCAAAGTCGTAATACCAATCGACGACATACATATCGAGATCTTCATCCCAGTAAATGCTCTCGATAATAACATCTTCAGGATTCCCCGCTAACCTTGGATCTTGAACCAGCTGCAAAGAGGCATCTTGGAGACTCTCAATATCTTCAAGAAATGTGATACCCATATCTTTAACATGCTCTCCACCTTCCGCACCATCTGCATCGGCTGCGATTGTGTCAAGCCGCTCCCTAACTTCCGTCGTATCCATTCCCTCCGAAAGGACGACCCACTCATCGTCATATGGTTGCTCAAATCTAAATTTTCCATCGTCGTCAAATTCACCTGCTTCTGCGAGAAGATTCATTTTTTATATCTATTATCATATTCTATCTCTTCCACACAAACAGTTGCTGCAAATTTCAACCTCTTCCACTCTCCCAAACTGGGTTCGATAAGTAAATCTCTCCCACTCTCTTCTATTGATATTGTATGTGCATTTACGTCTACTCGAACTTTGAGATCATCGTCTACCATCACAATCATAACACCATCTTTGCCAATACGTTTTGAAGATGGTTGTCCAACTAACCTTCTAGCTTCGCGACTCAAGTCTTTATATTGTTTAGCCACCAGTTTTCTCCCATTTTTTAGTTGCTGCGTTAAACTCGTATCTCTGTCCTAAGCCAGTCCCCAAACCTCTCCCGTAGGAAATCCAGCAAAGATTGCATAATATACCCCACGGACCTCTATCAGTAGCAGCATCATAGAACAGCGCATTTATCTTCCCCTCGCAAATGTCGCATTTCTCTGGGACAGTTCCATACCAGTATTTGACCCCCATATCTTTGTCTTTAACTAGATGCTGCTTAACCTCTTCAAGATCCTCTGTAGAAAAAGCCTTTGGCATAGCTACCAGCTCCTCGAAAATTAAACAGAAAAATGGCCCCGTATCTTCTCGCCTAGATACGGGGCCTAAAGTCTACTTATTCTTCTTATTCTTCCGCGGCCCCCTCAACTGCTCGCCCCGCTTCGCCGCAGACTCTGCCCGCTCTTCCGCTTTCTTCTTGGTGATAAAGCGGAACTTTAACTTGAGCGGCTGTTTCCGCGCGTTATACACCAACAAGTTTTTAGGCAACGCCGCTTTTACGAGCGCGAGCTTGGCTTCTTTCATGTTCTCTTCTGGACCAAACTGCAACACGCCGACTTCCTGTCCGCTTTCAATCAATTGCTCAACAAAGGGCTTATATACTGCGATAGTTGCGGCTGATACTGTCGGCTCATTCCTGATTCCCTTATCTTCTGAGCTAAAAACTGGCATTTCGCTTCTCCGATTTAAG
>Ga0187827_10008590_pt1 | contig 11025 bp, 8 predicted proteins | sample ETNtaG_39_FD_167969 | JGI IMG/M metagenome (GOLD analysis project Ga0187827, IMG submission 167969) | Marine microbial and viral communities from oxygen minimum zone, Eastern Pacific Ocean - ETNP2014_SV_150_PacBio MetaG (Illumina Assembly) | ecosystem: Environmental > Aquatic > Marine > Hypoxic... | reverse complement strand
TTAATGTTAGATCGCCATCAACATGGAACTGAAAACCGGCAATATCAGAATCACTATTGTAAAATACATCAGCTGTATGTGTGGCACAGGAAGATCCATCACCACCACATTCTCCGCACTCATCTACTACAGCATCACCACCACATTCACCAGTACAGTCTAATATATTACCAGTACAGTCACATGCACCATCTGATATGCCATCACCATCACACACACCGCACTCATCGACGACTGCATCACCACCACATTCACCAGCGCAGTCTAATAGAACTGTACAATTACCATCACAGTCATAATTCCCTTCTGGATACTCACAACTGCCATCATCTGAATCGGCATCTGCGTTATAGTTGCAGGCAACAGAATCCGTACAACCTGTCACAACTATATCATATAAAATTGTCACACAATCTTCAACTGTGGCATCCAATCCTTGTGCATCAGCATCAGACAGAATAAGATCACTCAAGCAGGGAGAACCTGCTCCTTGATAATCTAAAGTAACCAACGTACCAGAACCAGCAGGGATCACACCTCCTGTCATGCTAAAACCCATCACATTATTAGTACTACCTGAAAAAGATACCATAAATCCAGCTTGACTAGCAGCACCACCTCCAACACCAGTTAATGTTAGATCGCCATCAACATGGAACTGAAAACCGGCAATATCAGAATCACTGCTATATAACACATCAGCTGTACCTGAGATACAGGAAGATCCATCTCCACCACATTCACCACACTCATCTACTGCTGCATCACCACCACATTCACCAGCGCAGTCAACCTCGACAGCACAGTTTCCATCACAATCATAATTTTCTTCAGGAAATACACAACTTCCATCATCTGTGGTTGCATCAGCATTATAATTACAAGCAATCATTTCCATACAACCTTCTACATCATTTGATCCACCACCTTCAAGTAGTTCAACATCCAAGGGGCTTCCATTTTCACCTGAGACTACAATATCAGTAATTGTTGCACATTCTCCACCCAAATCAACTAACATTCCATCACCAGCTGGAATATAGCTGCCTGAGAAAGAAAAGGCTAAGACAACAGTCCCAGCACCTGTAACAGTAAATCCATTTGCTGCAGCATCACCGCCACCTGCTCCTTGAGCACAGCCATCATGATTAAACTGAAATCCATAAATATCCGCTGTAGATTCGTAATGAAGTCCGGTACCATCAATACTGAGATCTATTTCTCCTAAAATAGCACCATCATCAATCCATGATGCAATAAGATTAATTTGATCCTGAGATAATGAACCATTAGGAGGCATATCTCCTTGAGATGATTCTGGCCTAGTTATTCGATCATATAGCTCACTATCTTCATGATTCCCTGGTATAATTACTTCACCATCATTTGATCCATCCATAGCATCTGTATAGGAAGTTAAATCTAATCCTGAATTATGAGTACCATCATGACAGTTGATACAATTTGAATTAAAAATAGGTTGAATCTCTGTTGAGTAATTCACTGCAAAACTAAATGAAAATATAGCAAAAAGAACTAAGGTAAATTTCCTAAAAGATGAAAACATTTACTCCTCCCTAACTAAAGTATTATTAAATAGTATACCGTGCAGAAGTCCTTCCTCCAAGATGGCAGCACTGCATAAATCTTAATTTCCTCCTGAATTTTCCCTTCTAAATATGAAGAGAAGCGAACAAAAAGATACATCAAAGATATGACAATTTTCCCTATTTATCAAGGATAATTTTATCAACATATCCAGTCTTATATCCAATTATCCAGTACTTCATTTGTACAAAATACCTACGCTACCTATTAATTTATGTGACATACAGCACATAAATGGAAAAATCATTAAATATCTTCTATGTTATTTCATGATATAATATTGAAAAATTTATATAATATGAAATTATTACAATATTATTAATTTACATGGTTGCAATACTAATTATGAAAATTTCAGCATATTAAGATTCAAATCTGGAGAGTATAAGAAGTGTATATTGTAATTTTGTAGAATTTTATTCTACAAAAAGTGGAGACCTAAGTATAGCTCTCTTTTAATAATTTAACCATAATAGCATTCTGAGCAAACATGCGGTTTTCAGCCTCGTCAAATATAATAGAATAATCTGCATCACATACTTCATCGGTAACTTCAATACCTCGTTCAGCTGGAAGACAATGCATAAAAAGGGTGTTTTTACCAGTAGCAGACATGAGCTTAGAATTCACTTGAAATCCTGAAAAATCACGACGTCTTTGTTCGGCTTCCTCTTTTTGTCCCATTGATGCCCACACATCAGTATAAATAACATCTGCATCTTTCACAGCCTCAAAAGGATCATGCAATATTTCAATGTCTGATAACTTCTCATCTCGTGCTATTTTAACAATTTCCATATCGGGGTCGTACCCTTCCGGACAGGCAATGGTAAACTGGAATGGAATGCGCATAGAAAGTGCAAGCCAAGAATGTACAATATTATTTCCATCCCCTACATAGGTTATTTTCAGGTTATCCAGATTTTTACGATGTTCCAAAACTGTAAGGATATCAGCCATTATCTGGCATGGATGGTTAAAATCAGTAAGCCCATTGATAACGGGCACATCTGCATTCTCTGCAAGTTCAAGAATATGGTCATGGTCAAACAGTCGTGCCATAATCATATCATTATATCTGCTCAAAACACGCGCAATATCAGCGATAGATTCGCGTTTCCCAATTCCAATGTCACTGGGTCCCAGAAAAAGTGCATGTCCACCCATTTTGAAAATACCTGTCTCAAAGGATATCCGAGTTCGGGCGGAAGGTTTTGCAAATATCATAGCTAGAGACCGATTATTAAAAGGATGATATATTTCATTTATAGCAAATTTATTTTTTATCCAGCGAGCAAGTTCCAGAGTCTCCCAGATTTCCTCGCTTGTAAAGTCAGTAATATGTAGAAAATCTCTTTTCATCATTATTATAATATATACTTTCTTAAATCTTCATCTCCAGAAATATCAGCGAGTTTATCTCGAACTATTTTTTTATCCAGTTCCACCTGTTTAGTCTTTTTATCAGGTAACTGAAAAAGAATATCTTCTAAGAGGCTGGTCATGACTGTATGAAGCCTACGGGCACCAATATTTTCCATTTTCTCATTCAATTCAGTTGCAATAGAAGCGATCTCACTAATGGCATCTTTCATGAATTTTAACTCAACCCCTTCAGCACGAAGAAGAGCTACATATTGAACTATCAATGCATTTTTAGGCTGGGTAAGAATCTTTATAAAATCTGACTTAGTGAGATTATTCATTTCCACTCGAATGGGAAACCTGCCCTGAAGTTCAGGTATAAGATCTGAAGGTCGGCTCACATGGAATGCACCGGCTGCAATAAAGAGGACATGATCAGTTTTGACTTGCCCATATTTTGTACTGACTGTACACCCTTCAACTATAGGTAGAATATCCCGTTGGACCCCTTCTCTGGAAACATCTGGTCCACTGGAATCTGAACCAGAAATTTTATCAATCTCATCAAGAAATACGATTCCGTTCTGTTCGGCACGTTTCAGTGCAACTTTTATAGCATCATCCATATCGATAAGTTTTTCTGACTCCTCCTTTATAAACACCTCACGAGCATCTTCCACTTTCAGTCGCTGAGTTTTATTCTTCTTGGGCATGATATTAGATAACATATCTTGGATATTGCCTGTCATATCATCCATTCCTACAGGTCCCATTACTTGCATAAAAGGCATTGGAGATGTATGAATATTTACCTTAATAATTTTACTCTCATATTCTCCTTTATTGAGTTTTCTGCGCATTTTCTCCCGCGTACGTTCCTGCCGTTGAATAGCATCTTCAGAGAGAGCAGATTGATCCCCCTTTGGAAAAAGACTGTCCAATATTCGCTCATCTGCATTAATTTTAGCCTGTTTTAAAACAATTTTTTCCCGTTCATTTTTTACCTGTTTAACTGATACCTCTACCAAGTCTCGTACAATGGATTCTACATCCCGCCCCACATACCCAACTTCAGTAAATTTTGAGGCTTCAACCTTTACAAATGGAGCATTAACCAAGGTAGCTAATCGACGAGATATCTCTGTTTTTCCCACTCCCGTAGAACCAATGAGGATAATATTATTGGGACTAATCTCATCCCTCAATGGCCTTTCAACCTGTTGGCGTCGCCATCTGTTTCTCAGGGCAATTGCCACAGACTTTTTTGCCTGAGATTGGCCGATAATGTATTTATTTAACTCCCTCACAATTATTTTTGGCGTTAATTCTTTCATGCTTTTAGAATTGTAATATTATCATTCGTATAGATACATAGTTCGGCAGTAATATTCAACGCTTTTGTTACTATTGTCACTGGTTTTTTTTCACCTGCTTCAAGGAATGCACGTGCAGCAGCCACAGCATATCCCGAACCACTTCCAATGGAAATAATCTGGCCATCCGGTTCGATTAAATCTCCTGAACCTGAAAGGAGATACGCAGAACGACTATCCATAATAGCCAGCAGGGCATCCAATTCTTTGAGGACTTTATCTGTACGCCAGTCCTTTGCCATACCAACTACTGCCTTCTGCAGATTGCCATTTGACTCAGTCAGTTTACCTTCAAATTTTTCAAAGAGAGACATCGCATCCGCAACTGCGCCAGCAAAACCTGCTAATATTTTCCCATCACAAAAACTCCTCACTTTCACAGCTTTAGACTTCATCTGCATGTCACCCATTGTCACCTGTCCATCACCTCCTAGGGCAATTTTCTTGCCCACTCGGACTCCCAGGATAGTTGTACTTCTTATTGGAATTGTTTTCACTTTAATTTTCTCCTTAAACGTGCTGTAGGAAATTTCAACTGCTCCCTATACTTTGCAACAGTTCGACGGGCAATATGATACCCTTTACCCTTTAATAATTTTGCTAATTTTTCATCTGGAATGGGATTAAATTTATCTTCCATCTCAATAATTTCCTTAAGAATACTCTTTACTTCTGTGCTGGATACCGATTCACCACCTTCTGTTTTAATACCCTCTGAAAAAAAAGTTTTTAGTTCCTTTATTTCCCATGGTAATTGGACATATTTCCCATTGGTGACCCGACTTATGGTGGAAATATCCATACCAATGTCATCAGCAATATCTTTTAAGATCATCGGTTTTAGAGTTCGTTTATCTGAACCAAAATAATCTGGCTGATGTTTGATAATTGAATCCATCACCTGATGGATTGTCAGTTTACGTTGCTTTACTGCTTCTACAAACCAAGTAGCAGACTCCAGTTTCTTCTTTATAAAAATCTTCACATCTTTTTTATCTTTATGCTGAGCTAGCATATTTATATAATTTTCACTCACACGTATTTCTGGCAAAGATCCATCCTGAATAATGATGTGATATTCTCCATTACGATCCTCTACAGCCACATCTGGAATAATAATATCCAGATTTTCTGTTGTTTGATCATCGCGCGGGCTAGGATTTAAGCGGCTAACAAACTCCATAGCTTCATTCAATTCATCTTTTGAGCATCCCATGCCATCCATTATTTTTTCATAACGGTGATTTACAAAATCATCAAAATAGTCCTTCAAAATAGTCACTGCAACTGGATTTTCGTTTCTGACTTCAGCTTGAATATGCAGGCATTCCTGAATATTACGAGCAGACAATCCAGAAGGATCCAACCTCTGAATTTTATGCATAACCTTGAGGACATCCTCAACTGTTAGATGCATCCTATCTGAAATAAGGGTGGGCTCAATATTGAGATACCCCTGTTCATCTAAATTTCCCAATATCTGTTCTGAAATTTCCAAATCTTTTTTACTCATATCACAATCTTGCAGTTGTTTCATAATCCTTTCTGAAAATGTCTCTCTATTAGCAAGAGGTGTTTCGAATTCTTCAGCTTTATTTTCCTTAGATTTAGGATATTCATAATCATCATTCATTCCCAGCAACTCTTCCCATTCAAACTCAATTTCCTCTTCGGCCTCCGTTTGGTCTTCATGTAATTCTTCTATTTCAGCATCATTGTGGATATCCACTAATTCTAATGCAGGGTTAATTTCAAGTTCATGCAGGATGCGCTGCTCTAGAAGAGGTAAATTTAATTGTAGAAGACTAGCCTGAAGAACCTGTTGGGGAGACTGCTGCTGTCTTAGCTCCATTTTCTGCGAAATCTTATTCATCGGTAAAATCCATCTTAAATTTTTTACCCAGGTATAACCGACGCACCTCTTCATTTTCAGTAAGTTCACGGGCTGTACCTGATTTTAATATATCGCCTTCAAATAATAGGTAAGCCCGATCAGTGATAGTCAGCGTTTCTCTTACATTGTGATCTGTAATGAGTATCCCAATATTCCTATTTTTTAAGTCAAAAATAATCTTCTGGATGTCTTCTACAGCAATAGGGTCAATCCCAGAAAATGGCTCATCTAACAGAATGAACTTGGGTTCCATTACTAATGCCCTCGCTATTTCAGTTCTCCGTCTTTCACCACCGGATAATGTATAAGCTTTACTTTTTCTAATATGCCCAATTGAAAAATCCTCAATAAGTTTTTCCAGGCGTTCTTTTTGCCCATCTTTCGTTAAGGAAGTCATCTCCAGTACCAAACGCAGATTGTCTTCTACTGTAAGTTTCGTAAAAACTGAAGGCTCCTGAGCTAGGTAACCCACACCTTTTCTAGCTCGCTGATACATTGGCATTTTGGTAATATTGATACCATTTAATCTTACCTCGCCTCCATTGGGTCGAATCAAACCCGTAATCATATAAAAAGTTGTAGTTTTCCCAGCACCATTGGGTCCCAATAACCCCACAACTTCGCCCTGATTTACGCTGATTGAGATCCCTTTTACAACTTCCCGGTTCCCATAAATTTTTCTCAAGTTATGACTGGTCAATATTTCTCTTTCAGAGATAATCCTAGATTCCTCCCCGTAATGTTCCAAAAGGTTTAAATATCTTAAATCGCTCCAAGTCAATATCAGACTCAAAGCCAATTCCATAGAGTGTATCTCCTTCAGTATGAGTAAACATAACAGAATCTTCTGCAACTATCATTTCATAACGATTATCCCATACTAATGCAGAGGTAGTGAGTGTATAACCACTATCTGATACTACATAAACATTCCCTTTAGCATAAAGATTATTGTTTTGTTCATTTATCCGAGCTGAATCTGAATAAAGAATACTAATATGATTGCCTTCTTCATTATATAAATCAACTACAACATTCCCAACCAACAAGGCCATCTCATTTGAATTTTTATATAACTTATCTGATTTTGCTTTTACCAATCTTGTTCCTTCACGACTGAGAATAATAATAGGATTCCAAATTTCACCCTCTTTTAATTCGTCTGATGTATCCTCTCCGTCCATTTCCACTTTACTGCAAGAAAAAGCTAATATGATTGTCAAATAGATTAATATATTTACTTTTGGCTGCATAGGAGTTTCTAATTATACAGGGATTTCTTTTATATACAATCTATACAAAGGGGACTCCAGTGTTTTTCCCTTCTAATTGAGTTTCACCTTTTACTTCAATCGATGCCGCAATAAAACCACTGAAAAGAGGATGTGCTTTCAGAATCCGACTCTTGAGTTCAGGATGAAATTGTACCCCTACAAACCATGGATGATTATTAACTTCTATCATTTCAATCAGATTAAGTTCCATATTTTCACCACTTACAATGAGACCCTTTGCTTCCATCTTTTTACGATAGCGATTATTGACTTCATAACGATGGCGATGACGTTCATTAATATTGCGGCTTTCATATGCATTGTGGGCTAGTGTTTTAGTATGGATTTTACAGGGATAAGCCCCAAGTCGCATAGTTGCTCCCTTAGATTTAACATTTTTTTGTCCCAGCATTAGATCAATAACTGGAGATTGACAATTCTTAATGAATTCAGTACTGTTTGCGTTTTCCCAACCACAAACATAACGGGCAAAATCAATAATCGCACATTGTAATCCCAAGCAGATTCCAAAAAAAGGAATTTTATTTTCACGAGCATAACTGGATACCATTATTTTCCCCTCTATTCCACGATTGCCAAAACCACCCGGTATAAGCACCCCCTGCACATTTTCAAATACTTCATCTAGATTTTTATCAGATTCCAACTTTTCTGTATCAATCCATTTTACCATGACACGTGCATCGTTTTCAATCCCAGAATGGATAAATGCTTCCAGAATACTCTTATACGCATCATGCAATCTATTATATTTACCACACATAGCAATTGTTACAGTATGTTTAGGGTTTTTATAACGTCCTATGGAACTTTCCAGTATATTTAAATTTTCATCATGATTGGAAGGCTTGAGCCCTAGTTTTTTTACGATGGTACTATCAAAGTTTTGTTGATGTAATACTAGGGGAATTTCATATATGGTATCAACATCCGGAGATTCAAACACATGATGTGTTTCCACATTACAAAACAGTCCCAATTTTTTCTTAAGTTTAGGCGTAAGATGATGATCCAATTCTGTACGGCAAACTAATACATTGGGTTCCAACCCAATTTCCCTCAGCCTCATCACACTATGCTGAGTTGGTTTTGTCTTCATTTCACCTGCTGCATTGATATAAGGTAGCAATGTGGTATGCACTACCAACGAGCTTTCTTTCCCTTGTTCCAAAATAAACTGCCGAATAGCCTCATAAAAGGGCTGCCCTTCAATATCTCCCACCGTTCCCCCAACTTCTGTAATAACTACATCAAATTTGCTACCTATGTTAACTCCTTTAATTCTCTTCTTGATTTCATCGGTGATATGAGGAATAACTTGTATGGTTTCACCCAGATAGTCACCTCGGCGTTCCCGTTCCAGAACATCCCAATAGACACGGCCTGATGACGTGGTATTAACTGAGCTGAGCGATTCATCGATAAATCTTTCATAATGGCCCAAATCCAGGTCTGTTTCAGAACCATCATCAAGCACAAATACTTCCCCATGTTGATATGGGTTCATAGTGCCCGGATCCACATTGAGATAAGGATCAAGTTTATGAATAGTCACTTTATAACCGCGGGATTTTAATAGGAAACCTAAGGATGAAGCGATAATACCTTTCCCAAGACCCGATAAAACACCGCCAAACACAAAAATATATTTCACTTGATTTTTAGAAGTCATAATATTACAAGTAATTAGTTGAATAGTAATTTGGGGGGAAAGCCCGGTTCAAAATTTACATCCAATTGATCTTTTTTCGGCAGTTTTTTATTTAATACTCTAGTAAAAATTTTAATTTCCTAATAGATTTTTTTTCTCCTAATTTTACAGCCTAAATGAGCAGTATTAACCAATTATTAACAGAAAACAACCCTCATAATAAAATCCTCAATGCTGCAGGGGAATTAGCAGAAAGTATAAATGTACCTGCCTATGTTGTAGGTGGTTATGTTCGTGACATTATACTTGGGAAATCCAGCAATGATATAGATATCATGGTAGCAGGAGACGGAATTGCATTTGCAAAAAGGTTAGCTGACAAACTAGATGTAGAAGTAACAGTTGATTATGAAAAATTTGGTACTGCATTTATCCCTCACCCTGAAGTAGGTATTGAGGTGGCTACTGCCCGAACGGAAGATTATGAACCAACCTCTCGTAAACCAAAAGTTTCATCCTCAACAGTATCAGATGATATGTCTCGGCGTGATTTTACCATTAATGCAATTGCTGCATCTATTTTGCCAAGCAGTTATGGTGAGCTATACGATCCATTCAAGGGGATACAAGATCTACAGAAAGGATTGATAATAACTCCCTTAGATCCGGATCATACATTCTCAGATGATCCCTTGAGGATGCTCCGTGCAGTCCGTTTCGCTTCTCAACTTCAATATGATATTGCTCCCACTTTACTAGATAGTATTTCGCGTAATATCAAGCGCCTTGAAATTATTTCCTGGGAACGTATTCGAGATGAAATAATAAAATCATTAAGAACAGAAAAACCCAGTATTGCTCTTTATTATATGAAAGATACAGGCTTACTTAGTTATGTTTTTCCTGAATTAGATTTAATGTCTGGAGTAGATATAATTGATAATAAGGGACATAAAGACGTTTTTATCCATACCCTCCAGGTAGTGGATAATGCAGCTGAACTAACAGATAAAATGGAAGTACGCTTTGCTGCATTAGTGCATGATATTGCAAAGCCCCGCACTAAACGATTTGACAAAGAAAAAGGCTGGACATTCCATGGTCATGATGAAATCGGACGAAAAATGTTAATAGAAGTAGCTAGACGGATGAAGCTCTCCAATGAACTTAAGGACTATCTTATGCTGCTGACAAAATTGCATTTGAGACCTATTTCCCTAGCTACCCATGGTATTACTGATTCAGCCGTTAGGCGAGTAATGGCAGAAGCTGGAGAACATATTGATGATCTTATGACTCTCTGCAGAGCTGATATTACCACAAAAAATTCCAAGAAAGTTAAAAAATATATGGGTAATTTTGAGCGAGTTGAACATCTCATGCAGGATGTAAAGCTACGGGATGAAATGCAGGCATTTCAATCACCGATACGCGGCGAGGAGATTATGAAAGTATTTAACTTAAAACCTGGGCAACGGGTAGGTACAATCAAGAGAGCAATCGAAGATGCTATTTTAGATGGGAAAATCCCGAATGAATATGATGCAGCTTATGATTTCATGATGAAAATGGAACTTACATGATCTTATTTTTCTTGTATGGTTGTTTCTTCTTCCTTTTATTACCATTGCTTTTTCTATTATTCCGAAGTCCCTTCTGTTTTTTTTTAAGCTCACTCTTGGTTACTTTAGCTCGCTTATCTATCGGTGTTTCCGGGGCTGGAGATTTTTCACTCAGTTGCCAAAGTTTAACATCCGTTACTTTACGGCCTGCATATTCCGGAAAATAATCTGTTTCCATAAGCCATTTTTTGAATTTGGGAATGTGTTTCTGGTAGCT
>Ga0187827_10008584_pt1 | contig 11031 bp, 8 predicted proteins | sample ETNtaG_39_FD_167969 | JGI IMG/M metagenome (GOLD analysis project Ga0187827, IMG submission 167969) | Marine microbial and viral communities from oxygen minimum zone, Eastern Pacific Ocean - ETNP2014_SV_150_PacBio MetaG (Illumina Assembly) | ecosystem: Environmental > Aquatic > Marine > Hypoxic... | reverse complement strand
AGATTAAATCCATTAATATAAAAATTCCTGGCTATCATAGCCGTCTGTACCTGTCTGGTAGCAGTTCCTTCTAAGATTGGCATATTTATATTTACCAGTCTTATAGCAACAACAATAAAAAGTAATATCAGGAACGTCTTATTTTCTTTAAAGAACTTTTTCATGATTTTGCCTGGTTTGTTAGTTATAGAATGTACTGCCTGGTTATCATGGTACGAAAATCGTTCAGCATACATCAAATACTTCAGAGAATTCTTTATCCATACCCCTTGTCCTAATGAAATATGCCAGTTTCGCAAAGAAAACCAGTGGACAACTGAGACCATAGAAGATTATGAGTGCGTAAGGCAGACTGAATTCACAAGATACTATCTTGATCTCCGGAAAGAATAGATTTAGAACTGCCACTAAGACTATAATATTCATTATAGTAGGGTAAGTACACAACTTATGAAGAAGTGAGAATAAATAACGTGGAAAAGACAACTTCACCTCACTTTTTCCCTCACCAGCAACCTTCTTAACTTTAACCGAAGAGGCCTTTTTTATAGCAGAAACAAAAATATTATATTTGCATTCTGAGAAAACACTTATAAGAGAGACTGACACGGATGCGGAAAAAGCAAATACTATGGGAAGGATATCTCCACTATGTCTTACCAGCCCCAGACCTATACAAAAGAAAACACACGGATGGACAATATAGTTTGAAATACAGTCAAAATACCCACCTGTCATACTGCTGAGCTTCTTATACCTGGCCAGCTGTCCATCAACAGCATCTATGACGTAATATAATTCCAGAATCAATGCACCTGCAAGAAAATAAACCGGTATCGCTACAGCAAACATTATGCTGGAAATTATGCCAACGACTAGCGATAATAACGTTATCTGGTTTGGAGTAATGCTGGAATGCAAAAGTAATTTAACTATCCTGATAGATATTTTGTGTGTAACATAACGTGGGTAAACGGGAAGTTTTTCATAGTTACCCTTAAAACAAATTCTCTTTAACTCTTCTATGGATTCTGTCACTTCTTAGCCAGATAATTTATATCTTTGTAAAATACTTAACATGGATCTAAAGCTAGCTGTAAAGAACAACTTAGATTACCATACTCCCGTCAACTCAAAACAAGGAAGTTTATGTTGTAAATGTCCATAACTTTAGTTACCCACTATAAAGGTATAATAAATATTCCATACCGGTCATGCTTAGCATCATCAGAACCACCGACATCAGTTTCAAGAGTATAAACTCTTACATCGTTTGTTCCTATTTACTAATTCTATTTTGCTGCAACATCACCTTTAAATCTAAAAGAATAAATTTTAGGTCTTAAAACCTCATAAATTAACGAAAAAATCTTCTCCCTACGTTGAACATTAATTAAAATAGGGGTGCTAACCAGAAGAAAACAAGATACCTTTGAAAGAGACGTCAAAATTGTATTAGGAAAGTTCACGATTGCATCTATCCATAAAATATTTATCAAGAAATAAATGTAAAACATCATTATCTCAGAATAAAATCTTATAATTTTACGCCACGCCATAATGTGACTTGATGCAAAAGTAAATACTACCAAAAAAAACAAAAAATACGATATAGACGTGCCTATGGCAACACCAACTATCCCCAAACCCTTTGTGATAAACAAATAATTAAGACCTATGCATACGGCAACCATAATCCCGTAAAGTGGAATTAATAACCTTTGTTTATCAATTGTAAATAATAATGCCGATGACATTTGATTCACTGCCATAAAGAAATAACCAAGAACTAAAATCTTCATAACATCAAGACCATCTTTAAATTGTGGCAACAAAAAAAGGACTAATGGCTGAGCCAGAAAAATAATTACTCCTATGAGGATTGGCATCAGGCGGCTTATTAGATATGTGGGTTTTAATATCATTTCTTTTACACCCATGACATCCTTTGTTGCACCATATTTTTCTTGAATATGTGGAAATATCACAATATTAAATAATCTTGGTAATGAACCAACTTGTTGAACTGCCATAATGCCTATTGTATAAAGGCCCAATTGTTCTATCCCAAGCATTTTGCAAATCATTATTTTGTCGATATTTAGGAATGTGCGAAAAAGTGTACTTGCCAAAAGTATTGTTAAACCTATTTTAATCAGATGCCATATTTGAGCCCAATCAAGATTCAAAGAAAGACTAATATCTGCCCATCTTTTTGCAAAATAAAAAGACAAGGTCGTTGTGATTACCATTCCTGCGGCAAACCCATTTACATTAAAAAGATATGCACCGGGCAGTGCAAATATAGTAATAAGCAAAGTATTAAAAACTATCACTTTGCTCAATATTGTTATCTGCTTCCTTGCTCTCAAAATATTTTGAATCAAGTTATACATTAGTGTCACAAAAACAAGTACAGCCGCTATCTTCATGCCTGTCTTTAATAAAGGATCTGTAATCAAAAAGAATGAAAGTATCCAGATTATAACTGCACCTACCACTCCCGCAATAATAAGATATGAAAATGTAACATCCTCTAACTTCTTGGCTTTCTCTATTTCTTTTGCACCCATACATTGTGGAATTTCTCGAACAAGCGCATTATTTATACCCAGGCCTATGCACATCCCATATGTTAGAACTACAGTTAAAAGTGCCCAGTATCCGGCCCCACTAACGCCTAAGAATTTTTTAGAGAATACGCTCACAAAAAACCCTATAATCATAACAACATAACTGGCACTAGAATAGGTAATAGTATCTTTTATAATACGTTTTTGCATCATAATCAGCCTATTATTTTCAAGGTAGATTTCACTTATTTACTCCAATTGCACTTCTGGAAACCATTATCACTCTTTTCTGCATTTGACCGTGTTTTTCAACTCTTGGTATATTTACTTGTAGACTCTTTGTCAGAATTTGTGGGTAAAAAAAGGGGGAATATTGATTTATTTGAAGAAAGGCTCTCCAAAGAGAATAAAAAAAGCTATTTACTTGATTAAATATTGAAAAACAATACTCACTGTCAAATTTACAATTGACTATTTTGCCACTAACTATCTGGTAGTTGGCTACTTACTGGAATTCGAAGCTATGATTTACTCACAGTTTCTGCCAAGGGGGCTACTTGTATAATAAGGATTTTATGTTATTCTTAAACATTCCCTTTGCTTTCATTAAATCTTCAGGATAATCAATCTCAATCCTGGGATGAGGGTTTGTATAAAAGAGGGTAAGTGGGAACTTATCCTTCTTTAATTCCATTAAGACATCAGTCAAGTATGCATTCAGTTTGCCCTGTTTTAAGACCTTTTCAATAGTATCAAAGACCTTACTATTGGCCTTCTTGTTTATTCTCAGGATACCTGTAAATTCACCTGTTGCTTTTTCCAACTCTATATTCTTACCCATTTTTACAATCTTGTTATTTTTAATAATAACCTTGGAATCTTCTTCATCACATTTCTTTTTCTCTACACAAACAATTATACTACCTTTCTTTTTAATACAATCCTTTAGAATATCAGGATGGTACAAGGAATCACCCGTAATAAAAATAAAATCATCGTTCTCTACATGGTTTCTACCCAACCATACCGAAGGTAATATCCCTGAAACCTGATAAAAAGGGTTATATACAAAAGTAGCCTTACCCTTTAGAGCCTTTTCAACCTTACCATAACAATGTCCAGTGACTATTACTATATCCCTAATGTTATGTCTGTTTAGTATATCAACAGAAATTTCTATCAGGCTCTTATTATCGATTTTCAGCAGACATTTGTTATTTCTTTCTGTTACTTTTCCCAGTCTGCTGCCTATCCCCGCAGCGGTTATTATGGCCTTCACTATGTCTTTTCTCTTACAAATGAAATTATCTGGTCAATATTAATTATCTTTAATCCGAAATCCTTAGCCATTTGAAATAGGTACTCTCGGGATGCCATGTTTCCATCCTGATCAAGTATCTCAAGGTCAACTGCAACGGCAGGTTTGATTCCTGCCAGTTTAACTAATTCTACCCCTGCTTCCGTATGTCCCTGTCTTTCAAGTATCCCTCCTGATACTGCTTCAATAGGAATGACATGCCCCGGTTTTCGTAACTCGTTTGACATTGCACCCGGCCTTGCTAATATATTCATCGTTAACGACCTGTCTCCGGTTGAACTACCCGAACCACCGGTAGCTGCATCGACCGAAACCATCATTCGTGTTTTATTCGCCTCAGTATTTTCCCCGAAGGTTCTCTGAGAAGGTATCTCTAATTCCTCACATCTACCGCGTTCACAAAAGGCTGCAATAAATGCACCCCTTGCATGTGTCACCATGAAATTTATCATTTGTGGTGTTACGTTTGCTGCCGCGCAAATAAGGTCTCCCTCATTTTCTCTCTTAATACTATCAAGCACTATAACAATCTTGTTGTTCTTAATATCTTCAATCGCCTCTTCTACGCTATCAAGTTGACTATCTGCACTATTTGCCAATGATATTTACCTTCCTTTCATTTAAAAAAGTTTCGACCCATACATGTACCTGTCTATGGGTATTTATAAGTAATTATTCCCTATTCATATTTACTATGGCATCTACAAACCCATAATCTTTGTTACAATTTTTTTCACTGTCCCTATAAATCCTAATTGTACAATCCTGGCCTTTATATGATAGGCCCTTTTTATTACATACTTTTCTATCTTAACCTTAAATGGCAGAATTTTTCTAAGTTTTAACTCTGTATTTCTCTTTAACTTTAGCAATTCTTCGTCTGAAAAATCAGTTAAATTTACTAAAAACTTTTCTGCGTTATTTCCTAAAAGAGAAAGATAAGTGTCTTCATCATATTTCATTCTGTTATTCTTTCTAGCCCAATCGTATAAAGAAGTGCCTGGATACGGCGTACTAAAAAATAGCACCGTACACCCCAACTTCATCTCTTGTATAAAGTTTACTGTATCAGCAATGCTATTTCTATCCTCACCTACATATCCAAACATGAAAGGGGTACGCATTCTGAGGTCTGCTTTACGCGTCAACTCTATAGCCCTCTTTGCCTGCTCAACAGTAGCACGTTTATTCATATTGTTTAAAATCCTCTGGCTTCCTGATTCTATTCCATAACTTACGGAGATACAATTAGACTGCCTCATCAAAAGCAGTAATTCCTCATTTACAAGATCAACTCTTCCTGAACATTCCCAGGTAATGTCCACTTTCCGTTCTATCAAAGTTCTAGCAAAATCTCTCACAAGTTTCGGACGAGCCACAAAGAGATCATCAACAATCTGAAAGTGTGTACCGTGATATAATTTCTTAAATTCAAGAATCTCATTTATCATACTATCAGCTGAACGGTTGGTAATCTTCTGACCAAAGCTTCTTGAACAATATCCACAACTGTAGGGGCAACCCCTAACCGCTGTGATCCAACCTGTTCGTAATCCCAAATCAAGATATGAACCAGTATGCTTCATATATTTAGGTATATTTAATAAATCCCAAGCAGGCAAAGGTAAAGAATCTAGATCGATTATTCTCTCCCTGAGAGGCGTCTTATGGATATCACCTTCACCGTCTTTAAACCAGATACCTTTAATATTCTTGAAACTCTTAAGGTCTTTAATATTTTCCACCAATTCTGCTGAAGTCAATTCTCCTTCATCAACTACTATCACGTCAACTTGTGAATTCTCTAGCAATGTCTTAGGGCAGGAGTTAGATATAGCATTGCCTACAATGATAGGCAGATCTGGAAAATTCTTCTTTACTATCCGAGAAAAACTCTTAACAAAATTGTAAGATGTTATAATAGCACTAATACCTACACAGTCATATATGTGAAAACCTTCTATTCTTTTTTGCAATACATCATCAGAAAGCGGTTCAGCTGTCAGATCCAATATCTCTATCTGATGCCCCTTCTGCCGCAGGTAGCTACTCACATAGCTAATCCCTATTGGTGGTTTGGATGCATCTCTTGCAGGTGGATATACAAGTAATACCCTCATCCGTACAACTCCTTCTTAAAAAGCATACTCGTTAAGTGTTTGTGTAAGAAACACCAAAAATAGCTCTTATAAATTTTGTACTGCATCGACAAATAGTATAAATATGTAAGACTGTTTACAAGGACTCTTAAGGTGCATTATTAATGATTTTCGTATTATCTAAATTCAAAGGTTTAAAAGAAAGTCAACTTAATTATCTTATAACCTTTTTGCAATCACTATAACTGCAAACCCTTTATTACCACCTGCAAAAATATTTTGAAATAATAAGAATTTTGACAGCAGTTTTGAGATTGGCAGAGTTTCCAGCATCCAGCCAAAAATCGTGTTGTCATATGGATGCTCATAGGAACTCCTGAGAGTATTCTCGTCAAGCAAGCCATCCTCAAGCGCTCCTTCATCTCTGTTCTTCAATTTATATAAGTAGTTCATAAGAACCCTTGCATAATATAATACTGGAAAACCAAACATCTCCACAAACTCAATTTTAAAATTGCACTCCTCTAATAAACTTATTATTGCATCTTTCGAATACCTTCTATAATGACCATAACCTGTATCGTCCTTCATCATCCGTCCGGAAGGAACAAGTATAAATAGCCTTCCTTCCTTATTCAGAATTTTATGAAAATGTTTTACTGCTGTAAGATCATCTTCAATATGCTCTACTACATCAATACTGATTATAGAATTAAATCTCTCTTTTACATTGACTATATTTGCCCTTTGAGCATTCACTCCTTTCTTTTCACAGATTGAGATAGCACCTTCAGACAAATCTATCCCCTTAACATCATAATATTTCGAAACAAGCTCTAGCGTCTCACCAGTTCCGCATCCTGCCTCTAGTACAGGAGACTTAAAATCATATTTTTTCATATTCCTAATTATCTTGTAATCAAGATATTCTTTAAAATATTTCAATTTATAACCGCCACACTTTCTAACAAATCTTTATAGCCTTCATCATTACAAAAACGTTACATAATAACATATCTCAACATTAGAAACTTTCAGCCGAATCTTCAGCCCAGATCCGGAATCAACCAGGTTATTACCCATAAAGTTCTTTCTTAAGCAAAGATACCCTTACTACCTCAATAAAATTCTTAAAGAGTATAAGCTTCCTCGGAACACGAACAAAGAGTCTCCAGCACCTGGTAATATTAAAGTAAAATCTTCTGTATGCTATAACCCTCAGCTTCTCCAGTTTTTCATTCGAAACAGCACTCATGTTTACACTTATCTTTCCCACAGTCGAAAATGACTTACCAACATCGTCCCCCATCTCTTCTGCCTGTTTGTAAAGCCTGGTACCCGGAAATGGAGTAACAATATTGAAAACGGCTGTGTGAAGCTTTGATTCAGCCGCAAAACTTATAGTTTCTAGTATCTCATCTTCTGTCTCAGTGGGAAACCCTATCATAAAAAATGCTCCGCAGAGTATCTTATGCCTGAACGTCTTCTCAATTATATCCTTTGCATGTATCAGATTTAATTTTTTTCCCATGGTCTTCTGCATTCTTGCGGAGGTACTCTCTATCCCATAATTTATACGATAAGTACCTGCCTGTTTCAGTTTGACGATCAACTCTTCATCCATACGGTCCGCCCGCAATCCATTTGAAAAACAGATCCCCAGTTTTAATTTCTCCTCAATTATAAGGTCACATATCCCACACGCTCTCTCTTTGTCATAATTAAAGGTGTCATCCAGAAATTCTATCTCCTGAATATCATACTCACTTACCAGATACTTCAGTTCTTTGATCACATTCTCTGGGCTTCTCGCACGAAACTTCTTCCCAAATATATTGTGACAATAGGTACACCCGTAAGGGCAACCACGTGAGGAGATTATAGACACAGCTCTTTTGTGTATCTGTACAGGATTTTCTAATGACCTTTTCTTTCCATAGAAATAGTCATTCATTTCAATAAGATCCCATGCAGGAATAGGAATGCTATCCAGATCTGATATAAGCTCCCTAGAACCATTATAGACCATTTCACCGTTAATTCTGAATGCCACATCCCTGATATCTTCATAAGCCAACCCATGCTTTAATGCCTTCATCAACTCTGCAAAAGGAATCTCTCCCTCACCAACCACACAAAAATCAATATTGTAATCTTCCATCACCTGCTTGTAACCACTTGTTGGATACGGTCCTCCTACAATTACAACAGAATCCTTTACAACATTTTTATATATTCTGGCCACTCTATGCAGCTCTGGAGAATCAACGTGCATACTGGTAATTCCAATGTACTCAGGCTGGTAATCTTTTATATACTCCTCAGTTTCTGCAAAGGACAAGTCTTTTATACGCGCATCTACGATTTTTATATCGAACTCATCCAGATTGTCTCTCAAATACGAAGCAATATACATAAGACCCAGTGGAGGAGGAGCTATTTCGATGGATGAATTCGGGCGGATTAAAAGCAAACGTGATTTACTCATCTTATCTCCTCCTACGCGTCTTTATAAAGATACAAACTACTAATGAAAGACTCAAAAAAATAAATATTAAGCCAAGTTTGACAGAAAATGGCTTATAGACAAAACGCAATTTATGTTCTCCCTTTGTAAGCGCCACTGCCCTGAATATATAATCAGCTCTATAGATTTTGTCCCGCTCACCATCTACATATACTCTCCAACCCGGAAAATAACAGTCACTCATGACTAAGTAGCCGTCTGCCTTCATATCCGCATTAACGACTACAGAATGTGGCTTATATTCCTCAATCCTTACATTAGAATATAAAATTTCGTTCGATGCCGGCAACTTTAAATTTCCATCAGAATCATTCTCTAAGATTACAACTTTATCTAATGGTACATCATTATCCCTTATGGCATTCAGGACATCTTCTCCTTTATTTATCATTAAGCTCTTATGTACCGCAAACGCACGAGGAAATACCTCTGTGTTTTCGTATACCCTGTACTCATTATCTATGTATACATGCCTGAAAGGACTCTTCAAAACCCTGTCTTTAGAGGTTACTACATATTTTATATTTATTAAATTGGCAATGTGTTGGTGTATATCCTCAAATTGTCTAATAACACCGGTAAATTTATAATTGGTTCCTTTCTGTAATATCATCATTAAATCTGCATACCTTTTCATGGTAAGAGAATAAGCGCCTTCGGGAGTACTTATCCCGTATAAAAGATTGGTATTAGGCCCCAGAAATATCTTATCCTTCATTGGCTTTGTCAGGTCACGAATATCTTGTAACGGCATAACACGAAATACACCCGGTTGCTTATTTAAATAATCTATAGTGCTAACTTTAGGTAAGACTTCTTCATTAGTATAAAAGGGTATATGAGACTTAAAAATAAAAAAATCCACCAATATGACAGAAATTACCATAATCTTAAATACATTTTTCCTGACTATATTGAAGACATACAGGTAAAGAAGCAAAACAGAAGAAATGATGATTATGGTAGATATACAAAGTGAAGGACCTAATACATTTGTCCAGGAATGTAGTTGTTCATATAGCTGCTCTATTCTCAAATGATATAATTGTGAAGGAGCGATGTAAAGAGGATTACCGATTATGTATTTTTCTACTAATCCATTCGCTATCTTCAGCAAAAACTCTTTATTCCAGACCAAGAGAAGGTGGGTGCTCCCAAGCAGACTCCAGATAATAATTACTATAAAAAACATAATCTTGTTAATACCTCTTATTCCAGTCTGCCAGAAGGCTTTATCTTTGCATATTAACAGATCCATGCCGCACCCTGCTAATATAGACATTGATAATTCACATATAATAAAGGTCCTTTGAGTCTGAAACAACTGACTTAAGACCGGGAGATGCCTTATGACTATATGAGATAAGAAGGTGGTACTCATATATGCTAAAATGACGATCACTGACCATCCAAAGAATTGTTCTACAGATCTGCTACGTCTTTTTAAAAAGGCAATTACACCCAGGATAAGAGGTATAATGCCTAGATAATAAATTGGTGTCAGGTAGGGAGTTCCAAAAAGGTGTGGCATCCTTTTAACCAACTCCTGCCATATACGTCCGAAAAAGAAATTATTCTCAACTGATCTAAATGGTGATTCATAAAAATATGGAAAGATAGCTGTAATAAAATGTGTTGGGGTTAACATATAGTAGCAACTTTGTAGTACTACCCTGAGACAATCACTGGACACCTCCAACGTCCTTAAAATCTGTAATGATGATAGGCCTAATGTTAACAATATAAATATTCCGAAAATTAACAAGAAATCTTTAATACTATATCTTTCCTCCAGGCTGTAATACCTGAAAATCACATAGATACAACAGAACACAGAAATGTAGACAATAAAATGTGGATTAGAATTCAGATAAAATATAGTCATGAGTATACTTGCCAGGGATATCCATCTATAACTTCTTCTGATTATTGCTTTATCTAAGACTAGCAATACAAGCGGAAACATAAAAGAAATAATGTGTAAGTGCCCACCTACAACATTATCTGTAAACATGAAGACTAACCCACAAATGAATGAACCATACACGGTTATTTTAAGGGACCGGGCATACAGGGACATACAATATCCCGCAAGAAACATACAGAGCATACTTCTTATATTCCACGCAAGATTAGGATGGAAAAACATATTTAATAAATTCAATATATTAAAATTGCTGGGGGCCTCTGTGCCAAATGGATGGCCACATAGATTCAATGAAACCCAAAGCGGGAATGTACCTTGTTTAATTGCCCATATGAAATAATGACTCCACGAATAGATACACATGTAAGCATCGCCCGCACCTTCGATAGATACAAGATTAAGGAAAACAGCCTTTCTATAGACAAAGACTGTTATAATCAAGAATCCTATTATCGGCCAGATTCTTTCCACCTTCATGTACCCAGTCCCTTGAATAGTGGCTATGCTTTCTTTTTCGTTTCCCATACACTTACCTTGAAATTGCGCAGGGCAAATATAAGCATTACCTTCATGCTTCTGCCCTCACT
>Ga0187827_10008583_pt1 | contig 11031 bp, 10 predicted proteins | sample ETNtaG_39_FD_167969 | JGI IMG/M metagenome (GOLD analysis project Ga0187827, IMG submission 167969) | Marine microbial and viral communities from oxygen minimum zone, Eastern Pacific Ocean - ETNP2014_SV_150_PacBio MetaG (Illumina Assembly) | ecosystem: Environmental > Aquatic > Marine > Hypoxic... | reverse complement strand
TTGCTGCTCATGACGGATGCATGCCGAAGAGCATCTGCTAAATCAGTTTCAGCCGTTATGCCTTACTTTGGTTATTCACGGCAAGATCGCAGACCCAGGAATGCACGCGGACCAATTTCCGCCAAGTTGGTGGCAAACTTGATTGAAACAGCAGGAGTAGAAAGGCTTATTACCATTGACCTTCATGCAGATCAAATTGAAGGATTTTTTTCTATACCCATTGATAATATTTACTCGTCGCCAGTCTTAATAGGCGATATATGGAAACAAAAATATAAAGACCTAGTAATCGTCTCACCTGATGTTGGTGGGGTACTACGTGCCCGAGCTATTGCTAGAAGACTAGACAATGCAAATTTGGCCATCATCGACAAACGCCGTGCGCAGGCTAATAAGTCAGAAGTTATGAATATTATTGGAGATGTCGAAGGCAAATCATGTGTTATTTTTGATGATATGGTTGATACGGCAGGTACATTGTGTAACGCAGCAACAGCTTTAAAATCCAAAGGAGCAGTAAGAACTGTCTCTTATGCGGTTCACCCTGTTTTGTCAGGGTCTGCGATCGATAACATTCAGGAATCGGAATTAGATGAACTAGTTGTAACAGACACAATACCGCTTTCTCAAGCAGCCTTGGACACAGGAAAAATTAGACAATTATCAATTGCAGAATTAATTGCTGAGACCATTCGTAGAATCGTAGACAATGAGTCAGTCAGTTCTCTTTATGCAGATTAAAGATAAGGTTGCTTGTGAAATTTAAGGATAAGATCTAGTTTCAAACACTAACTTCGGTTATTATTCACCACCAATTTGCTCACAATGTTGAATCAACAAAAAAACTGGATGATCGGATAAAACAATATGACTGAGAATATAGATTTAATTGCAGAACTTAGAGATGATTCGGGCACCTCTAGTTCTAGGCGTTCGCGTCGTTCTGGGATGGTGCCAGCTGTAATTTATGGTGCGGGAAAAGAAAGCATAAAGCTAAATATAGGTCATAATCAACTTCTACACAAATTGTCTACTCCTTCCTTCTTAACAAGCATTCTAAATATAAAAGTACAGGATAAGGAGGAATCTGCTTTTATAAAAGACATCCAAATTCATCCATCAAAAAGACAGGTTATTCATTTAGATCTGCAACGGGTCATAGCAGATCAAGCTATACGTGTGACAGTGCCAATTCATTTTATTGGTGAAGATTTATCCGATGGAGTTCAATTGGAAGGGGGAACCGTCACACCTTTACTGAATGAGATCGAAGTTAGTTGCTTGCCAAAAGATCTTCCTGAGTATTTAGAAGTTAGTGTTGAGGAGCTGAAATTGGACGAATTGCTTTTCTTATCTGATATCGTTCTTCCTGAAGGAGTTGAAATTCTTCAACTCACTCTAGAAGAGCCCAATAATGAACCAATTGTGGCAATTCGAGTGCTGAGAATTCAGGAAGAAGAACCGGAAGAAGTTGTTGAAGAAGGTGAAGAAGGCACCGAGACAGAACAAGATGAGATATCAGCAGAAGCCACTACTGATTCTGAAGAGGACACTGATAAATCTGACTCTGAGGATCATAAAGACGACTCCTAGTTGGAAGGGCTGCTAATGACTTCAGCAAAACTTTCCCCACCGACAATTTTTGTCGGCTTAGGCAATCCAGGAGAGAAATACCTAAAGACCAGACATAATATTGGCTATTGGTTTCTGGACTTATTCGCTGACCACCACAATGCTTCTATATTTAAGAGTGAATCAAAGCTTTTGGGTAGTGCAGCTGAGGTATCATTGGCAGAGAGAAAGCTTTTACTTGTTAGGCCTTCTACGTTCATGAACGAAAGTGGGGAATCAATTCGGCGTTTTTTAAATTACTATAAATTTGATCTTTCTCATCTTTGCGTTATACATGATGATCTTGATCTTGAATATGGCTCATCAAAAATTAAATTTGATGGGGGACATGGTGGTCATAATGGTTTGAGAAATATCATCGATTTATGTGGTTCTTCCTTTTTGAGGATTAGAATAGGAATTGGTCATCCAGAAAGGCAAGATGCAATTGATTATGTTTTATCAAAACCCACTCAACAAGAAGCAAAAAGTATCAACTCCGCGTTAAATGCTGCCGTAGAATCTGTCGATATAATGTTACATCAAGGCGTTGCAAAGGCTATGGATTTTTTGAATCAAAGCAATTCTTGAACTCATTTCTGATTTGCCAATTGCGTTCCTCGACCTAAAGCTTTTATTTTTTTAATAGCAATTTGTTTAGGTAAAGGAGCCATACCACAATTACTACATGCTATTAAGCGCTCACGTTCAACATATTTAAGTGCCGATACAATATTATGTTTTACCTCTTCTGGTGATTCTATTTTTTCTGCAACCACCGTAATAACCCCAACCATGATCTCTTTGTCAGGTAGCAGTAACATTAATTCAGGAGGGACATTGGAGCCTGCAAATTCTAAAGATATTTGGTTTAAACTGCTTTTATTAAGAGCAGGAAAGATATTTTTATATTCAGTCCAATGGTCTCCCAATGTTTTCTTCCAGTCTATATTTTCCTGGATGCCGTATCCATAGCAAACATGGACTGCAGTTTTACATTTAAGATCTGCCACTGCCCTCTCTAAAGCATCAATTCCCCACTCAATTGTTTCTTCGTTAAATGAATTAAATGCAGGCTCATCAAATTGAATGACGTCAATACCAATATCTTCTAATTCCCTTGCTTCTTGATTCAGAACCTTGGCAAATTCAAAAGCCATTTCAGGTCTGCTGCTGTAATGATCATTTGCAATGGTATCGCAAATTGTCATTGGTCCTGGAAGGGTAAATTTTATTGCTTTTTTTGTGCTTGCTCTCAAGAACATTGCCTCTTTTGAGTGTATTTTTTCTGTTTTTCTGATTGCTTCTGTGACAGTTGGAACTTCCACGATATAACGATCATTCCTTATCCCCATGTTGATTTTTTTGTCCCAACTGATACCAAGAATCTTCTGAAGAAATCCATGCACAAAATGAATTCTAAATTGTTCACCTTCAGAAATAATTTCAAGTCCAGATTTTTCTTGTTCTAGTATCCATTCCAAAGCGGATTCTTTTTGACCTTCCCACAACTGTTCATCTGCCAGTTTCCATTTTGGCCATAGTGTTTCAGGTTCAGCAAGCCAATTTGGTTTTGGCAAACTTCCTGCAGTTGTTGCCAATAATTTTCTAGTCATAACTTTCCAAGTTAATTGTTAAACTCACTTTTCACTTATTGCGTTAAAATAAGATTAGGAAGTAGAGATTATAAAATATTTATATGTTTAAAAGAACAATATGGGAATTAGATGTGGAATTATCGGATTACCAAATGTAGGTAAATCGACTATATTTAATGCTTTAACACATAGTGGTGTTGATGTTGCCAACTATCCCTTTTGTACCATTGATCCAAATATAGGAAGCGTAGCTGTTCCAGATAAAAGACTAAGTGTTTTTACTGATATGACGCATATAGAAAGAGTCATTCCTTCATTCATCGAATTTGTCGACATTGCTGGTTTAGTCGCAGGTGCTTCAAAAGGTGAAGGCTTGGGTAATCAATTTCTAGGTAATATTAGGGAAACAGATGCCATAGTCCATGTGGTTCGATGTTTTGAGAATAAAGATATAGCCCATGTTTCAAAAAATATTAATCCTGTAAATGATATTGAAATTATTGATACAGAATTACTTCTGGCAGATATACAAACGGTTGAAAAAAATTATGTCAGAGCAGAAAAGCAATCGAAAGCAGCCCAACAGGGAGATATTGAGAAGAGAGATTTTTTAAGAAAATTATTGGAGCATCTCAATAAATTCTTACCGGCACGAAATTTTATACTAGATGATAAAAAGACATATTTTTGGATGAAAGAATTGCATTTATTATCTGCCAAACCGACACTATACGTTGCTAATATTGATGAAGAGAATATTCATTGTGGTAATGATTTCACCGTTCAAGTTCAAGAATATTTAGGCCGCAATCAGGATTTTGAATTGATTGCAATTTGTGGGGCATTGGAATCTGAACTATCGCAAATTGAAGGTGAAGAACAAATTGAATTTCTGAAAGATCTTGAGTTAAAGGAACCAGCATTAGAGAGATTGATTCAATCATGTTATACCTTATTAGGTTTGCAAACATTCTTTACCACACGTCCTGGAGAGGTAAGATCTTGGCCTGTCAAAGTCAAGACCAAAGCGCCACAAGCAGCAGGTCTTATTCATGGTGATTTTGAACGTGGTTTTATCTCCGCTGAAGTTATTGCATATAAAGATTATGTTGAGCTAGGCGGGGAGCAGGCTTGCAAAACAGCGGGTAAGCTTAGACTAGAAGGTAAAGATTATATTGTCTGTGAAGGTGATGTCATTCATTTTCGTTTTAATGTTTGACGATAGAATATTTTACTCTCTGCTGAGGTTTGCTATGGAATCAACTATTGTTCCATAATTCTCGTAGAACTCTTTGGATTCACCATCAGCTTGAGTGATGGGTGTATTAATATCCTCGGATAGATTAAGTAGACCTAAATTGTTTAAGAAACGAGTGATCTTTATCCAGCGACTAATATTTCTAACATTATGTCCACCTAAAATACCCCAATCTTGAACAGAGCCTGGAGTGGGATGGTATTTTGTTATTCTTGTAAAAATAACATCATTATTGCGATCAACAAATATGTATTGTCCAAATTTACCGCTGGCATTAAAAATACTTCCTTCATCATCATTTTTGGACACCCACCAGTGGAGATTATAGCCACGCATATGAGTGGTCCACCAATTCGGGGTTGTATCCCAGTATACGGTGAATGTTTCATCTATAAATTCTTTTGAGATAATTGTTTTTCCATTCCATTGTCCATTTCTCGAAAAGAGCAACCCAAATCGTGAAAAGTCTCTTGCAGACATGTCTATGCAGCAGTAAGAAAGAGCATTGCCTACTGCATCACGCCATAGGGTGTGGTCACCCACTCCAATTGGATCCAAAATTCTCTGTCTCAACAGCACATCAGCTTTGCTGCCTGTGGCTTTTAACAAAATGTCACCTAACAACATAGAATTCACATTGTTGTATTCAAAAATTCTATTTGGTTCTTTCTCAATCCCAACATTTTTTGCATAAGCAAGGTGATCTTTTTCAAAGAACATAAGCTCATGCTCATGTTCAGGGAATTGAAGTCCGGATGACATATTGAGAAGATCTCTTATTGTTATCTCAGATCTTGCATCATTGAAGTATTCTAAATAATAACTCACTTTATCATCGAGGCTATTGATCTCACCTTGATCAATTGAAATACCAATAAGGGCTGCGTAAAAGCTTTTTGCTGATGACCAGGATGTACCAAACGAAGATGCATCAAATCCCTCTGCATATTTTTCTCCAATCAAAAATCCATTCTTAATTAAAACCACTGCCTGTGTTGCTGGATCTTGAAACGATAAGTCAAACAGAGTATCTATTTTCTTTTGGTCAACATTAAGAGCGCTCGGTGTGTTCGTTGTCCATTGATCTGTAGGATATTCCAGAGTATCAGCAAATAAAATGCTGGATAAAGAGAATAATAAGATTAAACCACAATAACAAATTAGGTTTTTTTTCATACGCTAAATGACTTCTGAGCTATAATTTTGAGGCTGAAACTTGACAGAATTAGTTTTCAGATTGACAATCCATTTTTCTGGTCAACACGGTGATGTAGCTCAGTAGGTTAGAGCATCGGATTCATAAACCGAAGGTCGGTGGTTCAAATCCACCCATCACCACCAGAAAACTGGACTAAGCCATGGGGTTATTGGCTTTCAAGAATTCAGCATCTAACTCCGTAACACCTTGGTCTTTGGCAGCATTGACCATATGGTTAATGGCCATATCCATTGCAAAATCTGGGACCTGTGTCAATGCTTCGCAAGCATCATCAGTAAATGTAATATTCTCATCCGCACTATTTGCCTTCTCTTTAATTGTTTCTGCATCCATGACTTTTCCTCTTTTAGCTAAAATAAATATTAAGAGTCAATTGTGTCAAATTTTAACTCAAACGTGAAGAGTAATTGTTTGGATGATTTAGCTAACCAATGAGATGCGTGAGTAAACCATCAAGTAATTTTGGTTCAAACCAGGTAGATTTTGGTGGCATGATTTGATTTGCTTCAGCCACTGAGATGAGAGCATTCATTGGAGTTGGATACAAAGAGAAACCGATCGCTATTTCCTCAGAATCCACTCTTTCATGGAGCGCTTGCATTCCCCTGATTCCCCCTACAAAATCAATTCTTTGATCAATTCTTTCATCTTGGATTCCTAATATTGGCTCTAAGAGATAATCGTGCAGAAGGGAAACATCCAGTGATTTTACTGGGTCCATTGCTTTTCTGCGTATTTTTTTGAGCTCCAATTTATACCAGGCCCCTTGAAAATACATACCGAATTGATTGGGTTGTGTGGGTCTAAAGGTCGAAGCCATTGTTTCAATATCAAAAAATTGATCCATCGCTTGTAATAAAGATTTTCTTGAATGGCCATTGGCATCTTTAATAACTCGATTGTAGTCTAGAATATTCATTTCATTTTCAGGGAATGCGACTGCGAGAGCATAATTATAGTTTTCTGTGCCATTATGGTCTTTATTTGCTGCTTTCCTGTCTTTTCTAATCTTCGCAGCAGCAGCTGATCGATGATGACCGTCGGCTATAAATAAGGCGTCCATATCGTTTAACACAGCTAGAATTGATTGAACTGTATAGGTGTCTGATAACCTCCAAATCTTATGTCTGGATCCATCATTTGCCTCCACGTCATAAAGAGGAAGTGTATGAAGTTTGATTTTTGAAAGCATGTCTTTTAAGTCATCGTTCTTTTTGTGTACCAGTAATACAGGACCTGTTTGAGCATTTAGAGTGGCAATATTATTGAATCGATCTTGTTCTTTCATTGGTGTGGTGTGCTCATGCTTCTTGATTAGGTCATGTTCATATGCATCTAATGATGCGATACAACCAATACCGGTCTGTTTATGGGTGTTAATCGAAATTTCATAAATATAGATCGAATCTTTGTCTTCTTCTATTAGAATTTCTTCATCGATAAGGTTTTTGAAATTTTTTAAACCCTGTTGGTAGACTTCCGGATTGTCATATGAGGTACCAACGGGTAAATCAATTTCAGGCCTTGAAATATGGAGGAAGCTCAGCGGTTTATTTGCTGCTAACATCCTAGCTTCATCTGAGCTTATAACATCATAGGGTGGAGCAATTACCTCTAATACTTTTTCAGGTATTGGTCGCAGTGCTTTAAATGCTTTGACTAGATTGTTTTTTTCTTTCTCAAACATTTGTTTAATTTTTGTCAAAAAGAATTTGTACTTATTGATATGGGTTAAAATTATTATGTATAAAGGTGGATTATATTCGATAATTGTAGATTACTTATAAAAAATCATTGAGAGTAATTTTTTGTGATACCGGTACATATTCAAAAAGCAGTCAGCAGCAAGAATAGACCTGCAAACGATCAGGAAAGAGACTTATTAAGAAAACCTGGTGAGGTTCTCAATTTCTTTGATGTAAAGGAAGGGGACAAGATTGGAGAATTAAATGCTGGAAGAGGCTATTTCTCATCAATTGCAGCAGATGCAGTGGGAAAGAAAGGAACTGTTATCGCTCATACATCGCCAATGAGCGCTAAACGCTGGAAAGGCAATCCAATTGAGAAAAGACTTGAAGAATTTCCACAAACCAACCTGATTTCAGTTGTTGGAGAAATGGAGTCGCCTAATTTTCCAGGTCAGTTGGATAAAATATTTAACATAATGACTTATCATGATTCAGTTTGGACAGGGGCCGATAGGGATCGCATGAATACAAGTGTTTTTAATTCCTTAAGAGATGCTGGCATTTATGGAATATTGGACCATCATGCCAGACTCGGTCGGGGTAAAGACGACTGTCATGAAATTCACCGTATTGAAAAAGAATTTGTTATTAATGAGGTTCTGAGGGCTGGGTTTATTTTGGACAAAGAATCCAATCTTTTGGAGAATCCAGAAGATGATTTAACTTCAATGGTTTTTGAAAAGGGGATCAGGGATCAAACCAGTCGATTTCTGTTGTGTTTCAAGAAGTCATAGCGCTAGTAAATCAAAACATTATGGATTCAATCAGTCAACCTACTAATTCGACTGTGACAGTGCCATTTTCATCCAGATCAGAGATTCTAAATTCCACCCCCATGGCCTGAGCATAATTAAGATAACGGGGCTTCCACCAGCTTTCTAGAATCTCCTCTTCAGTGAGATCGAATTGACCCAATCTTTTAGCTGCATTTAACACTTTTTTAAAAGGAAAAGTAAATGTACGTTTCCTCGGTTCATTCTTTGTTTCCAATATCATCTGGAAATGACAGCCTGTTCGCTCGAAATTCATTATCAATGCCAGTTCTTTATTGCCGGTTTTTTCTATCATGGTTTTGGATCGTTCAAGCAAAGGCTTCATGGTTTCAAGATCGTGTGCTACCAGTTCTTCCAGAAGTCCTTTATTTTTTGCAAACTGAATAGTATTTAAGTGTGCTTTAAGTAATGCATCATTTGTATCATGAGGGTAGGGCATTTGCATTTTTATTGTTTTCACCAGTACTTGCATCGCTATAGCTAAATCTGCTTCCCTTCCCTCCATTCCTGTTGGTGGAGCTAAATTTTCTGGTTTCATAGCACTCACAGGAGGGCCATTCTTTTTACTATCTGTATTATTTGGTTTTCTATTTTCTTCCATGATTCAAATCCTATATACCTTCCTTTCAATGTTAATAAAATCTATGCAATTATAGCCTATGGTTGATGAATCAGACAGGACGTAAAATCCTAAATTCGATATAATGTCTGATTTCTCAGTGTAAGGATTTTTACTAATATTCTTGTAATAGTCAATTCTTCTAATATGAATTGATAACGATCATAGACAGCTAGGATGTATATAAATTATTGGTATCCAGATAGATGATTATTCTTTGCTTGATTACTGGGCTTTCCACAGTTGGTTTTGGCTTAATATTGCCAACTTTCTTGTTTTACGCTCAAAATCTAGGCGCCACAACTGCCATTGCAACCATGATTATTGCCACATATTCCATGGGTCAATTCATTGCCACACCCCTTTGGGGTAGATTGAGTGATCACATTGGTAGAAAACCTGTTTTACTAATCAGTATTTTTTGTCAAAGTATTTGCTTTATAGCTTTGGCATTGGCACCCAATTTATGGATGTTGGCATTGGCTCGTTTTATAGGTGGCTTGGTTTCAGGAAATATATCCACAGCAATGGCATATGTTTCTGATTCTACCAGTGAAGAAAAACGTGCTAAATGGCTGGGCTACATTGGTGCCAGTATTAGCATTGGTTTTATGACTGGACCTGCAATAGGTGGTCTACTGGGAGGTCAAGATGCAAGCAGTGCAAACCTATTTTATCCAGGCATTGTCGCTGCATCTATCGCTTTATTAACAGGCATATTTGCCATTTTCTTTCTCGAAGAAAGTTTAAGGCCAGAGAATAGAAGTTCTAATACTAATAAGGAATCTTCTTTATTGAAAAATTGGGGCTTGGTTTTCAAAAAACCAATCTTGGGTGAGATTGTTTTGCTTGGGTTTTTGATGATGTTTGTAACTGGAACCTTTGAAACAATATTCCCATTATGGACAGAAGCGAGATTTGACTGGGGACCAATGCAGGTGGGATATAGTATGACTTATATAGGTCTAACAGTGACCCTTGTTCAAGTGTTTGTGGTGGGTAGAATTGTGCCTCTCCTGGGTGAAGTCAATGTTATTAGATTGGCATTTTTAGGCTATTCCATTGGGTTATTCATTATGGCACAGGCACCATCTTGGGCTGTTATGATAGTTGGATTGACTTTCGCTGCTTCAAGTGGCGCCACATTTGGAACAGCAGCATCGAGTTTTGTTTCAAAAGTTGCTGGCGATAATGAAAAAGGCTTTGTCTTGGGTGTTTATCAGTCCTGTGGCTGGCTTGGAAGAATTTCTGGACCATTAGCTGTAGGAGTTGTTTTTGGTACAATTGGTGTTAATGCACCACTCTACCTTGGTATTCTTGTCCTCATTCCATGTATCATAATAATTTCAGTGGTTGCCAAAAAAGTGGACCTAAGAAAAACTTAAAACCCTTTATGAAACAAATATAAAGTTATAATAAATTACTCGTATACAAGTACAAAAAAGGTAAGACAAGATGATCAACATGTTGAAGATTCAAACAACTTATAAGCAAAGATTGATTACCATATGCCTGTTTCTATTGGGCTTATTTATTTTAAACTATAGCAACCATATCAATGCAGAAGACGGCGATCTCAGCCTTCCTGATGGATATGTATTGACTACGTTTATTACCGGTGCCAATCGTGGCATAGGGTTTGAGTTTACGAAGCAGTATTTAGAAAAGGGTTGGCGTGTCATTGCTACTTGTAGAAAAACTGAAACAGCAGAAGATCTAAAGCTGCTACAAAAGGAATATCCGGATCGACTCATTATTGATCAGCTTGATGTTAGAGACCATAAGCGGATTGATGCGTTAGCAATCAAGTACAAAAATATCCCTATCGATGTTTTGTTGAATAATGCCGGAATCTCTGGCGGCACAAGTAATCAGATTTTTGGACGATTTAATTACGATGCATATAACACTGTTTTAGAGACCAATACGATTGCTCCATTAAAAATTGCAGAGGCTTTCTATCCAAATGTTCGCGATAGCCAGCAAAAGAAAATTATTGCTGTATCGAGCAGTGAAGGTTCTATTGATAACGTCTTTAAACGTGGGGGCAGACTTTTTTTCTATCGCTCCAGTAAATCTGCATTGAACATGTTGATGGTCAATCTTGCCTACATGCTCAAAGATAGAGGGATTGCAGTTGGTCTGGTCAATCCAGGTGCAACGGGAACCGATTTTATGTCTGGTTTACCAGCTTTCTTTCCCTTA
>Ga0187827_10008580_pt1 | contig 11032 bp, 8 predicted proteins | sample ETNtaG_39_FD_167969 | JGI IMG/M metagenome (GOLD analysis project Ga0187827, IMG submission 167969) | Marine microbial and viral communities from oxygen minimum zone, Eastern Pacific Ocean - ETNP2014_SV_150_PacBio MetaG (Illumina Assembly) | ecosystem: Environmental > Aquatic > Marine > Hypoxic... | reverse complement strand
AATGTAAAGCTTCAGATATTGATCAACCTCCTGATACAGTTGCTTATTTACAAGTAATTGACACATCCGACAAAAAAAATGACCAAGTTTTTGTATTTAACGGATGGACTTTTGCGTCCAGTCCAACTCTAAGATCTTTAGATCACGCAATATATGATTTATGGCTGTTGGGTTGCAGCAATATTTAGTTAAATTTTTCTTGATTTAGCCAGTTAACATTAAAATTTGAGCTAACAAATTTTTGATGATTTAGAATTTTTTTATGAAGATCGATTGTTGTAGTAATTCCTTCTATAACAAATTCATCTAAAGATCTAAGGGTTCTTTGAATCGCTTCAGTTCTGTTTCTACCGTGGCAAATTAACTTGCAAATCAAACTATCATAATAGGGCGAAATTTTGCATCCTTGAAATATTGCTCCATCAATTCTAGTTCTGAATCCAGAAGGTTGATGACAAACACTAATTGTCCCAGGGCTTGGTTGAAAGTTTTTATCAGGATCTTCAGCATTAATTCTACATTCTATAGCATGGCCTCTTGAAATAATATCAGTCTGATTTAAGGTGGTATATCCTTTTGCCGTTATACTGATTTGTTCTTTTACAATATCAATGCCAGTTACAACTTCTGAAACAGGATGTTCTACTTGAATTCTGGTATTCATTTCTAAAAAATAAAATTTTCCGTCATCATATATAAATTCAACTGTTCCAGCTCCTTCGTACCCAATTTTTTCAACCATTTTTACAGTTTTGGACAAAAGATCTTTTCTTACTTCGTCAGCTAAAATAGGACTAGGAGATTCTTCGATTAATTTTTGATATTTTCTTTGAACGGAACAGTCCCTTTCTCCAAGATGAATTGTTTTATTTTTATCAGAAAGAATTTGAACTTCTATATGTCTTGGATTATTGAAATATTTTTCAATATAAACTTCATCATTATTAAAATATTTTTTTGCTTCATTTTTTGCCTCATTCATTGCATTTTCTAATTCTGATTCTTTTGCTACTATTTTCATGCCTTTTCCACCACCGCCACCTGATGCTTTGACTAAAACGGGAAAGCCAACTGATGAACAAATTTTTTTGGCTTGATCTAAAGTAGTTATTTCTCCTTCAGAACCTGGGATTATCGGTAAACCGTTTTTAGATGCGATTTGTTTAGCTTCAATTTTATTTCCCATGCTTTTAATTAATTGAGGATTTGGTCCTATAAATTTTATTCCATGTTTGGTTACCATTTCTGCAAAATTATAATTTTCCGACAAAAAACCATAACCAGGGTGTATAGCTTCAACATTGGTTAATTCTGCAGCCGACAATAAAGCTGCAATATTTAAATAACTATTTTGAGGTTGTTGAGATCCTATACATACACTTTCATCTGCAAGTCTTACATGCATTGAGTCCTGATCTACATCAGAATGAACGGCGACAGTTGAAACACCTAATTCTTTGCAAGCTCTAATTATTCTAACCGCAATTTCTCCACGACTCGCTATAAGAAGCTTTTTGAACATTATTCCAGCAAAACTAATACTTGAGCAAATTCGACTGGCTGACCATCTTCAACACATATTTCTTTAACAAATCCATCTATTGGTGATGGCACATGATTCATAGTTTTCATTGCTTCCACAATCATAATTGTTTCACCTTTTTTTATTTTTTTCCCAACTTCTATGAATTTTTTTCCATTTGTCTGAGGTGCTAAATAAGCAGTACCAACTATTGGTGAAGTAATTTTTACACCTTTAAATAAATCAGTTTTTTTTTTCTCTGTGGTTAATTGTGTAATTTCATTAGTGGTTGGAATATTTGATTTATTTTTAGACACTTTTATTTTAGTATCTGATTGACCATATTCAAGTTCAGTTAAATTAAATTCATTCAAATAATTTACTAATTCTTTTATTAATTTTTTATCTATTTTCATTGTTATTTGCTTTTATCGATTAAATTTAATATTCCATCAATAGCCATTAGATATCCTTTAGTGCCAAAACCGCAGATGATACCTTTAACCGCTTTACTTATCAATGATTTCTGGCGAAATTCTTCTCTAGAATTAATATTTGATATATGTAATTCAATTGACGGAATTTTTATAATCATCAATGCATCTAATATTGATACCGAGGTATGTGTATAGCCAGCAGCATTAATAATTAATCCATCAAATTTTTCACTTGAATCTTGTATTAAGGATACAATTTCACCTTCAATATTACTTTGCTCAAAAGTCAATTCAACGTTTTTATTTTTTGCATAATCCTGGCAATCTTTTTTTAAGCCTTCAAAAGTTGTTTTTCCATAATGGTTTTCTTCTCTTTTTCCTAAAAGATTGAGATTTGGTCCATTTATAATTAATATTTTTGTTGTCATGGATTATAATATTTAAATAAATAAGTCTTTTTTATGAATAACCTAAAAAAAATTAAAATTCAATTGAATGGTAAAAAGCATCAAATAAAGATGGGGTACAATCTTAAAGATTTGTTAAAATTATTAAAAAAAGATAACAACAAAGTAGCTATAGAATTGAATGGTGAAATAGCAGATAAAAAAAAATACAATAAAATATTATTAAAAAAAAACGATAAAATCGAAATTGTTCAATTTATTGGCGGAGGGTAAGATATATGAAAGATGATTTTATAATTGTCAAAAAAAAATTTAAATCAAGATTAATTGTAGGAACAGGAAAATATAAAAGTTTTCAACAAACCGCGGAAGCAATCAAGACTTCAGGTGCGGACATGGTAACCGTAGCTGTTCGAAGAGTTAACATTACTGATAAAAAAGAACCAACTTTAATGGATTATATTGACCCTAAAAAAATTACTTACCTTCCAAATACTGCTGGTTGCTTTAATTCTTATGATGCACTTAGGACATTAAGATTAGCAAGAGAAATGGGAGGATGGAAATTAGTTAAACTTGAAGTATTGGGAAACAAAAAAACATTGTACCCAAATATGATAGAAACAATTAAATCGACCGAAGTATTAGTCAAAGAAGGATTTAAGGTAATGGTTTATTGTACAGACGACCCAATTATGGCAAAAAAATTGGAAGATGTTGGTGCATCTTCAATTATGCCATTGGCCGCACCTATTGGTTCAGGTTTGGGGATTCAAAATAAAATTAATATAAAAATAATTAAAAAACAATCAAAAGTTCCCGTGATAGTAGATGCTGGCGTTGGTGAAGCTTCGGACGCGACCATTGCTATGGAATTAGGATGTGATGGGGTATTAATCAATTCTGCAATTGCAGAAGCTAAAAATCCAATCTTAATGGCAGAAGCGATGAAATTTGCAGTTATGGCAGGAAGAAAATCTTATTTGGCCGGCAGGATGAAAAAGAGGAAATTTGCAAATCCCTCATCACCAAAAAAAAATATAATTTAAATTTTGATTACAGGTTTGTAGTTTTTTACCGAAGGTTTTTTATAATATTTTTTATTTCTATATTTTTTAAACAATTGTATTTTCTTACCTTTTAAATTTTTATTTAAAAATTTTCGATTACTTTTAGGATAAAATTTATTTTGATTTAGGTTTTCCTTAGGTTTTGTTTCATGTTCTAGGATTTTAATAATTTTTTTATTTTTATTTAATAGTTCAATTTTATATTCAGGAATTATTAATGAATTATCATTAATAAAATTTATTTGTAGATTATGTTTCTTTTTACAATATGAAAGTTCATCATCAAATTGTTCTTTGATAGTTTTGCTTACTTTTTCGGCAACTTTGATATTGACATTTTTGATTTTATTAGAAAGCGCTTGCTCTTCAGCCAATTTGAGTATTTTAGAAGAAAAAGAATCTAACGTTAGCACAATATTCCATTGCACCGAGCTTTCTCTTAATCTTTGTCTAGACATTTCTAATAGACCAAAATTACCTATTCTTTCAAGTTGAATTCTTGCGCGATCATTTTTAAAATTATCTCTCAATCTTTTTTCAATCATTCTTCTATTATTAAAATTGAACATATCGATAAAATCTATAATTATTAGCCCAGCTAAATCTCTAACCTTAATTTGTCTTGCTATTTCATCTGCAGCTTCTAAGTTTGTTGCAAAGGCTGTTCTTTCTACATTAATTTCTCTTGTAGATTTTCCAGAATTAATATCGATAGAGACCAACGCCTCTGTTGGATTAATTACTATATATCCTCCAGATTTCAGTTTTATCATTGGTTCAAAAATTTGATTTAACTTTTTTTCAATTCCCTCCTTATGAAATAAAGGGATTTTTCCTCTATATTTTTTCACATACTTGACATTCTTTGGCATAATTTGTTTCATAAAGTTTTTAGCTTTTTGATAACCTTCATTTCCTTCTACAATTATATTTTTCATTTTTTCATTATAAATATCTCTGATTGTCCTCTTAATAATATCTCCTTCTTCAAGCACTAAAGCTGGAGCTAATGAACTCATTGCCCTTTTTTTTACTTCTTCCCAAATTTTGATTAAATTTTCTAAATCAGAGTTTATTTCATTTTTAGTTTTGTTATCCCCAGCAGTTCTGACAATCAGACCCATTTCTTTTGGAATTTTTATCTCATTGAGGATGCCTCTAATTTTTTTTCTATTAATTGGATTAAAAATTTTTCTAGAGATTCCACCACCTTTAGGCGTGTTAGGCATTAATATAGTGTACTTTCCAGCTAAAGAAATAAATGTGCTTAAAGCAGCACCCTTTTTTCCTCTTTCATCTTTTAAAACTTGAACCAGTATAATTTGATTTGGCTTTATAACTTCTTGAATTTTGTATCTTTTTGAACCAAAGCTTTGCCTCGGTTTATCAAACTTTTTTTCTATATTTACGATTTCATTAATATTTCTATCAATTTCTTTTTTAACAGGATTCAATTCAATATTAGCTGGGTTTAATTCTTCGGCGTTAATTACATCGGTATTATTTAATCCATTTTTATCATTACGAAAATCTTCATCAAGTGTTGATGGAGAATTGTTCTCCTCGAGTTTTTTACTTTCCTCTTTTAACTTTTCTCTTAGTTCTTCTTCTTTTTGTTTTAGATCCCGGATATCTCCTTGTGGAATTTGATAATAATCTGGCTGAATGTCATTAAACGCCAAAAAACCATGTCGCTCTCTACCGATATCAACAAATGCTGCTTGTAAAGATGGTTCTACTCTACTAACTTTTCCTAAATAAATATTGCTTTTGACGAGTATATTTTTTTTGCTTTCATACTCGTAATCTTCGATATTTTCTTCTGACTTAAGAACAACTCTAGTCTCATTTGGATGCGACGCATCAATATATAAATTTCTTTCCATAATTTTATAAATATAATCTTGATCATTTTCTCATTTTTTTTGAATCTTGTCTTTTTGCTTTTCTATATAATATTTATTGAACAAATTCTATAACTTAGTATTAAAACCTCTAAATTAGTGCTTTTTTGCCTAAAGAATGTCAAATTTATTTAATTAAATTTAGAATGCCTGGATTTATTAAAAAAATATCGATTGTTATTTTATCAACTTTTTTCGTATTATTTGTGACGATATTTTTAATATTATGGGTTTTTTCAAATGATTTACCTAATTATAAGTTTCTATTAAATTACGAACCACCGGTTTCAAGCAGAGTACATGCTGGTGATGGTCAACTTATTGCTGAATTTGCCCTTCAAAAAAGATTATTTGTACCTTTTGAAGCGATTCCAAAAAATGTCATTAACTCTTTTCTTTCGGCAGAAGATAAAAATTTTTTTAAACATCCTGGCATTGATGCTAAAGGAATTACAAGAGCCATAATTAATAATTTTAAGAACTATCTAAAATCTAAAAGATTGGAAGGTGCATCTACGATAACGCAACAAGTAGCAAAAAATTTTTTACTTTCAAATGAAATAACTTTTAAGAGAAAGTTTAAAGAAGCTATTTTAGCATTCAGAATTGAAAGAGCTTTATCGAAAGAAAGAATAATGGAATTATACTTAAATCAAATATATCTTGGACAGGGAGCATATGGTATAGCGGCCGCAAGTTTGGAGTATTTTGATAAACCTATAAATAAATTGGAATATGAAGAGGCAGCATTATTAGCAGCACTTCCTAAGGCACCAAGTAGATATAATCCGTTTAAATTCAAAAAATTTGCTAAAAAAAGAAGAAATATTGTTTTAAAAAATTTGTATAAAAATCAATATATTTCAATTGATCAATATAATGAACTACTAAAAAAAGATATTAATCTTAAACCTAGAGAAGTTAAACTTATAGAAGAAACAAATTATTATTCAGAGGAAATCAGAAGAATTTTAAACGATCAATATGGATATGATAAATTATACAAAGGAGGTCTCTCGATAAGAACTCCTTTAGATTCCACCTATCAAGTTCAAGCAGTAAAAGCTTTAAGGGAGGGTCTTGAACTTTATGATCGTAGACATGGATGGAGGGGAGTATTGGCAAATAGAAAAGATGATTTAAATTGGTTTAGTTCAGTATCAAATTTAAAACTCGAAGAAAATCTTAATTGGAAAGTTGCTAAGGTTATTAAAATGGAAGAATTTTTTGTTGATATTGAAACTGAAGACAAAGAAATTGGAAAGATAAATTTTGAAACAATAAACTGGACCAAAAAAAGCTTCAAAGAACTCTTTAAATTAGGCGATATAATTTATGTTAAGAAAATTAAAAAAAATAAATGGGAATTAAAACAATTACCAAAAGTCAATGGTGCAATCATTGTAATGGATCCATTTACAGGAAGAGTTTTATCGTTAGTTGGAGGATTTAGCTATAATTTGAGCGAATTTAATAGAGCTACACAAGCGTTTAGACAACCAGGATCAGCTTTTAAACCTTTTGTTTATGCGCTAGCTTTAGAAAATGGATATACTCCATCTACTTTAATCTTGGATGCCCCCATGGTTATGGAGCAGGGTATAGATTTAAAGTTATGGAAACCTGAAAATTATGGAAAAAAGTTTTATGGACCATCTACTTTAAGAACTGGATTAGAAAAGTCTAGAAACTTAATGACTGTAAGAGTAGCCTTAGATGTGGGTTTAAATAAAATTATTAGTATGACGAAGAGGCTAAATATTTATAACAATCCTAAAGAATTATTTTCTATTTCTTTGGGTACAGCCGAAACCACATTATTAAAATTAACATCTGCCTATAGTACCTTTGTGAATGGGGGGAAAAAAATAATTCCTATTATGATTGATAGAATTCAAGATAGAAGAGGTGTAACAATTTACAATGCCGACAAAAGAAAATGTATCAAATGTGAACAAATATCTTACTTAAGCGATCAAGTGCCTAAAATTGAAGATAATTTTGAACAGATAATCAGTCCTGAAACAGCATATCAAATGATATCTATGCTTGAGGGCGTAGTTCAGCGAGGAACAGGAAGAAAATTGAAACATTTAAATTTAAATTTAGCTGGAAAAACCGGAACAACAAACAATAATACAGATACATGGTTTATTGGATTTACTTCAAAACTTGTTGTTGGGGTTTATGTTGGTTTTGATGAACCTAGTTCATTAGGGAGATATGAAACAGGGGGAAAAACAGCTATGCCAATTTTTAAAAAATTTATCCTTAATAGCATTTCCAAACAAGATGCAACGCCCTTTAAGGTTCCAGATGGTATCGTAATGATGGTTGTCGATCCAACCACAGGTCAAAAAGTTGGTTTTAATTCAAAAAATTCTATATATGAATCCTTTAAAGAAAAAAATATAAATGAAGCTGATATTGAAAATAATTATAATAATTTGATATTCAATAATTCAAAAATGGAAACTAAAGAAATAATAAGATTTTACTAAAAATTATGAGTGGCATCGATTTTAATCAAAATATTGAAAAAATTAAAAAAATAAACCTTAATATTAAGGGGTATCTTTGAGGCAAACAATATTAGGGAAAGAGTACTACTTTTTGAAAAAAAATCATTAGAGAAAAATTTTTGGAAAAATAAAAACTCAGCTCAAAAAAATATCAAAGAAAAAAAATTTTTTGAAGATATTTTGAATAATTATTTACAATCACAAAAAGAAGTTGAAAATTTGTTGGAGCTATATCAGTTAGCTTCTACAGAGAATAACAAAGAAGTTATCGATGAGTGTGAAAAAAATTTAAGTTTATTGTTGTCCGAAGTAAAATTAATAGAAGCAAAATGTTTTTTGTCTAATGAAAATGATAGTTTTGATAGCTATTTAGAAATTCATGCTGGAGCCGGTGGCACTGAGAGCCAAGACTGGGCAGCAATGCTTAGACGTATGTACATGAAATGGGCTGATAAAAAAAATTATAAATTAGAAATAATAAGTGAACATAGGGGAGATGAAGCAGGAATAAAGTCAAGTACTATCAAAATTTGTGGATCCTACGTTTATGGCTGGCTTAAATCTGAATCAGGAATACATAGATTGGTTAGGATCTCCCCTTTCGATTCTGGTGCGAGAAGACATACAAGTTTTGCTAGTATTTGGGTTTATCCCGTAGTGGATGATAGTATTAAAATTGATATTCAAGAAAAAGATTTAAGAATTGATACATATCGCTCCAGTGGTGCCGGCGGACAACATGTAAACACAACAGACAGCGCAGTAAGAATTACTCATATTCCAACTAAAATAGTAGTGCAGTGCCAAAACGAGAGATCTCAACACAAAAATAAGGAAACTTGTTTTAATATGCTAAAAGCTCGGTTATACGAGCATGAATTAAAAAAAAAAGATGAGAATGTAAAGAGTTTGGAAAATAGTAAAACGGACATAGGTTGGGGTCACCAAATAAGATCTTATGTATTACAACCTTATCGATTGGTAAAAGATTTAAGAAATAATTATGAAAGCACAAATCCTGATAGTGTATTAAACGGTGACATCGACGAGTTTCTTGAAAATTCTTTATTTAGATCAAAAGGAAAAAACAAGTAAATGATTAAGTGGACTATAAGAATATTTTTAATACTGGTATTTATTACAGTTTTTACTTTATTTTATTTATCATTTTATGGACTGGAAACAGATAATTTTAACGCAACTATCCAAAACAAAGTTAAAACCATTAATCCAAACCTTGATTTAGAATTTCAAAAAATAAATATTTTACTAAATTTAAAAAAATTAGAATTGAAAGTCAAAGTTACAAAACCAAAAATTAATTTTAATAATACATCAACCGATCTAAGTAAATTAAATTTAAATATATCTATTAAATCCTTTTTAAAGAATGAATTTGCATTACAACACGGAGAAGTTGGATTAGCGAAAACAGATATAAAACAACTCATTGAATTAGCAAATCAAGTTAAACCATCACCTTTTTTATTTATTGCAAAAGAAATTTTTAACAAAGGGCAAATAGAAGGAAAATTAAAAGTCAATTTCGACACCGCAGGCAAAATTAAAGATGATTACAAAATTACAGGTTTAGTATTTAATTTTGACGCAAAAATACTTAAGAAATTTAATATAAACAAGGTTAATGCGAAATTTGAACTATTCAATAATAATTATAGTTTTTACATAGTAAAAGGAAACATTAATGATATTGATTTAGCAAATAGTGAATTTGAGATTAACAAAGAAAATAAAAATTTAAATGTAAAAGCAAATTTAATCTCAAGAGCAAATTTAAAAAATATTCAAAATACTCTTGAATTGTTTCAAATTAATCTTCTCGAAGCCAAGGTGGATAAATCTGAAATTTCTTTTGATCTAAAAAGTTCATTAAGTTTTCAATTGGAAAAATATATAAAGATAAAAAATTTAAAAATCGATGGAAATGGAAAGATTCATTTGTTGAATATACAGCATAAAATAGATACTTCAAAATTAAAAGAAATATTTACTAATTATAATGATTCGTTTCAAATTGCAGATTCGGAAATTAAATTTTCGTTAGATAGTAATAAGCAGGACATTGAATTAAAAGGTTTGATTAATTTAGCAAATGAATATGAAAATTTTCAATCAAAAGTAATTTTTGATAAGAAAAAAAATAATACAGACTTTGATGTAAAAATAAATATTAACTCTTCAATTATTAAATTACTAAACCTTAACTATAAAAAAGAAGCTAATGATCAAGCCAGTTTGAGATTTAAAGGAAGTCGTAAAAAGAACGAAGGATATAATTTTGAAGTTATTGAATTTAAAGAATCTAATAACTTGATTTTAATAAAAGATATAGAGTTCAATAAAAAAACTCAGGTGAATAATTTAAAAGAGTTAATCGTTCGAACCACTCATGACGACTTAGTAAATAATGATTTTAAACTGACAAAGGATAAAAAAATAAAAATTCAAGGTGAAATATATGATGCAAGATCTTTACTAATATCTCTTAATAAAGAAGATAAAAGAAGGTCATTAAGTAGAAAATTTAATGGTGAATTAATGGCTAACTTTAAAGAAGTAATCACTGATAAAGAAATCAATTTATTTAAATTTTCAATGATTTCAAATATTAAAAAAGGAAAACATGTAAAATTTACTGCCAAGGGGGAATTTTCTGAAAATAAATTTCTAGATATTTCAATGTCTCCATCAGGTAATGGCAAAACAAAAATATTTCAATTATATTCTGATAGAGCAGAACCATTTATCAGTACCTACAAATTTATAAAAGGATTTAAAGGTGGAACATTGGCTTATGAATCTATTTATGACGACAAAGATTCAAATTCAAATTTAAAAATTTCAAATTTTAAAGTTTCAAAAGTACCAGCATTGACACAACTTCTTACATTGGCCTCATTACAGGGAATTGCTGATACTTTAACTGGTGAGGGTATTAGGTTTAGTGAACTAGAAATGGATTTTAATTCAAAAAAAGCTGAAGAAAACCTAATTAATATTGAGGAATTTTATGCAATTGGTCCAGCTATATCCTTATTAATGGAGGGGTATATAGTAAAAAAAGAATTAATCAGTCTAAGAGGAACTTTGGTTCCTGCAAGAACAGTCAATAAAGTGATCGGTTGGATACCTGTGGTTGGGAAGATTTT
>Ga0187827_10008577_pt1 | contig 11037 bp, 12 predicted proteins | sample ETNtaG_39_FD_167969 | JGI IMG/M metagenome (GOLD analysis project Ga0187827, IMG submission 167969) | Marine microbial and viral communities from oxygen minimum zone, Eastern Pacific Ocean - ETNP2014_SV_150_PacBio MetaG (Illumina Assembly) | ecosystem: Environmental > Aquatic > Marine > Hypoxic... | reverse complement strand
GAGGGTCGGAGATTACCGCACTAACATGTTCTTTTGGCAACAGCTATGCCAGATCTGACGAAAAGGCTCTTTAGTTGCTCACTGGATTGAATGGCCCAGCACCTACTCTTCTGTGGCATCGGCTCGGCGCCCCCGGCCATCCATGGGCGGGATGGGACATGGATGTCCCTCGGAACGGAAAATCGGGTATCTGGTTCCTTAATCCATTGACTCGTTAAGTACTAAAGCGACAAATGGTTGGATCCTATTAAATCGTATCAACAGGCTTGAATTGGACCGACTCGCCACCTTCGGTTGTGGCCTGTACAGGTTCATCTTCTGGATTCTGCAACACCGTCAGAATTGAATAGCTGTCCCCCGTATGGGCGACATTTACGACCGAACCAATTGCTTTTCCATCGGCAGAAAGAAGTTCATCTCCACTCGATACTCGGGTAGCAGAATTGCCACGGTGCAGTTTTTGTTTCAGCTTTCCCCGGTACTCAAGGCGGGCGATGATTTCCTGACCGAGGTAGCATCCTTTCTCAAAGTCGATGCCACCAAGGTTGTGGTAGTTGAACATCTGTGGAATATATTCTTCGGTATTGGATGCATCGACCCAGGCATAGCCGCCATCAATTTCGGCCTGCTGCCAGGTGTCTGTCTCTAAGTCTTCGCCTGCTATTTCCAGTGCCTGTTTTGCCCAGATTTCATAGTGCGGTATCGCTTTTGAAATTTTCACCAGGATATGGGTGTCCTGGACTTCAACATCATTGATGTGCTCAGGGAGTTCTCCATCATGGAGTGCTCCAGGGATTGCATCAATGCCGCCATAACATGTGTAAGTTTCAGACATGTCTGACATTTCTGCCTTAGAAAATACAATATACTTGCCAAGGAAACGCAGGGTATTGTCCACCAGGTCGCGATGCATTCTCAGCAGCAGTCCATCATCGAGTTTTACTATTCTAAAACTTGTGACCATGCGACCCTGGATGTTGCAGATCGCTCCGAACCCGGCCCGATGACTGGTCAGTCGATTCACGTCACAGGTGGTATAGCCTTGCAGGAACTTTAGGGCGTCTTGCCCTGTAATCGAGAGGAAGCCAAAATGATTGAGGTGAGTAGTGGGCATATATCAAGATAACCTGATTGGATTTGGTCATTCTACATCGTCTGGTGAATCCATCGTTACCATTTTGATATACACTGACAGTTGGTGTGGTTATAAGGGGGTGATGTGTATTCGGAGGCAGAGTTAAACAAGTTCAGGTGGCGTTCGCGAAGAGGCATGCTGGAGCTCGACCTGTTGCTATTACCCTTTTTTGAAGAGGAATTTACGAACCTTCCTGAAAAAATGCAGCATACCTTTGTCAGGTTGTTGGAGCAGGATGATCCGGACCTGATGATGTGGTTTAGCAGGAAAGCTGAGGCTGAAGATCCGGAACTGGCTGGGTTGGTTCAGATGATTCTTGACCGAGTTCAACCTTAACCAGCATGAATCATGAAGGCGGTTATGTTCTATCGTTAGGATTATACGAAACAATGGCCAACGTATGTTTTTCTCAATTTCACGCGCTGTCCCTGATCAATGTGAGAACTAATCTGGCTTCACATCTCGAATTTTCCCGCTTTCACCCCCGCTTTCACTATAGCTATGGCTGTGATTCAAGCACGAAAACCCGATATCGCTTCGCTTGTTTTGCCATGTTAGCTCTCACATCGTTCCCTTCATGAATTATGCGGACTAAGGGGTGGAATGATGCTGAAGGATCGGTTTGATATCTGCATAGAACCTTCTTCAACTATGTGCGTGTTGCTGGTTCTTACTCATGGCTTTGCGATTTTCGGGATTCTCCTCTCGATGGTAGAGATTTACTTTAAGGCCACCTTCACCCTCGCTGTCATCACATCCCTGATTTTCTACACCCACAGGTATGGACTGCTACTGCATCCGCTCTCAGTTGTCCGCGTATTGTTCCGCGATGATCGATGGCTACTTACCTGCCGGGATGGAGAGGAAGTGCCTGCACTTCTTGAATTTCCTGTCTTTGTAGTGAGTTTCCTGGTGGCAATAAATTTCAGGGATGATCGGGGCCGGAAGTTTTCCGTTGCAATTTTTCCTGATGTCGCCTAGGAATCGCATGTGAGGCAGTGCAGGGTATTGCTAAAGTATTACCCGAATCTAGGTGGTACTAAAATGGTGTCGGTGGGTTCGTCCAGTAGATCCGGATAGTCCAGTGTATAGTGCAGACCCCTGCTTTCCTTGCGTCGGATGGCGCTCTGTATGATCAGGTCCGCAACGAGGATCAGGTTTCTCAACTCCAGGAGGTCGTTGCTGATTCGATAGTTGCTGTAGTACTCGGTTACTTCCTGCTGCAGCAGTTGTACACGCCTGCGGGCTCGCTGGAGTCTCTTGTCGGTTCTAACTATACCCACGTAGTCCCACATGAATCGGCGTAGTTCATCCCAGTTGTGGGAAATAATGACATCTTCATCAGAGTTGGTTACCTGGCTTTCATCCCATGGAGGGACGCTTGCATGCCAATGCTCCACGGGCTTTTGTTGTTTGATATGTTCCGCTGCTGAAATTGCAAATACCATGCACTCAAGCAGGGAGTTACTAGCCATACGATTAGCGCCATGAAGGCCGGTAAAGCTGGATTCACCTACGGCGTAGAGGTTAGGCAGGTCAGTAAGGCCGTTCAGGTCGGTAATAATGCCCCCACAGGTATAGTGTGCCGCGGGAACGATAGGAATAGGAACGCGCGTGATGTCAATGCCTAATTCATTGCAACGATCGTAGATATTGGGGAAGTGGGATTTGATGAATGCAGGGTCCTTACAGCTGATGTCCAGGTATACGCAATCGCACCCGAGGCGCTTCATTTCGTGGTCGATGGCACGCGCGACGATATCCCTGGGAGCCAGTTCTTCCCGGTCATCAAATTTTTTCATAAAGGAACTGCCGTCCGGCAGAAGCAGCTTTGCACCCTCACCGCGTAATGCTTCAGAGATGAGGAAGGTCTTGGAATCAGGGTGATAAAGGCAGGTGGGGTGAAACTGGTTAAACTCAAGATTGCCGACCCTGCAACCCGCTCTCCAGGCCATGGCAATGCCGTCACCGGAAGCTGTGTCAGGGTTGCTGGTATAGAGGTAAACCTTGCTGGCGCCGCCCGTCGCAAGAACAACAAACTGGGACCGGAAAAGTTCCACCTTTCCGGTTTCACGATTCAGTGCGTATGCTCCAAGGCAAGTGTTGCCCTTTTGCCCAATCTTGTCTTCAGTAATCAGGTCGACCGCAACATATTTCTGATAGATTTCAACATTTCCATGAGTTTCCAGTTGCTGACTCAGTGTCAGTGATATTTCCTTGCCAGTGGCATCAGCCGAATGAATAACCCTGCGATGGCTGTGTCCCCCTTCCTTGGTCAGGTGGAACTTGGTGCTGCCATCCGGTTGGGTATGGGTATCAAAATTCACCCCTAGTTCAATGAGCCAGTCGATAACATTTGCGCTGTGTTCGACGGTAAACTGGACGGCATCCCGATGGCAGAGTCCTGCGCCCGCGACCAGTGTATCTTCAAGGTGGGACTGGACGCTGTCGTACTCATTGAGCACCGCAGCTACGCCACCCTGGGCATAGTAGGTGGAGCCTTCGTTTGGTACATCCTTACACAGCATTGCCACGTCATACTGCTTACCCAGCTTTAACGCGAGGGTCATGCCAGCGGCTCCGCTGCCGATGATGAGGACGTCATGGATGTGAGTTGGTGTATTCAATGGATTTCCTGTCCAGGGACAAACAGAGTACCTAAGGAGCAGCAGGAAAACTATTTTGATTTAGTCTGCCCGGTTGAATTTTTTGCAGACCTGGCTTTTGTTATCATGCACGCTCTTGGGGCTGCATGATAGAAAATTGGGCCGCCCTACTGACCGGACAAGGAGTTAGCGTTGAAATCCAAGCAGACAGCAGATCAGCAATTGGTCGAGCGTGTCAAACGTGGTGACAAACATGCCTTCGATCTGCTGGTATTGAAATATCAGCACAAGATCGTGGGCCTGGTAGGTCGCTATCTCCGTGATCAGGATGAAGTGCTGGATGTTACTCAGGAGGCATTTATAAGGGCCTACAGAGCGCTGCCAAGATTTCGGGGCGATAGCCAGTTCTACACCTGGCTATACCGAATTGCCATCAATACAGCCAAGAATTACCTGGTGTCCAGGTCAAGGCGCCCACCGGATTCGGATATTGATGTCTATGAAGGGGAATTTCAGGACAATTCTGCTGTCCTAAGAGATATCGAAAGCCCGGAAAGCGCCCTGGCGACAGAACAGCTTGAAAAGGTTATCTACCAGGCGATAGCAAATTTACCTGATGAACTGAAGGTGGCGGTGACTCTCCGAGAATTTGAGGGCCTCAGCTACGAAGAAATAGCAGAGGTTATGGAGTGCCCAGTGGGAACCGTAAGGTCCCGCATTTTCAGGGCCAGGGAAGTGATAGAAAAAAGGATTGCAGCGATTGGGTAACTGGAACTATATTGGCAATCTACTAGAGGTAGTGTGGTGAGTGATAAGACGAAAGAAATACTGTCTGCACTAATTGATGGTGAAGCCAGCGAGATAGAAATACATCGATTATTGCGGCAAATGCGAGAAGATGATTTTCTCATCGATTCGTGGGTTTCCTTCCAGGAGACCCGCCGGGTACTGCGTTCGCCGTCAAGTAAGGCGGAGGAATCTACTGCCAGACTAAGTAGCCACCAGCATCGGGAACTCAATCGCAGAATCAGTGCAGCAATTCAGGAAGATACAACCCTCGGTGAAGGTACAGATAAGAGTGGTCGTGCGCTTTCATCAAGAACCACAGAGGCGCTTTCAAAACCCGCGGCAGCTTTTGGCCTGGCAGCTTCGCTCATGGTTGCTGTGTTTATTGGGATGCAAGTAAATGCACCCGACGGTACTGATATAGCAAATGAATCTGAGATTGCCGGCTCTCCGGCTGCCCAGACAAGTTTTGCCCAAACAAACCACGTCTCTGCTCCGCTAACCGATGAAGTTTCCACGGATGGTAAACCTAATGTTGATGATATGGAACTAAGGGAATTAGATGAGGAAGGTCAGAAGCGCCTGCGAACCTATCTGAGTCAACATGATCGTATGGCGAGAATAAAACCCAACACACCTCTGGTAACCTACAAAAAGCAACCCAAAAAATAGCCCTAAATGGAATGATTCAGAAGCAGAAAATAGCAGTCTCGCTGATACTAGCGACAGTCTGGATACCCGGAGCATTTTCGAGCACCGAGGGATCGGAAGCAGGAGTGTGGCTTGCCAGGATGGCAACGGCACTGCATGAACAGAGCTATGAGGGCGTATTCACATTTATGCGTGGTGGGAAATTTAGCACCATGAAGATTGTTCACAAATTTGAAGGCGGGAAAACACTGGAAAGGCTTCTGCAATTGAATGGCGAGAAGCTGGAAATAGTGAGAATCAATGATGACCTGGTTTGCCGCCACGAGAAGTCTGATCAGGTGGATCTGGAACACCAGGTTCCAATGGGGCCTTTCAGCAGTGCCTTCAATGAAAACCTGGCTGCATACCAGGATCAGTATCAATTTTCTCTGCACGGCGAGGACCGGATCGCTGGTCGAGCAGCCACCAAGCTCGGAATTTCTCCCCGGCTAAATGATCGCTATGGCTATCGATTGTGGCTTGATAAAGAAACGGGCCTGTTGCTCCAGTCTCACATGCTGGATGTAGACCGAAAACGTGTACGCGAAATCTTCCAGTTCTCCACCATTAGTATTGGTGGAGATTTTGATGAATCCATGTTGCTGTCTTCCATGTCAGAAGATGCAGTGTCACACCGTTTAACCAGTGCACTGGCCAGCTTTAAGAAGGAAAAGGCCAGTCGGCCTCATTGGCGAGTGGCATGGCTGCCAAATGGTTTTAAGCCAGTGCGTGTTCCTGGTTCTGATCGGCTCCATTTTACCGATGGACTTGCAACGTTTTCGGTATTTATCGAGCGTTCAGAAAAGTCTGTTCTACCGGAAATGGCAACCCGTGTCGGCGGTACCGTTGTAATTAGCAAACATGTCAAGGGAGCCACCGGACAGATCACAGTCGTTGGTGAAGTACCTATCGCTACGGCACGCAAGGTAGCGGAGTCAATCGAGCCGGTTATCTACTAATTTTGTAATAGCGTTCACCGTCAGGGCCATAGATCCGAGCCATTTTCATTGATATGAATCTTCCTGGTTCGGGCCCTGAAAGATTGAAGCTGTTTGAGGGAAAAGAAATGAGCAAATCCAGTTGGTTAGTGGCGGTAGTCTGCCTTTCCTTTAGCGCCCTTGGTGCCAGCGGCGAACTGCCACAATTTGTGGAGCTGGTTAAGCGTGCCTCCCCATCAGTGGTTAATATCAGAGCGACCAGAAGCAGTCCTCAGCATGGCGGCCAGTTCAACAATGAACAATTGCCGGAGTTCTTTCGCCGATTCGTCCCGCCACAGCAAGCGCTAAGGCCAGCAGTGGGCTCGGGATTTATCATTTCCGCCGATGGGTACATACTAACCAACAATCACGTAGTTGAGGAAGCTAACGAGATTATAGTGGCGCTTAGTGACCGGCGTGAAAGAGTGGCTGAGCTCATTGGTGCAGATCCCTTGTCAGATCTTGCGCTACTGAAAATAGATGCTGAAAAGCTGCCAACTGTTGAGATTGGAAGCTCTGAGGATCTTGACGTGGGGGAATGGGTCGTCGCTATCGGTTCACCGTTTGGATTTGAGCTTTCTGTGACCCAGGGGATCGTTAGCGCTAAAGGCAGGAGCCTGCCCTACGAGAGAGATAACTATGTGCCATTCATTCAGACTGATGTGGCCATCAACCCGGGCAATTCTGGTGGTCCCCTGTTTGATCTTGATGGGAATGTGGTAGGTATCAATTCACAGATATTTACCCGTTCGGGTGGATATATGGGTTTGTCTTTTGCTATCCCCATCGACGTTGCAATGGAAGTTGTGCAGCAGCTAAAGGACAAGGGTTCAGTCTCTCGAGGCTGGCTAGGTGTTGGCATCCAGAGGGTTGATAGAGACCTTGCCGAGGCATATGGGTTAGACCGCCCCTCCGGAGCACTTATCAGTGAGGTTTTCGTAGGTAGCCCTGCTGAATTAGCGGGGCTTAAGGTGGGAGACATTATTGTCGAGTTTAACGGGAAACTGATCGACCTGTCATCAGATTTACCCCATGTCGTAGGACGGACAAGAGCTGAAACCGAGGTCAAGGTACTGATTGTTCGCGAAAACAAGAGAAAGACGCTGTCGGTCAAGGTCGGTGCCCGTGATGAAGATGATGTGGCGACTCGTTCGAGTACATTAGTGCCAGAGAACCTATTGGGAATTGAGGTGCAGGATCTGACCCTTGAGGACCAAAACCGGCTAGCAGTCGAACAGGGTGTTCTGGTCATGCAGGTATCGGCAGGCCCTGGCCGGGAAGCAGGGATCCAGCAGGGCGATGTAATCACTACAATCGATGGCCAATGGGTTTCTGACCGCCGTGAATTTGAAATACTTATTGGGGAACTTGAGGTAGGCGTTAAAACTCCAATAAGAATTGTTCGCAGTCAGCGGCCGCAGATCCTGGTAATCAAGGTCATTCGCTAAACCTTACCCTTTGTGGGTATGAGCCTGTAGATACAGCGGTTTGGCATGGCTTCTGGCGACCTATTCCTTTAGACTTCACCGCCTTTGCAGGCCACTGCAGTGCAGGTATGCCTCAACTGGGCAACCTGCTAGTGGCCCCATCAAATCCAGTCAAATGAAAACGTTGTGCCGATCAGCCCCGAATATATAAGAAATTTTTCGATTATTGCCCATATTGATCACGGGAAGTCGACCCTTGCCGATCGGTTTATTCAGATTTGTGGCGGCCTGACCGAAAGGGAAATGGACAACCAGGTCCTGGATTCAATGGACATTGAGCGTGAGCGCGGGATTACCATCAAGGCTCAGAGCGTTACCCTGATGTATGAGGCTGATGATGGGCATACATACCAGCTCAATATCATTGATACGCCGGGGCATGTCGATTTTAGCTATGAAGTTTCACGTTCCATGGCTGCCTGTGAGGGAGCACTGCTGGTTGTCGATGCTGCCCAGGGTGTTGAGGCACAATCAGTAGCCAATTGTTATACGGCAATTGAGCAGGGTCTGGAGGTGATGCCTGTGCTTAACAAGGTAGACCTGCCTCAAGCCGACCCTGATCGGGTATGCCAGGAAATCGAGGAGATCATTGGTATCGACGCCACCGGTGCCGTTACTGTTAGCGCCAAGAGCGGGCAGGGTGTGAAAGAGCTACTGGAAGAACTGATCAGGGTAATTCCACCCCCCAGGGCTTTTTCTGATGCGCAGTTGCAGGCGCTGATTATTGACTCTTGGTTTGACAACTATCTTGGCGTTGTTTCACTTGTGCGGGTAGTGGCTGGCAGGATTGAGGTTAAAGACAAGATCATCGCCAAATCTATCGGTAAGGTGCAGCAGGTTGATTCGGTTGGGGTTTTTACTCCCCATAGAACCGAAACGGGCGTATTGCGGGCGGGTGAAGTTGGGTTTGTGGTGGCCGGTATCAAGGATGTAAAAGGAGCACCAGTGGGTGACACCATTTCCCTGGCGAAAGATTCTGTGTCTGCATTACCAGGATTTGAGAAGGCTAACCCGCAGGTATTTGCTGGCATGTTTACTGTCAGCACCGATGACTTCAATAATTTCCGTGATGCGCTGGAAAAACTAACGCTGAATGATGCATCACTCGTGTATGAACCAGAGAGTTCAGATGCTCTTGGCAGCGGCTTCCGTTGTGGGTTCCTGGGCATGTTGCATATGGAAATTGTGCAGGAGCGATTAGAGAGAGAATATAACCTTGACCTCATTACCTCGGCACCAACGGTTGTGTTTGAGGTGGTCGACAAGAAGGGGGAGGTATCAAGAGTTGATAACCCGTCCCAGCTGCCGGATGTATCCAGTATCTCCGAAATGCGTGAGCCGATTGTTCAGGCCAACATACTGGTTCCCGCCGAGCACCTGGGGAGCGTGATAACGCTTTGTGTAGACAGAAGAGGTGTCCAAAAGGATATGCAGTTTGTCGGCAACCAGGTGTCTATCAGTTACGATTTGCCTATGAATGAAGTAGTGTTGGATTTCTTTGACAAGCTGAAATCCGTTTCCCGTGGCTATGCGTCGCTTGACTATAGTTTTTCGAGATTTGAAGCTTCTAGCCTGGTCAGGCTCGATATATTGATCAATGGTGATCGTGTTGATGCGCTGGCTGTAATCGTTCATGCTGATGACGCCAGGAGCAAGGGGTTTGCGCTCACAAAAAAGATGAAGGAACTGATTCCCCGGCAGATGTTCGATGTTGCCATACAGGCTGCGATCGGTGGTCAAATCATCGCCAGGCAAACCGTTAAGGCTTTGCGCAAGAATGTCACAGCCAAATGTTATGGCGGAGATATCACGCGCAAAAAGAAGCTGCTGGAAAAACAAAAAGCTGGTAAAAAACGTATGAAACAATTGGGTAGCGTTGAGATTCCACAGGAGGCTTTCCTTGCGGTCCTCAAAGTTGAGAAATAGTCTCAACCCAAGGTTAGTTAAGGAACAAACATTTTGAGCATCAACTTTCCCCTTGTCCTAGTTCTAGGCACAGGCATTACCGGACTGATCTGGTTGCTGGATACCCTGTTTCTGAAACCTCGCCGTAAAGCAGCCGCTGAACTTGCAGAACAAAAATTGACGGATGGCAAGGCCAAGGATGATGCACTGCAGAGTATCCTGAAAGAACCACTGGTCGTTGAGTACTCCATATCATTTTTTCCAGTACTTGCCATTGTGCTTGTGCTCAGGTCTTTCCTTTTTGAACCGTTTCAGATTCCCACAGGATCTATGATTCCTACCCTTGAAGTCGGGGATTTTATCCTGGTAAACAAGTATGCCTATGGCGTCAGGTTGCCGGTTGTAGGCACAAAAATTATGGAAGTGGGGGAGCCAAAAAGTGGCGATGTCATGGTATTCATACCTCCTCATGAAGATGAATATTTTATAAAACGGGTAGTGGGAATTCCCGGTGACAGGGTAAGATACCAGGATAAGACTATTTACATTAATGATGAGAAGCAGACCCAGGTATTTGTTGCGCAAATACCGCCGGATAAACCACAGTATCTTGTCTACCGGGAAATGCTTGCTGGAGTGGAACACTTGATTCACCGTGATCCATATAGAGATACTCGCACACTGGAGTGGGTCATCCCCGAGGGATACTATTTCATGATGGGTGATAACAGGGACCAGAGCAGTGATAGCAGGTATTGGGGTAATGTTTCTGAGGACAAGATAGTTGGCAAGGCCATTGCGGTTTGGCTGCACAAGGAACCAGGTTTGAGACTGCCAGGATTTTCACGAAATGACTGGATTCAATAATTGGGAGTAAAAAATGAAAATACATTTTCCTAGAAAACAGGCTGGAATGGGTGCGGCGGGTTGGATGCTGATGCTCGCTGTATTTGGTTCAGTTTTGACTGTTGGGCTCAAGCTGGTTCCGCTGTATCTTGACCACAATACCATGTCGAAAATTCTAGATGGCCTGGCTGAAGAAGAAGGGGTGTCTCAGAAGCGTGACGGCACGATTAGCAAGATGATACAAAAGCGGTTCAAGCTGAATAATATTCGTGACTTTAAGGTTCGTGACAATGTGGAAGTAAAGCGAAGTAGGGACGGTGTGGATATTATTATGGACTATGAGGTGCGCTTGAAGGTTGCTGGTAATGTGGACCTGATTGCCTCCTTCGACAAATCAGTAAAACTGAAGAACTAGGACCCCGGCGGATAGAAGACACCGGTTCAAGTGGTTCAGAACATTCCCCTACTATCAACTCTCGAAAAAGATCTGGGCTACCAGTTTCAGGAAAGAGGATTGCTCGAGCAGGCCTTGACTCATCGAAGTTATGGAGCGCGAAATAATGAGCGCCTTGAGTTTCTCGGAGATGCAATACTGAATTTTGTCA
>Ga0187827_10008576_pt1 | contig 11037 bp, 5 predicted proteins | sample ETNtaG_39_FD_167969 | JGI IMG/M metagenome (GOLD analysis project Ga0187827, IMG submission 167969) | Marine microbial and viral communities from oxygen minimum zone, Eastern Pacific Ocean - ETNP2014_SV_150_PacBio MetaG (Illumina Assembly) | ecosystem: Environmental > Aquatic > Marine > Hypoxic... | reverse complement strand
GGCCGTGTTTGTATTTCCCAAGTGCAGGACCACCGGGCCAACGATGATTTAGTAGAAATTACTCGAAAAGTTCACACTGCCGTGCCGGAAGTTCCTTTATCAGGGTTGGTAAATGCCACCACCATGTCCGTCCCTTTTTTGGAGCAATTGAAAGCTGAAGGGATTGACATTATCGGTTATGGTTTGGACGCAGTGACAGAAGAATTATTCATTAAAACACGAGGTAAAGATGCAGGCGGACCCCACGACTGGGATTACCATTGGGAGATGGTCCTCGCCGCAAGAAAAATTTATGGTCCCATGAATGTGAACTGCCATTTGATTGTGGGGTTAGGTGAAACAGACCGTGATTTGGTGGAAATGTTTTATCGTTTGAAATCAGATGAAATTGCCGGATACCTTTTTTCATTTAATCCGGAAATAGGAACCGCTTTGCAGCATCAAACGCGCCAGCCCATAAAAAGGCATCGGCGGGTGCAGTTGGCAAAATTTCTCATTGAAGAAAGAAATGTGGAACGGGATGTGTTTCAATTCGATGAAAATGGATTCATAGGTTCCATAGATTCGGAAGAAGAATTGATACAAAATACCATTGATGAAGGACTATCATTTATGACGAATGGCTGTCCGGATCGTAAAGGTGTCTTGGCATGTAATAGACCTTATGGTTCCTATCGCCCCGGAGAAGAATTTCGGGATTATCCCTTCAAACCATCCGGTGATGAATTGAATATAATCCGTGAGCAAATGCAATTGAATGGCCACCTGGGAATTTAATTATGATTGAAAAATCAAACTCTATTCGGTTAATCCACATGGGGCGTATTCCGGGGTGGCAAACGCAGGCGGTCTATCATACCGTGGCGGAGCTTATGACGGAAGAAACGCCGGACACTATTATTATTTCCCAACCATCTGATACTTATGTATGTCTAGGCTATCATCAGAAGTTAGATCATGTTTTCGACCGCAAGGCTTGTGAAGAAAAAGGAATTCCCATTTTACGTAGAAAGATCGGCGGCGGCGGAACATATCTTGATTCAAATCAACTCTTCTATCAATGTGTATTTCACAATAATCGTGTTCCTCCCAATTCAGATAAAGTGTATGAACAAATGCTCACACCCGTGGTGAATACGCTGAAACGTTATTTTGATGTAAAAGTAGAATTGGTGGGCAGTCATGAAGTGGAAATGAATGGCAAGCGTGTAGCTGGTATCGGCGGCGGGCAAATTGGAGAGGCCAGCATCGTGGTTGGAAATATTTTGTTCGATTTTGATTTTGATACCATGGCTTCCGTGTGGAGTGTCCCCAATGAAAAATTTCGCGAATTAGCAAAAGAAGCCATGAGGGACCACATTATTACGTTAGACGATATTGGATCAACGATGTCCATGGATATGATTGCAAATCAACTGATTGATGAATATGAAAAATATTTCCAGCGGAAGCTGAATCCCGCTGGTATGACTATAGACGAAATTGAACGGGCTGGGCAGATGGGTGCCTATTTAAGATCCGAATCCTTTTTGAATTATGTTGATGAAGCCAACGGCTCATCAAAGCGGAAACCATTAAAAATATCCAAGGATGTATTTATACATTATGATGAAATGGATATTAGCGGGAATAAAATTTCTGGCAGTTTTCGTGTGGAAAATGGAAAAATTCATTCAGTAAAATTTGAGAAACCAGACCTGGAACTAGAATCTGTAGTTGTAGGTGAAAAATTTAAAAAATTGGAAACAGTTAATTAAAAATGAATTACGGATTTGTTATTGATAATAGGATGTGTATTGGCTGCCACGCCTGCACCGTTGTCTGTAAAAGTGAGCACGATGTACCTATCGGTATAAACCGAACCCATGTGAAATACATCGAAAAAGGTATGTTCCCCAACAACACTCGGGAATTTTCTGTTCATCGTTGTAATCATTGTGCGGATGCACCCTGTGTTGAGATTTGTCCTACCACAGCCCTTTATACCAGAGCAGATGGAATTGTCGATTTTGACAACGACCGCTGTATTGGATGTAAGTCATGTATGCAAGCATGTCCCTATGATGCATTGTATATTGATCCCGATACGAATACAGCGGCTAAATGTAATTATTGCGCCCATCGCGTGGATCATGGATATGAACCAGCCTGTGTGGTTGTCTGTCCTGTAGAAGCCATTGTGTCCGGTGATTTGGATGATGCCAATTCCAAGATTGCTCAATTGGTAGCCAATGAAGATACTGTGACGCGGAAGCCGGAAAAAATGACGGACCCCAATTTATATTATGTGAATGGTACACCGGATATGTTGCATGCCACTGCCACAGATCGAGACTCTGATTATTTATGGTCCGAACAATCGAAAGGGGTGGGGCATTTTGCTAAATATGCGCACCAGCGGCTTTCAGAATCCGATCCGGGAAATTTATTGGTGCAATTGGCCATGGAAAATTCCGCCAAGACCGGGAAGTCCATTGACCGGCGGGCCATTGATAATGTGGTAAAAGAAATCCAACAGGATGTGGATACGACGGAAGCGCGACGAGTCTATGATTCTCCCAGTAAAGGCGTACTCTGGGGATGGGAAGTGCCGGCTTATGTATGGACCAAAGCCATTGCTACCGGGACGTTTCTGATGATGGCCATCTGGTATTTTCTGAATGGCGGCATTGATGCTTCATCTGAATTAAACGGACTTATTACCACATTGGTGTTTATGGGACTTACAGCCGCCTTTCTAGTCAAAGATCTAGACCGTCCCGATCGATTTATTTATGTGCTCTTAAGACCGCAGTGGAAATCCTGGCTGGTTCGTGGTGCTTATATTATTACCGGATTTAGCGGACTGGTTTCCTTAAAGTTATTGGATAATTACTTGCAACTCGGATTGGATTGGCTTTGGATTCCGGGAATGATATTTGCAGGATTAGGCGCTGTCTATACCGCATTTTTGTTTAATCAAGCCCGTGCACGAGATCTATGGCAGACACCTATTCAGTCTGCCATCCATATGTTGGTACATGCTTTCATTGCTGGTTCTGTGATGATGATTATTATTGCTCCGGAAACAATGGAATGGATGACCAATGCGTTATTGTGGGGAGTTGTTTTAAATATGGTCATTATCGCAAAAGAAATTTTAATGCCGCACAAAACACTTGATACAAGAAAAGCCATTCAGCTCATGACAAAAGGGTATTATTCCAAATATTTCTGGGCAGGTATTATCGTTGGCAGTGTCGTCCCAATTATGATGCTTACTATGATTGCTGGGAGTAGTGCATTATTAGCCGGTGGATTGTCATTGGTAGGAATTTTATTAACAGAATTTGTATGCATTCGTGTACCGCAAATGATACCATTGAGTTAGAAAAATGAAACGTAGCTGGATAGAAACATTTTCAGAATCGCTGGGAATCATCCCTAAAATATCAGACCGTCCGGATTGGTCTGAAGAATTCGCCATGGAAGGCCCGCGGGAATTATATAAATACCCCGAACCCAGCGAATGGGATGACTTTACAGAATTGGACCCACAGGCTTGGCCGGAAAAAAAGGAACGACATTATTCCATCGTTCCAACTACATGCTTCAATTGTGAATCGGCATGCGGACTTTTGGCCTACATTGATAAAGATTTCAATAAAGTACGAAAGTTTGAAGGAAATCCTCACCATCCTGGCAGTCGCGGGCGAAACTGTGCTAAAGGCCCTGCTACCATCAACCAGATCAATGATACGGAACGAATTCTATATCCGCTGAAACGGAAAGGAGAGCGAGGGTCAGGTGACTGGGAACGCATCACATGGGATCAAGCATTAGATGAAATTTCAGAAAAGATTGCTGCATCTTTGCGAAAAAGTAAAGAAAAGGTGGTCTATCATGTGGGTCGTCCCGGACATGAAGGTTATGCGGAACGTGTGCTGAAAGCTTGGGGTGTGGATGGTCATAATTCCCATACGAATATATGTTCTGCAGGTGCCCGCGCAGGTTATGCAATGTGGCATAAATACGATCGACCCAGTCCGGACCATACCAATGCAGACGTGATTTTATTGGCGTCATCCCATTTGGAAACAGGACACTATTTTAATCCCCACGCCCAGCGGATTATGGAAGGAATGATGAAAGGTGCCAAGCTGATTGTCATGGATCCTCGCCTGTCCAACACCGCTTCCATGGCGGATGAATGGATGCCCACTTACCCAGGGAGTGAATCGGCTGTGTTTATGGCTATGGCGAAGATCATTCTGGATGATGGACTGTATGACCGCCATTATATGGAAAACTGGGTGAACTGGGATGAATATCTCAAGAATCTCCATCCGGATGATCCCGTTGAATTTGATCAATTCATTAAACGGTTGAGTGAAGAATGGGCTGAATACACACCGGAATTCGCAGCAAAAGAAGCACAAATTGATGCGGATCAGATTGTCCGGGTCGCTGAATTAGTGGGAAAAGCAGGTAGCAAATTGTCCACCCATGTCTGGCGCGGTGCATCCATCGGAAATTTAGGCGGCTGGCAGGTTGCCCGCACCCTGCATTTGCTGAACGTACTTACTGGATCTGTGGGAACGGAAGGGGGGACATCTCCCAGCGCCTGGAATAAATTTCATCCGGAATTCTTCGATTCACCATCAGGACCAGATGCCTGGAATGAACTGAACTGGCCCAGGGAATACACACTCACCCATTATGAGATGAGTGAAATATTACCTCACCTTCTCAAAGACAATCGAGGTTCTCTGGATGTCTATTTTACACGTGTTTTCAATCCTGTCTGGACTTATCCCGATGGATTCAGCTGGATTGAAATGTTATCCGATGAAGAGAAAGTAGGATGTCATGTAGCATTAACTCCCACGTGGAATGAAACTGCATTTTTCGCTGATTATGTCCTTCCCATGGGACATGCATCGGAACGACATGATATAAACTCCTATGAAACACAGGCCGGTGTCTGGATTGCGTTTCGCCAGCCGGTTTTGCGAGAAAAAGCGAGGCGTGATGGAAAAGAAGTGAAATTCACCTACGAAGTCAATCCTGGCGAAGTGTGGGAAGAAGATGAATTTTGGATTGAGCTTTCCTGGCTGATTGATAAGGATGGCGATCTCGGTATCCGTGATCATTTTATGAGTCCTTACCGTGAAGGTGAAAAAATCAACATTGATGAATATTATCAATACATTTTTGAAAACACAAAAGGGCTTCCGGAGGCATCAGAAAATGAAAAGCTGACTCCGCTAGAATACATGAGAAAGTTTGGCGCCTTTATGGTCGAAACTGAGGTGTATGCAAAAAATGAACAAAGCTTATCCAATGAAGAGATGATTGGAACATCGGTAAGAAAAAATGGCCAGATAGAAAAAGACGAACAAATCATTGGCGTTCAAGTTGATGGTAATAATTGCACAGGATTTCCCACACCATCTAAACGACAGGAAATTTACTCCCAAACAATGGTGGACTTTGGCTATCCGGAACATGCCACTCCGGGATACCGCATTAAAAGTCATGTTCACCCTGATGAAATGGATAAGAGCAAGAATGAATGCGTGCTTTTACCCAATTTCCGTTTACCTACCCACATCCATTCACGATCTGCCAATGCAAAATGGCTCACGGAAATTGCCCATCGGAACCCCATTTGGATACACACCAAAGATGCAAAGCAGCTCGGCGTAGACAATGGCGATTTACTCAAAGTGACAACACCCATCGGCTGGTTTGTAGATAAAGTCTGGGTGACGGAAGCCATTAAGCCCGGAGTAGTTGCCTGTTCGCATCATATTGGACGGTGGCGACGTCAGCAAGACAAAGGAAATCGCTATATGACCAATACGGTGGATATACGAAATATGGGAAATGGGCAATGGAGAATGGAAACGGTGAAAGGTGTTGAGCCTTGGAAAACAGACGATCCGGACACTAACCGTGTTTGGTGGCGAGATGGCGGAGTTCATCAAAATATTACTCATGCGGCAAATCCAGATCCTATTTCCGGAGCCCATTGCTGGTTGCAAAAAGTGAGCATTTCTAAGCCGGCGCCCGGTGAAAAATATGGAGATGTTTTCGTAGATACGAATAAATCCTTCGACCATTTCAAGAAATGGAATGAATGGGCCAAGGAGAAAGAAACTCACCCAGATGGCTTGCGAAGACCATTGTGGATGGCAAGGCCGTTGGCTCCACAGAAGAAACAGTTTTACCTATAATATTAAACTTTTAAACCTGGTTTTCCATATATGAATAAAATTTTTCTATAATATGGATAATTAGATTTGCATATCCTTTTATAGGTGTTATATTTTAATTAAGGATTTAGGAATCCGAGATCTTAAATGTTGCTTTCGAAGTCCACAGAATACGGTATCAGAATTGTTATCTACCTTTTGAAGGTTGGCAGCAATGGTTACGTGCGAATACAAGAAATATCTAATCATTGTAATGTTCCATTATATCGTCTTAGTAAAGTTGCGCAGAAACTGACGCGGGAAGGACTCCTGGAATCTTATACAGGACCTAACGGTGGCGTCAGACTAGCCAAGACAGCTGATAACATCCACTTGCTGAATGTTGTCAGGGCTGTGGATGGAGATGATGCATTCTCACGTTGTGTGCTGGGATTGGAAAATTGCAGTGACGAGAAACCTTGTGCCGTTCATGAACACTGGAAAGAAGCCAGAGATGTTATTTTGAATATGTTCGAGAGCAAGACATTAAGAGATCTTATTGACATCGACAAAATACAGGAGGTGTAAGGTGTCTGATATCAGATTGAGAAGTTCGATAAAGAATCCGATCCTCAACTTCAAAAAAGCAATAGTTCATAGCATGAATACAAGGCATAGTTTTATTATAGCACCAATGTTCGGACTAATCCTCTTTAGCTTACTGTCTGTAACCAGATTGGAATCGGCAACAGACCCGGGGAGATCTGGTGCAACCCTGTATAAAGAGCATTGTTCAGTCTGCCATGGTGATGAAGGGGAAGGAGATGGATACGCTGCTCAATTCCTAGATCCAAAGCCCCGGGATTTCACATCAGGTAAATTCAAGATTCGGTCTACGACCAATTTGCCTACAGACGAGGACATTACCCGGTCAATTACTGAGGGTATCCCCGGTACCTTGATGCCCGCATTTGAATTTGAGGAAGGCTTGACGAAAGTAGAGATAGAGACATTGGTCCCGTATGTAAAAAGTTTCTCCAACGCGTTTGATGGCAAAAATCCAGAAAAGATCACGTTACCGGAACCCGATCCCGAAATAGGAAAAGATCTTGTCTTGGGGGAAAAACTATATATCGATAATGAATGTGGAAAATGTCATGGCGATGAGGGGAAAGGTGACGGTCCGTCGGCGGGGACTCTTGTAGACGATTGGAAAAATCCTATACGTGCCTATGATTTTACAGTGCCTGGTAGGATGAAAGGCGGTTCGACTGTAGAGGATGTTTATCGAACCCTTTATGTTGGGATCGGTGGAACTCCAATGCCGGCGTCTGGTGACAATATGAATGCCGATTCACTGATGGCGCTAGCCTATTTTGTCTTATCACTTTCTGACTCTGAAGATGACGATGATGGCTGGGAAGATGACGATGATGGCTGGGAAGATGACGATGATGACTGGGGAGAAGAATCTTCGGAGACAGTTAAAGTAGATCCCGATCCCGAAATAGGAAAAGATCTAGTCATGGGTGTAAAGCCCTTTGAAAACGGCGGTCCCCCTTGCATGGGTTGTCATAGCGTGATGGGCGAAAAGGCGATAGAATCTGGTGGTGGTCCTTGGGGTCCCGACCTGACAATCGCGCATCAAAAGTTCAAAGAGTATGGTCTTTCCATCTTCCTTGAGACAATACCTTTCCCGACAATGGGACCACTTTACCATTCTCGTCCACTCACCGAGGAAGAGCGAGGCCATGTATTGGCTTTTCTAACAAGCACGCACACTGCCGTTGGGGATGAGATAGTGACCGCAAGTATGTCTCCTTTCTACATTATCACAATTCTGATAGGTATTTTAGGGGTGATTTCACTCACTTTAACAGGACTTGTTGCAGGAAAAAAGAATATGGAGATTAAATAATGAATTGGTTTAAAGAGACAAAGGATTCTAGGTCATGGGAAGAATTTTACCGTAAGCGGTGGAGCTACGACTACAGCGTGCGATCTAGTCATGGTGTGAACTGTTCCATGGCCTGCAGTTGGGAGGTCTTCGTAAAGGACGGACTCATTTGCTGGGAACTTCAAAAAACAGATTATCCACAGATTGATCCTGATATTCCGAACGTTGAACCAAGGGGATGCCAGAGGGGTGTTACTGCCTCTTGGTATCCTTACAGCCCTTTGAGGCCCAAGTTTCCTTATGTACGCAGAGTGCTGTGGGATTATTATACCGAAGAACTCAACAATGGGAAAGATCCTGTTGAAGCGTATGCAAGCGTTGTTGAAGATAAAGAGAAGTCAAAAGAATACAAATCCGCAAGAGGCAAAGGGGGTTGGAAGAGAGTAAGTTGGGATCAGGCGACTGAGCTAGTCGCAGCAGGCCAGATTCACACCATCAAAAAGTATGGACCTGACCACATGGCCAACTTCTCACCCATCCCTGCAATGAGCTTGCTAAGTTTCATTTCGGGTCACAGGTATAACAATATACTGGGTGGCATCTACTGCAGCTATTACGAGTGGTATCACGACCTTCCGCATGTTTCCTCCTCCATGTTTGGGGACCAGACAGAAAATTGTGAGAGTTCCGATTGGTATCTTGGCACTTATTGGATTGTTGCTGGTTCGAATATCAACATGACACGGACGGCTGACGCTCATTTCCTTTCGGAGGCAAAATACCGCGGCTCAAAGATCGTGGTAATGTCACCCAACTATTCAGATGTGACAAAATATGCCGATACATGGGTCCCGCTCGTGCCCGGCAGCGATGGCGCCTTCCTCATGGCATGTATCCATGTCATCTTGAAAGAGTTCTATGTCGATAAGGAAACGCCATATTTTACCGAGTATGCAAAGCAATACACCAACCTTCCCTTCCTGGTAGTTCTAGATAAAGATGGCGATAAATACCAGATGGGGCGCTTCCTGCGCGCGTCTGATATTACAGAATACGCCAACGAGGAAAACGCCGATTGGAAGCTCATCATGTCCGATGGCGGAGGAAAGTTGCATGTTCCCACCGGTTCCATCGGCTTCAGATGGGAGGAAGAACCGACCGGCAACTGGAACTTACAGCTTAAGAATGCTGTCACCAAAGAAGACTTCGATCCGCTCCTCACCTTGCTTGGAAATGATGACCAGGAGGCATCGGTCTCGTTCAGTGATTTCAGCGATACTTTCAGCATATTTATAGGCAGGACTGAAGGGAAAGGGCAGAAGGCAAAGGAAATCCTACGTTCAGTTCCAGCCAGAAAAGTCAAAACAAAAGACGGCAAGGAACTACTCGTTACCACCGCCTTTGATCTTGTCATGGCTCAGGCAGGTGTAGGAAGAGGTCTAAGTGGCGATTATCCTGAAGACTACAACGACCCGAAGCCTTATACCCCTGCCTGGCAGGAGGCGCAAACGGGTGTAGGCAGAGACCTTGCTATTCAGATAGGAAAGGAATTTGCGGAAAATGCTGAAAAAACTAAGGGTAAATCACTCTTTATCACAGGCCCGGGAATTCAGCACTTTTATCACGGCGCATCTTTGTATTACCGCAACGAGGCGGTAATGCTTGCTCTTTGCGGCTGCAACGGGGTGAACGGAGGTAATTTTAACCATTACGTCGGCACTCAGCACACTCGTCTGAACGCTGCATTTGTGAATATGAGTGGTGCCCTCGACTGGCAAAGGCCTCCGCGGCTCATGAATTCCACCTCGCTGTGGTATTTCCAAACCGGTCAATGGCGATACGATAATATGTCTCTTGATACCCAGTGGGCAACGGGAGCCAAGAAGCTTCCTAAATTCAATCACGCTGCCGACATGAATGCACTCGCCGTCAGATTAGGGTGGCTGCCTTTCTTCCCTCAAATTGATAAGAAGAATTCGCTCGAGATCTATAACGAAGCTGTCGAAGCGGGGTGCAAAACAGATGATGAAGTGAAAGACTGGGTGCTGGAGCAATTTAAGGATGGCACATACAATTTTGCCATCCATGATGTGGATGCTCCCGAGAATCAGCTGAAAATGGTCACCGTGTATCGTGGAAACCTCATTGGAACCAGTATGCGAGGACATGAACTGTCGCTCAAGCACTGGCTCGGTACGCATAATAATGTGATGTGGGACGAAGAGCCGGCAAAAGACCTGGTGAATGAGATCGAATGGAAAGAAGATTCCCCCATCGGGAAGCTTGACTTCCTGGTGAACCTTAACATACGAATGGATTCCACAGCCAACTATTCTGATGTGGTTCTTCCGGCCGCCTTCTGGTATGAAAAATACGACGTCACCTTTGGCGACATGCACACGTTTGTTCACCCATTGACACCTGCAACGCAGCCACCGTGGGAAGCAAAGCACGATTGGGAATCCTTCAAAATAATCGCCAAGAAGTTCGAGGAATTGGCAAAGAAGCACCTTCCGGATCCCATAAAAGATGTTGTGATGAACGCCACCTGGATGGATAGTCCCGGCATGCTTGCTCAGCCTATGGGAGAGGTAAGGGACTGGCGAAACGGAGACACAGAGGCTGTCGCCGGTAAGACTTTTCCCAGTATCGCCATTGTGGAGAGGGATTACACCAATGTCTACGAAAAGTTGGTTTCATTAGGCCCGCTCGTTAGCCAGCCAAAAGGCTACGGTTCTAAGGGGCAGTACACTGACCTGACGCCCATCGTTGAAGAAGAACTCAAGAACAATGAAGCATTAGATGTCAAGAACGGACGAGTATATTTTGAAAAACCAGAACAGGCATGCGAGGTCATTCTTCAGATCTCTCCTGAACTCAATGGTCGACTGTCGTCTATGTTTTTCAAGGAAATGGAAAAGAAAGTGGGACTTCCACTCGCCGACATGGTTGAAGGAGTCAAAG
>Ga0187827_10008575_pt1 | contig 11038 bp, 7 predicted proteins | sample ETNtaG_39_FD_167969 | JGI IMG/M metagenome (GOLD analysis project Ga0187827, IMG submission 167969) | Marine microbial and viral communities from oxygen minimum zone, Eastern Pacific Ocean - ETNP2014_SV_150_PacBio MetaG (Illumina Assembly) | ecosystem: Environmental > Aquatic > Marine > Hypoxic... | reverse complement strand
CTCCGGAAACTCTTTTTCTGGATTGTTTTTTGTCAGATCGCTTCTTTTTATTTTTCAGAATCAGCTCCTTCACATAACGAGGCTTTTTCGTAAGGATGCGCTCTTTTTCTTTGATGTTTAACTCCATCAATTTTACCTGGAGTCTTTTGAAAGCAAGTTCTCTGTTCTTTATTTGTGAACGTGATTCCGTTGCAATCACCCTTATACCTGTAAGCTCGTGATATAAACGCACACTAGACATGGTCTTATTCTTGTGCTGTCCACCGGGACCAGAGCTTTTATAATAATCTAACCGTACTTCCTTTTTCAAATTTTTCAGATCAATTGAGTATTTTTTCATTCAGATATCCTGGAGAGTGCTAATTAGATTCTGTTCTTACATTTGTGTTTATTTTAGTTGACTGATGAACAAACAGTTAGATAATATGCGTGTATACTTTACAGTTTTAAGAATGTCAAACTTTTTACATAAAAAAACAAATTGAAATACGGCAAATAGGCTGATCGATTTAAATATTGCTATTTGTATAGTTATTAATTCTAAACTAAATCTAACGCGCTTAACTATTTTTAAGGAGTAACAAATGGCCCTTGTACCTATGAAACTAATACTTGATGAAGCTAATAAAGCAGGCTACGGCGTTGGCGCTTTTAATGTTAATAATATGGAACAACTACAGGCGATTTGTGATGCTGCTGCAGAGACAAGCTCTCCCGTAATCATTCAGGTAAGCAGAAATGCTCTTCAGTACGCCGATAAAGGATTGTTGGCGGCCATGGTAAGTTATATGGCAGAGAAGAAATATCCACACATCCCAATGTCACTTCATCTGGATCACGGACCAGATATTGAGACAATAAAGGAGTGTGTCGACCTTGGTTTTACATCTGTTATGATTGATGGTTCGCTTGACTATAGTACAAAAGATGAGAATGGATCGCATCCAGTCCGTTCTTTCGACGATAATGTTGCGATAACAAAAGAAGCTGTAGAAATCGCACATGCGGCAGGGGTAACAGTTGAAGGTGAAATTGGTACATTGGGAGGCGTTGAAGATGATACTGTCGCTGGAAGCGTTCATCTTACCGAGCCCGAAGAAGCAGAGGAATTTGTTAAACAAACGGGTATTGACGCATTGGCTATTGCCATTGGAACATCTCACGGTGCGTACAAATTTCCTGCAGGTACTGAGGTCAAACTCGCACTTGATATAGTTAATGAAGTTCATTCACGTTGCCCTGAAATCAGCCTTGTAATGCACGGAAGCTCCTCGGTGCCCGCACACATGGTTGAAGAGGTCAATAAATATGGCGGAAAAGTACCTAACGCCGTTGGAGTACCGACTGATATGATTCAGGACGCCATAGGCAGAGGAATGCGGAAAATTAACATCGACACTGACGGCCGTCTGGCTATTACGGCAGCTATCCGAAAAGTCTTTGTGGAAAAACCTTCTGCTTTTGATCCCAGGCAGTACCTGGGTCCTGCGAGAGACGCCGTGCGTACATGGATCACTGAAGAGATGAAGGCCTTTGGTACCGCCGGACACGCGGGTGATTATAAAGCTGTTACGCTCGACGATATGAAAAAACTCTATTCTGGTAGCTGAAAGACATGCTAATCAATGATGGCATGCACACTTCTTCTTTGATGTTTAACTTAAATTAGGTCCGCGCCTTGGCTGAGATTCCAGTAATGGATTCTCCCGTTGTCTGGCGTGGTCTTATCACTAATCGGGGAGGGGATAACCAATTATTTCAACTTTTTCCTTCTTCCGGGAATCATCCTTTTCCCTTTATCCCCAAATCCTTACGGAACCTAAATGTATAAATATTGGACATTTATTAGGTTTTATATAGATGTTTTGAAATTGTATTTGTACAATACAACAATCCGTAACAGTCGTAAGCTATTCTATAATTGACGCTTAAATAATAATGCCATTAAGATATACTTTTTCCTGAGTTGTGCCAGACTATGGCACATACTTTGATATATGAATCAGAAAGTCTATTTTTTCAACACCCAAAAATAAAATGGCTGATATTTTAAACAGAACAAATAAGAGACGATATGAAGGTGTTAAGTTTGTTCATAACTTGGAACCAGATTATCAAAATGCTCATTTAGAGATTCCAGAAGATATTCATGAAAAAATCTTTACCAAGCTTTCCCGTTTATATGGAAAGCAGACAGCAAATGAATATATGCCGGAACTTGAACGTATCTGCAAAGTCTATTATGCCTATAAAACAGAAGAGATAGTTGAGTTCACAAAAGCATTGAACCCAAAAAATCGTTTTACGGAAGAGGACGTTATCCTAATTACTTATGGGGATCTTGTTCGCGAAGAGGGCATTTCCCCACTTACAACACTCTCAAAATTCTGTGGCCTTTATCTCAAGCATACCATCAATACACTTCACATACTCCCCTTTTTTCCATATTCATCGGACAGAGGTTTTTCGATTGAAGATTTTGAGACTGTAGACCCTGCGCTTGGAACATGGGAAAATATTAAAAATCTTGAGACACGTTATAAACTGATGTTTGACGGAGTGATAAACCATGTTTCATCAAAGAGTCGTTGGTTTCAGAGGTTCCTGGACGGTACCCCACACTACAAAGATTTCTTTATAAGTTATGACTCATTTGATGAACTTACACCCGAGGAGCGAAGTGCTATTTTCAGGCCACGTACAACTGATATCCTTACAAAATTCTATACCATTGACGGAGAGAAACATGTCTGGTCAACTTTCTCCAAAGACCAGATAGATTTAAATTACAAAAACCCGGACGTATTGATAAGGGTTATTGAAATATTACTGTTATATGCGCGTAAAGGAGCAGATGTTATCAGGCTTGATGCTATCACTTTTCTCTGGGCAAGTCCGGGTACTTCATGTGCAAATCTAGAAGAGACACACCTGATTGTCAAGATCTTTCGAGACGTTTTAGACCTTGTTGCACCACACGTGTCAATAATTTCTGAAACTAACATCCCGCACGAAGATAATATCTCATACTTTGGAAATGGAAATGACGAAGCGCACATGGTTTACAATTTTGCTCTCCCTCCTCTTACGCTTCACACATTTTACACAAAAGACACAACCAGGCTCACCGAATGGGCAGAAAGCCTTAAGCCTCCTTCTGAGACAACAGCTTTTTTTAACTTTCTTGACTCACATGACGGCGTAGGACTTATGGCAGTTAAAGATATCTTATCGCACAACGAAATTAAGTTTATTATCCAGAGAGCAAGAGAGCATGGAAGTGATATTTCTTACAAAACAGATAAAGATGGCCAAGAAGTACCATACGAGATTAATATTACATGGTTTAATGCTCTTTGCAGGGAAGACGGTACTGTACATATAGACCGCCAGGTCAAAAAATTTATTGCATCAAGAGCTATAGCCTTAACCCTTCAAGGAGTTCCGGGAATTTATCTGCACAGTTTTTTTGGCACCAAGAACGATGTAGATGCGGTAAGCAGTCCTGCAACTAAACGTGAAATAAACCGCAAGGAACTTGATTATAATATACTCATAAAAGCTATAGGTGACCCAGAAACGCTAACATCGAAAATCATCCATAATATGAACGCTCTCATTACTGTCAGAACCAAACAGAGCGCTTTCCATCCAAATGGAGCTCAAGATATCTTAAGAATCCAACCGGAAATATTTGCAGTTTTAAGAACATCTCCAGGCTTAGACCAGCATATCCTCTCTTTAATTAATGTTACAGACGATGAGATTCAAGTTACAATTCCTATGAAGACCATCAATATATCCAAACAAAAATGGTATGACCTTATCAGCCAGGATATGTATACATTTGAGGAAGAAGAGATCTCCCTTACATTGAAACCTTATGATGTTGTCTGGCTGGAACCACAATAACTAATGTCTAAAACTATTAAAATGGAAAAACCTGATTTCGCTATTCCTGTTTTGGGAAAACCAACATTACAATTATCCTCGATGACCCACAAGAAGGAAAAAATGGTTTATTTGCCAATCTGGAAAGAAGACTTGAGCAACAAAACCATGCAGTAATCCTAGTAGCGGAAGGGGCGGGACAGGAATACATGAAAGACTCAGAAGCTATCGACACATCAGGTAATGTAAGACTCAATGATATAGGTGTCTTCCTCAAAGAAAAAATTGGTGAATATTTCAAAACTAAGAAAGTGGATATTAACCTCAAATATATCGATCCAAGTTATATGATCAGAAGCGCTCCCGCGAATTCCAATGATTCAGTGTACTGCACTAAGCTCGGTGCTTATGCAGTACACGCGGCCATGGCAGGAAAGACAGGAATGATCATAGGTTTCATTAATTCTCACTTTGTCCATGTACCCATTCGTCTGACAGTTTCAGGCAGAAAACGTGTTGATCCACATGAAGAACTCTGGCGTGACGTAATTGAGGCAACAGGTCAACCGTTGCTTATAAAAGAACGCAGGACAAAGCCCCGCACAAAAAAAATCAAAAAATCCCTAAATAAGAAAACCTTCTAACCAGAAAGGGAGATTATTCAAAATGATAAAGACTAAAATAATCGCCACGCTCGGGCCGTCCTGCAATAAGCCGGATATTCTTGGACCAATGATTGACCATGGTGTCGATATCTTTCGTTTGAACTTTTCTCACGGCTCATTAGACGGACATGCACAATCACTAAAGACATTGAATGATGTTCGCTCACAGCACCGTCACACAACTGCCGTGATGGGCGACCTATGCGGGCCAAAGATCCGAATCGGACGTATTCAACCGGACGGAGAGATGTTGACAGAAGGAGATGAAGTCTGTATTGCGCACAGTGATGAACAGGGTAACATAGATCGCTTTAGTACAAACTATGAATGTTTTTCTCAAGATGTTGAAGTAGGCCAACACGTCTTTATCGATGATGGCCAGATCGCTTTACGTGTAATACGAAAAGATGGTGATCAAACGGTATGTGAGGTTGCAGTCGGAGGGCCGCTACACAGCAACAAAGGAATCAATCTGCCTGACACCACAATCAGCATACCTTCAATTACAGAACGTGACTGGGAATGCGTTGATTGGGCTATCCAGCACAAAGTAGATTTTCTGGCCCTGAGCTTCGTAAGATCAGAAGAAGAGATAAATCTATTGAAAAATCATCTCAAAAAAGCCGGAGCAGACATGAAGGTCGTCGCCAAGATTGAAACACCGCAAGCGTTGACTCATCTGGAAAGTATCATACAGGCAAGTGATGCAATATTAGTTGCACGTGGTGATCTTGGTGTTGAAATGGATCTTGCCGAAGTGCCAATCATACAAAAGAAAATTACCCTAATGTGTAGGCGTCTCGGTAAACCGGTAATAGTTGCCACTCAGATGTTGCAAAGCATGATTGATAGCCCTGTTGCAACCAGAGCTGAAGTTTCAGACGTAGCTAACGCTATAATGGATTTAACCGATGCCGTTATGCTTTCCGGTGAAACCGCCGTGGGTAAATACCCACTCAAGGCAGCAGACACTATAAGACGTATTGCACGTGTAACAGAAAATTTCGTTGATAAAGATAAAAATATACAACGTAGAACTATTGAAACAGACGAAACCGCCTTGACAACAACGATTGCGCACAGCGTAGGTATCATTGCTAAAGATATTTCCGCAAAACTTGTAGCCGTATGGTCGGAAACCGGAACAACAGTCAGGTTGCTCAGCAAGGAACGCATCAATGCTCCTATACTAGCGTTAAGCTCCGACCAGCATACGTGTAACCAGATGAGTCTGCATTATGGCGTAATGCCACGCTGCCAGCCAATTCCGGAAAATATTGATATGTTTTCCAAAATGGTAGACCACTATATTATCAGTCGCAAATGGGCTCAAGCTGGAGACAAGGTTGTCATGGTAGTCGGCCAACGCATCGGCATCTCCGGTGCTACCAATGCTGTTATCATCCACACAATCAGTGATAGTCAATAATTAGTATAGTGCGGCATGGATACAAAGTATATGGATAGAAAATGCGATTTAAAAGTCCTGGTAATTAACTGCGGCAGCTCTTCGGTTAAATTTCAACTTATCAATATGACCGATGAAAATGTCCTTGCCAGTGGCATAATTGAAAGACTCGAACTGCCTCAATCGCTTATTAAATTCAAATTTGGAAATAAAAGCTTTGCTAAAGAGTTCGACACTCTTGATCACAACTCTGCAATTTCAGAAATTCTTGACGCCGTTACTCACGGCCAGCTCGGAGTCATTGATGATAAGAGTGAAATATCTGCGGTAGGACACAGGGTTGTTCACGGAGCAGAGCATTTCACGGAATCGGTCCTTATAACAGATGATACTATCAAGCAGATCGAAGCATGCATTGAACTCGCTCCACTTCACAACCCTCATAATTTGAAGGGAATACTTGTATGTAGAAAACTTCTGCCCGACGTTCCACAGATAGCTGTTTTTGACACCGCCTTTCATCAAACAATGGAAGACCATGTTTATACATATGCTCTTGCCTATAGATTCTATGAAAAATACCGATTCAGACGATATGGGTTTCACGGGACCAGCCATTTCTATGTTGCACACAAAGCGGCAGAAATTATCGGAGAAGACATACAGAGATTAAAAATTATTACATGCCATCTGGGAAACGGGGCAAGTGTTGCGTCAGTTAAGTACGGCAAATCTATTGATACATCTATGGGGTTCACGCCTTTGGAAGGCTTGGTAATGGGAACCAGATGCGGAGATGTTGACCCCGCAATGGTTCTATTCATAATGGAGAAAGAAGGGCTTAGTCCGCATGAATGCGACACGCTGATGAACCATGAATGCGGCCTGCTGGGGATTTCAGGAATCAGCTCGGATATGCGAGACCTTATTAAAGCATATGAAGAAGGGAACGACAGAGCAAGGCTCGCTTTGCAAATGTACACATATCGGATCAGAAAATATATTGGTATGTATTCAGCATCAATGAACGGTGTTGACCTGATAGTATTTACCGGTGGAATCGGGGAAAATGCGGCACTTATCAGGAATATGTGTTGTACTGACATGGAATATCTCGGCATTGACTTTAATGAAGAGAAGAACAAAAAGACCATTGGAATAGAAGGTGAATTAAATGCTCAAGATTCTAAAGTCAGGGTGCTGTGCGTGCCGACAAATGAAGAACTGGTAATCGCCAGAGACACGGTACGGATAATAGACAATTAAATTAGAACACGGATAAAAACTTTATTAAATTTAGTTTTTTTCTGGAGATCCCTAATCTGTTATTATCTGTGTCCTATTAGGTTAAAGGAACGAATCATAATGGCAAAAAATATCTATCTTGCCTCTACCGGTCCAAAATCAGGGAAGAGCATAATCTGCCTTGGCTTAATCAATGCCTTCAGAGGTATGGTTACTAATGTCGGCTACTTCAAGCCCATAGGCCAGAAATACAGAACAAATGAAATCCATGACAAAGAATCAATAATGATTAAAGAAATATACGAAATTGAAGACGAGCTGAAATACATCAACCCGGTATCTATAAAAGAACTAAATCATCATATTGCAAACAAAGAAGAAGAAATATTCTTTCAGAAAATTCAGAAATCTTATAGAACAGTAGAGAAGAATAAAAATATAGTCATCATAGATGGAACTGATTATTTAGGGATGAAAACCACCCTTGAGTTTGATATCAATGCTGACATAGCGAATAACCTGAATGCCGGCATAATCCTTATTGAAGATGGAAATGGAAAATCGATAGACGAAATATACTCCGGTGTATTAACGGGCAAGGATTCCTTTGATGAACAGTCCTGTGATTTTCTGGGTGTCATTGTCAACAAGATCGAGCCGGAAAGACATTCAGAGGTCGATCAAGGTCTGAGAGAAAAAATTGAAAAACATAAAATAGATTATTTAGGAACAGTACCCTGTGATTCAATTTTGCCAAAGCCCCGCTTATACGATATTGCCAGGAGCCTTGATGCCGAAATTCTGCTTGGCCAGGATCATCTTTCTCACATTGCAGTAGAAACAATAATTGCCTCTATGGGTTTTGAAAATGCACTGAGGTATATACATGATGGATCACTCATCATTACAGGAGGTGATAGGAACGAGATACTTCTTGGCTGTATAACATCCTTAATTTCTCCCTCATACCCAAATATTTCAGGCATCGTTTTAACAGGCGGTCTTACCCCGAATAACAACATAATGAAACTGATAGAAACTTTGTCTGATTTACCACTTCCCATTTTCAGTGTAAAGGACAACACAATAGAGGCTGTAAACAAAATTAACTCTCTTACTGTCCACGTATCATCAAATGATCTCCAGAAAATTGATATTGCTAAATCTCTGGTACACCAACATGTCGATTATGAAAAGATAAATGATAAACTGAAACTGGAAAAGATCAGAAAACGAACACCAGAGATTTTCAAATGTGAAATATTAGAGAGAGCATGTTCAGAAAAGAAACGCATAGTCCTTCCTGAAGGGGAGGACGACAGGACTTTAAATGCTGCAGTATGGGCTGAAGAGAGAGAAATCGCTGATATAACACTTTTAGGCGATAAGGATTTGATCATGAAAAAAGCTACCGCATTGGGTTTGAAACTGGACAGCGGAATCGACATCATAAATCCCGAAAAATCACAAAAATTTGAAGATTATATTAACACCTATTATGAACTGAGAAAGCATAAACATTACACAATGGATAATGCACAGGACCGGATGCAGGACACAATCTATTTCGGAACGATGATGGTATATAAGGGAGAGGCAGATGGATTGGTTTCCGGTGCTGTTAACACAACACAACACACCATCAGGCCTGCATTTGAAATAATTAAAACAAAACCCGGTATCAATAATGCGTCCAGTATATTCCTAATGTGCCTCAAAGACCGGGTGCTTGCTTATGGAGATTGTGCAATAATCCCTATCCCGACTGCCGAGCAACTCTCAGATATTGCCATCACAAGTGCAAATACGGCAAAAAATTTCGGAATAGACCCGTACGTCGCCATGCTTTCGTATTCCACCGGCAAATCAGGAAAGGGGCCGGAAGTTGAAAAGGTAAGAGAGGCGACAGAAATTGCAAGGCAAAAAAGGCCAGATCTGCTTATAGAAGGCCCGATACAATACGACGCTGCCATTGATCCGGATGTAGCCAGAATAAAACTTCCGGACAGCAAAGTGGCTGGCAAAGCGACAGTCTTCATCTTTCCTGATTTAAACACAGGCAACAATACTTACAAGGCAGTACAGAGGTCTTCAGGTGCTGTCGCCATAGGCCCCATAATACAGGGCCTAAAAATGCCCGTAAACGATCTCAGCAGGGGGTGCCTTGTGGAAGATATCGTTTATACTATTGCCATAACGGCAATACAGGCACAGTCAAAATAGAAGTTATTTTTTTTACCATTCTCAAAGAAAGATTTATATGTTAGAATTCGTTTCAACCATAAATCGTTAACACTTTTTTGGGCTAAAAATGGCAACTATATTACCGTTCAAAGGATTAAGATATAATCCTGAAAAAACAAAAGATATTTCAAAAGTAATTACTCCTCCCTATGACGTTATCTCTGAAAAGGAGAGAGATGACTATTATCAACTCCATCCGGACAACATAATACGACTGATCCTGAGTAAAGACCTTCCCGGCGATGATCAGTCAAATAACAAATATACAAGATCTGCAGAATCCTACGATAAATGGAGAAAGGAAGAAACCCTGAAAGAGGAAGCTGAACCTGCTATATACATCTATGCACAAGAGTTCACATTATCAGATAAGAAATACACACGCAGGGGATTCATCTCTTTAGTAAAATTGGAAGATTTTCAAACAGGAGAAATTTACCCGCATGAACATACACTCGCAAAGCCAAAAGAAGACAGAATGAATTTGATGAAAGCCTGTAACGCAAATCTGAGCCAGGTATTTACATTCTTCGAAGATGAAGATGCTGAAATATCGGACCTCTTACATAAAATGTCTGAAGCAGGCCCGGATATCGATTTTACAGACATTTATGGCGTCAAAAATTTGCTCTGGGCAATAAAAGACAAAGCCGTTATTGAAAAATTAATTGTACAAATGAAAGACAGGGCACTGTTTATAGCAGACGGGCATCATCGCTACGAAACGGCACTGTTTTACAGAGACTCTGTAAAGGGCGGGGAAAATGACGGTAACGGTGATTCTCCGGCTGACTATATCATGATGATGTGCGTCTCTATGGAAGACCCGGGGCTTCAGATCTTGCCAACACACAGACTTGCCAGGAATGTAAAAGACCTTGATCCTGAAAAGATAAAGAGATCGTTGAGTGAGGTTTTTGATATCAGTGACCTGGGAAGTAATTGCAATGCAGAAACATTTGAACAAAAGCTCAGTGAAGATGCTCATAAACATAAAATTGGTATGTACATAGGTGAGAGCGACAAGAAATTCTATATTCTAACCCTGCGTGATGAAAAACTTCTCGACCCGATTTTAACAGGTGATTATGTTGAATGGAAGTCTATTGATACTGGGATCTTACATGGCGTCATATTTGACAGGGCACTGGGCATTCAGGCAAAAAATATTTCCAAATCTGAAAACGTCAAATACAACCAAGGCGTAGAAGACTCGGTTGCAAAGGTAAACGAAGGAGAATACCAGATCGCTTTCTTCCTCAATCCTACAAAAATAGGCCAGATAAAAGACATTGCAACTAAAAGGCATAAGATGCCACCCAAGGCAACATATTTTTACCCTAAACTTATGACAGGAATGGTAATCAGGCCTATTTCCAATACTTGGGAATAGGCAATAGGCCAGGGCATATCATAATATTTGTTGACTTTATATCGAATTTTAACTAAACTATTCACTTCAAATAAAATTGAGACTTATCAAGAGTGGTGGAGGGAATGGCCCTGAGAAACCACAGCAACCGGTCTTGGCAGAATGTCAGGATGCTGGTGCTAACTCCTACCTGCTAGGGGAAGATAAGATAAG
>Ga0187827_10008574_pt1 | contig 11038 bp, 8 predicted proteins | sample ETNtaG_39_FD_167969 | JGI IMG/M metagenome (GOLD analysis project Ga0187827, IMG submission 167969) | Marine microbial and viral communities from oxygen minimum zone, Eastern Pacific Ocean - ETNP2014_SV_150_PacBio MetaG (Illumina Assembly) | ecosystem: Environmental > Aquatic > Marine > Hypoxic... | reverse complement strand
TGATCGGATCCTGGAAGATCATCGAAATTGACTCTGCGCGCAAACGTCTTAACTCCCGATTTTTCAAGCCGAGGAGATCTTTGCCCTCGTAACCAACTCTGCCTTCCGTTACTTTGGCAACACCGCCTGGCAGTAATCCCATGATGGAAAGTGCAGTCATCGACTTGCCACAACCGCTCTCGCCCACTAGGCACAAGATCTCATTCTCGAAGACTGAAAGTGACACACCCTTCACTACCTCAAACGATGTGCCTTCGCTATTGACAGAGACTCTCAGGTCCTCTACCTCCAGGAGTGGCTCAGCCTTCTGGCTCAATGGGTTCACTGAAGCACCTGAAACATTCTCTACCAAAGTACTCATGTGGACTTCCGGAGCCTTGGGTTAGCAATGGTGTAACCAGCGTCGGCTAACCAGTTGCCCATTACCACTAGAGCTACCAGCATCAATGAGAAGAACTGTGCCACAGGGTAATCGCGTCTCAGAACTGCGTTCACAAGCACCTGTCCGACACCTGGCCAACCAAAGATAGTCTCAACAATGAGGGCATAACCGACAATTTGCCCTATTCGCAGCCCCGCCAAAGAAACAATTGGGATAAGAGCATTCCGGAGTACATGCTTGCAGGTAATACGCCATTCGGATAGGCCACCAGCTCGAAGCGTTCTCACATAGTCACTATTTTGACTCTCGATCATTGATGACCGGGTCATACGAACTGTGAGAGCGATGCCCTCAAAGGCCAAAACCACTGCTGGCAAAATAAGTTGTTTGGTCCCACAACAACCTGCTGAAGGTAGCCAACCGAGTGTAGAGGCAAATAACCACACAGCAAGGAGTGCTAACCAGAAGTTGGGCACCGCCATGGCAAATGTGGACAATGACATGATGCCCTGATCAGCCCAACTATTTCGCCGGATAGATGCCAGAACTCCGAGTGGAACACCTACCAAGAACACCAGCGCAAAGGCGGTCCCACCTAGAATCAGACTATTGTGGCCATGCTCTCCGAGCATCGCGGTCAGGGCCTTGTTGTTGGTCAGTGAATTTCCTGGGTCGCCACTCAGAACCCTTCCCATGTAGGTGAAGTACTGCTGATAAATAGGCTCATTCAGACCTAGTCGATCACGGAACTCCTCTCGAAACTCCTCGGTTGCAGAACCGGGAACGGCTGCTGCAGTTGCATCGCCACCTGAAAGCCGAATTGCATAGAAGACAGCGATGGAACTAACAAAAAGTACTATGACCGTGTAGAGAAGACGGCTTACAATCCGCTTCATTCCTTCTCAACTCCTTTAGCTTCATGCCGGAGTTGTGGATCAAATACATCTCGTAGGCCATCACCTATCAAACTGACTGACAGCACAAGCCCTGCTATACCAATACCTGGAATCGTGCTCTCCCAATGGTTCATCCTAAGAAACCCACGGCCATCAGCAACCATTTTTCCAAGGCTTGGCAGCGGAGGTTGGGCTCCCAGACCGATAAATGAAAGACCAGCTTCAGCAATTATTGCGATTGCTACATAGTAAGAAGCCAGTACTAACGCTGGTGCCATCACATTTGGAAGTAGGTGCCTCCACATGACACGGTAATTGGAGATTCCGCAGGCGCGCGCAGCTTCGACGAATTCCTTCGTGCGAAGGACAACGACTTCACCGCGCACTACGCGGGTAATGGCAGCAACATTTACAATTCCAACAGCCAGAATTACTGGAAATAGCCCTTGCCCAAGACCTCCTGCCAATAAGACCGCTACCAAAATGAGGGGAAACCCCCAGACGAAATCTGAAACAGAGCGAACCGCCCTATCGACGTAGCCTCCCAGAAACCCACCGCACATCCCCAATGCCATACCTACTACTAGCGCCATTGACGTTACGGCCGCAGCTACAAATAGGGAAACCCGAATACCGATGCACAACCTGACCAGAAGATCCCGGCCATACTGATCAGTCCCTAGGAGGTACCCCTCGTTGAGTGGAGGCAAGTGTGCATCGCGCAACGACTGGTGTGCATAATCGTTCCCAAAAAACAGCGGACCCACCAGCCCAAGGCCGACTATTAATACTCCTAGCAGCGAACCTGTAAAAAGAAGTTTGTTTCGCGTGAACTCTCTTAACTTCTTTCGCCAAGAATGAGCTCTAGCCTCTAGTTCATAGGCTGCTACTCGTTCGTCCCATATCTGAGCATGGGACGAACGAGTATTGCCAAGTCTGGTCATTCCGTTGACGACAGAGAAACGCTAGAAATCTCTAACTCTCGATCCAGACGTCGTTGTAGTACGGATAGAGGTTCCAGAGCGTCGGCTGCCAACCATGAACGTTATTCCTCTTGGCAAACACAGCGTTGCGCGTAACCATCGGGACATAAGGAACGTTTTCACAATAAGCCACCTGGAATGCCGTTTGAGCAGCCTGACCCTCGACCTCAGTGCCAGCACTCATCCATGCCTCCATGGCCGCATCAATCGCAGGAACATTCGCCCTTGACATATTGGGGAAGGGGATAGTTGCGCTGTTAACAAACAGATTCAGGACATCAATCGGAATCGGCCACAACCAGTAGAAGAGCGTCATCGGGGCCGCTCCTCTGCCCTCTGTAGCTTGCTTTTCAAAGATGACCGCCCTGTCAACGACATTGACCTTCGCGTCGACACCACCTTCACGCATCATTGCTGAAGCAGTGGTTGCAACTGCCTCATTGATCGACTCTGCCTGAACGGCAAACTCAAACGAGAGGACCGTACCGTCCTTCTCCCAGATGCCGTCACCATTTAGTTCCCATCCAGCTTCAGTCATAAGGCCTGCAGCCGCATCTGGATCGTAGGTAATCATCTCTTCGACGACTGGGTCGTAGAACTTGTCCGTTGGCGGTAGTGGGCCGAAATCGGCTACGGCATCACCAAAGAAGACTGCATCACGCATAGCTTCGCGGTCGATCAAATGAGCGATGGCTGCCCGAACCCGAACATCGCCAAAATACTCATCCCAGTCCTGGTTAAGAGACAGGATGTAGCCGGACCATTCTGGGAACCGGTAGACCGTGATGTCCGAGTTTTCCTCCAAACGGCTCACGTCCTGCGGCGCGGGGCCCTTAAGGGTATGAATGTCGCCGTTTTCTAACTGGACGGCACGCTGGCTAGCTTCAGGAATGAAACTCCACCTAACAGCATCTAGATATGCGGTTCCCTTGTTTTCGAAGTATTCGGTATTTGAACCTGGGTAGTCGTCCCAGCGCTTGACAAGTGCATGGCTTCCGGGCACGAACTCCTCGTGGGTAAACGGGCCCGTCCCATCAGCAAGCTCTGTCCCATAGGTAGTCGACTCCATACCTCCAGCTTCATTCCATGTCTCCATGCAAAGAACCCGGAAGTAGCCAGTCTTATGGGGGCCAAGGGCTCCAACCCAAGGGTTATTCATCTTGACAACCAACTGGTCGCCCTCAGATTCGTAACTTGCAACTGGTGCAGCCAATGTCGCGATGAACGATGTCTCCTTGAAGAAAGTAAAGAAATCAGCCACTGCTGCCGCGTTGGCAGACTTACCAGAATGGAACTTGCCATCAGGATCTATATCAAACCGATACTCCATGCCGTCAGCCGACTTGGTGAAACTCGTAGCCAACTGATGGTTGTCATTTCCAGCGGGATCATTCGTAAGGAGGGCTTCATATATGGCGAAGAAAGCCGGGTCGTACCAGTTGGTGGTAATTGGATCATGCTTCGAGAAGTCGAGGTCATACCCTTCCTTGAGGGTTCCCCCCCTGCTCGGTGCAGCGGCAGTTTTTGCGGGTGTAGTCGCCGGTGTGGCATCTTCATCTGAGCTACAAGCCGCAAGTATCGATCCGGCCGCAGCAACGCCTAGGCCTAGACCACCCGCCGCTTTGACAAAGTGGCGACGTGTGACCTTGCCACCTCGGTACTGATCAACCAACTGATCTAGTTCAATGTTTCCCGTCGGATCATTCATGCAATTCCCCTATACACATAGCTAGCTGCAGTCCAAGCAATCACGGACCTGTCCACCAGTGGCAACAGGCCTCAGCCCCTGACCACTAGTGGCGCCGAGTTTACAGCATCTTGGACCAAGAGGGAAATTACAAGTCCAGTTGGTCTAAGGAATTGCTGGAATCGGGAAACCCGCTCCCTGCAAAGGTCAAAATCGAGGCTAGCAATCCCTACCTAACGCCACTTGTGCCCAAGATCCCATCTACAACTAGCCAATAGAACTTTGCGTAGAAGGAAATGCCGCTACGAATGCTTCTGTCTCTTTTCTCGACCAGGATTCGCCTAAAGGGAGTAGAAGGTTCTGAGTCAAACCATTACCACAAGGGTGCCCTTGCTTGACCGAGAGACGAATGCCTTCAATGGTCCGTATCAATACATATGAATAAACGGTCTGGTAACTACTGTGATTGCAGATCCCAGTTTGGTCACCGTCATGACTCTCCTGAAGCTCCAACACATCAAATAGGCCCGAAGCCTGGGAAAGGCGACGGCTTGACCAGTTGAAGCGATCAGCACTCGTAGCTACATCATGGTCGCTAACACTCGCTCCGAAGTGGACGTGATGGTTGGTTCGGGTTGCACGGCCAGGGTGGTGGGAACAATGAAGTTCGGATCCCTTTATCTCAACTACCGCCACGACGGAAGGATCCACCAAGATCAGATTTGCACACCAGTAGCTCTCAACCGATAACGCATGTTGAATCGCCTCAACGGCAGTCTTGACGTCTGTCCCCTCAGTCAGAGCAATTTCGGTAAGGACGTCATAGTTGGTGCCACGAGGGGGCTCTTCTCGCACATTTGAATCCGCGCAAAGAAGTCCATGCCTGTTGGCTCCGATCGAAAATCCAGAATATTGGTCACTACTGGAATCTGTGTTGGCCCACGTCGTAAGCCCCTTCACACCAAAAACATCTTGATTGATGAAGACCGAATCATCAAAGTTTTGACGTCCGAAATCCTTGTTCTTAAACAAGAGGTAGTCACCACCATCTAAGTGGAGAGCTCCCGTGGTGCACACAAAGCGCGAGAGTAGGATGGCGTTTGGAAAGTCGCAACTGTTCCCCTACCCCAAAGCGCCCCATGCAACAAGCAAAACCAAAGTCAGGCCATCTAGTTGAGAGCGTTTACCAGTCCACTAGAGCACACATTCTTGATGGCACCTACCCGGCAAACACACCACTTCGACTCAACAAGCTTGCAGCGGCCAACAAAGTCAGCCTCATTCCTGTCAGAGAAGCGCTACGACTCCTCGAGAGGGAGAGATTCGTCGTCTCAGAAGTAAACAAGGGAGCGCGAGTGGCACCATTGTCCCTGGAGTCGTTGGAGGACCTTTACAGGGTGCGAACACTTGTGGAAGTTGAGGCACTCAGGTTGGCTACCAGATTTGTGGACTCAGTCTTCATCAACTCACTGGTGGACACTATCAACAGCGCGGTGAGCGAGTTGCAAATGAACAACATCGAGAACGGCCTAGACCACCATCGGACTTTTCACCAATCGATTTACGAGCTGTCTGGCTCTGAATGGCTGTGCCACATTGTTGAAATGCTCTGGGCTCATTCTGAGCGCTACATACATTTAGCTTCTGGCCAGAAAAATTTCGTCTGCAGCGTAGATGACAACCACCACGCCATAATTGATTGTTTGGCTAAAGGAGATGCAGATGGTGCAGCCGAATCATTGACTGCTGACCTCCATGGAACAGTAGAACTCCTCCGAGACGAACTTGGCCAATCTGAACTCCAACTAGCTGGGTGATCCATCCAACTAGTTGTTTACCCTCCAGATCGAGCTCTCTAGCGAAGGCTACCCTGGGATAACAGGCAGGGAGAGGCTCGACGGATAGGACCCGGAATGCAAGATTGTCTGAGTCGCAGTTTCTGCTGCCAAGGGTCCTTCAAAGCCGCTCGGACCACCGGTGTTTAGGTTTCGATCCCACTGAGGAAAATCTGAACTCGATACGTCCACCCTTATTGCGTAACCAGCGGAAAGTTTCGCTGCTACCGGCCCTAATTCTATGCGATACCTGTAGATCTCACCGGGATTGATCAGTGACGGATCAACCAGCGATTCCCTGTATCGAGCTCTAACGATTCCTTCTTGGAGATTGATCGACTGACCTTCGGGGCTGACTCCGCACAGACGGACGGTGAAGTCAGTGTCAACCGCCGAAGAAGCGGCGAAGAGGGTGACAAAGGCATCACCAACGATTAGAAGGTCCTTCACCAAAGGCTCTGTTGTGTATACGAGAACCATCCGAGATGTCTCTGCAGAGCTTTGATTCGCTGGACCCATTGGTGTAACCGATTCAAAACAACAGGAATGCCCGCCAAGGCTGGGCGTGGGTGTATTTGGGTCATATATGAAAATATCGCCAGGTTCTTCTAATGGAACGTCTCGGTCGAGCCAGCCATCCCCAAACTTCGAATTCGCTCTACCACCTGAGTGCATGAAGTACTCGAGCATTTGGGCCTCAGCAGGTGGCCACTCATCGAAGTTGCGTAGACCTTCCCCAAGTAGGTATACGGTCACGGGGTGGTCAAGCACTCCGTTGTCTAGCCCCTTGAGTTGGTAATCGAACCAACGGACTTGCCAATCGTCAACCTCACTTGTACTGAACTCTCCACCAACAACATCAACTGGTGCCCATGGCATATGTGTCCACGGCCCGAGGAGAAGCTTCTGGCATGCGCCCGCTCGGCCTGCTGCTGTGTCGGAGAGACCAACGAAGTTCTTTACGGTTCCACGCAAGAAGATGTCGTACAGACCACCAGTATGGATAGCTGGAATGGTTATCCGATCGTAATCTTCGTCGATACTCCACTTCCTCCAGTATTCGTCGTAGGAAGAGTGCTCTACCCACTCGCGAAAATAGGCAGCGTGCTTTGCAACCACCGGATAGTCGGCTAAAGGTAAAAAGTTGAACCAACCTTCCACAGACCCCAGTGCTGCACCCAATTGAGCGTAACCCTCTACGTCGCCAGCCCTCTTGGCAGAATCAAGCCCAAGCAAGGTCGACCAATAAACTACGAAAGCCAGATTTAGCGCCCCTGCCTGGTAGGTCCAGCCGTCGTAATACTGAGATCCAGTGAACCCAGGCGAAATTGTTACAAGACTTGGCGGGGCTGCCGTAGCCGCCAACATTGTTGTAGCTCCGCCATATGAAAAGCCATACATGGCAACCTGGCCATCTGAGTCAGGCAAGCGAGCTGCCCATTCAACGGTGTCATAGCCGTCTTCAGATTCTGACAGAAACGGGGTGAAGTCGCCCTCGGAGAGATACCGTCCGCGACAGTCCTGAACGACGACTAGATAACCTTTTTCCGCATACCAAGCCGGATGGGCATAGCCGAAGTTCGAAAGCGCTGCCTGCTTGTCATAGGGATGGCGACTCAAGAGAACGGGATAAGGGCCCTCCTGTTTCGGTCGATATACGTCTGCCAAAAGAACGGTCCCGTCGCGCATCTCTGCTGGGACGTTGCGCTCCACCGAAACTCCACCCATCCCAGTCAAGATTTCATAACTCATGTCTCTTCCTTGACCCCTGTCGGCTGCGTTATCGAATTTGACCTATCGATCTTGAGTTCTTCTCTTTGGTTCTTTGTTCCAGAACTCGCTTCAACCTCAAGAAATATCTCTTCTGCCCACTTCTTTCCCGACTCCTTGCACGTACCCCTAAAGACCTCGCCCGGGTCTAGACCAAGAACCTTTACCGACCGCTTCGGCTGTTCCTTGCGCAGATACACGAAGACATTCGTCCTCTCCGAGCCACTATTGGCCACCGCATAGTCGATCCACAGTGCACCACCGTCGTCTTCCTCTCTCACTGCACACTCCAAGATCGACACCCCAGTTTCTGGCACAGGTTGATCTTGTTCAACAAGAAACTTCGCGGTGAAGAACCGTCTGCGTTCAGAGTCGACCTTGTCTTTCCCACCTGAATTGCGAGACTGTCCGAGCCGGAGCCAAGACGAGTTGTTGGAGAGCAACACCTATACCCCACCCTCAAGATGTAGAGCGCCCAATGTTGGGCCTCACTGACCTGCAAGAAAGAAAGAGCCGGTTGCAAAGCCCAAGTTCATGAAGTCGGACAGATGTCGAGCCACCATTCCCCCTTGTCATCATCATTCACACCTCACTGCCTTTCGATCACTCATCGCACTTGCTCTTTATTATCAAATTTGCTACCACATGGTGCATAGGTCCTTAAATAGAGAGGCAGCCATGGGTCGATTTGATGGTAAGCGGATATTCGTAACTGGAGCAGGGAGTGGATTCGGGAGGCGAACATCCGAGAAGTTCGCTGAGGAAGGGGCCTCGACCATCTACATGGTGGACCGCCTGCAAGACCGCCTCGACCTGTCTGTCGAAGCCGTTACTTCACGGGGAGCAGAGGCCGTTCCCATGTGCTTTGATCTAGCCGACGGAGAAGCATGCGTTGATGCTATGGCACAAGCACTCGGTGGCGACAACCATCTAGACGTCCTGGTATGTAATGCCGCCCACTGGGCCGACGAGCATGTCCTAGAAATCAGTATGGAATCGTGGTCACGCCACCTAGCAGTAAACCTCACTGCCTATTTTCTCCTGGCTCGGGATGCAGCCCGTGCAATGGTTGAACGCGGCTCAGGCGTGATCCTCTTCAATGCGTCCATCGATGCTCAGGGCCACTCTCTGGGGTTCACCTCCTATTGCGTCACCAAGGCTGGGGACCGCGCTCTGATGAAGTCGATGGCTGTCGAATTGGCACGCTCAGGGGTTCGTGTCAACTCGGTCAGCCCCGGCCCGGCAGACACCCAACAGAGCACCGACATCGTCGGTGAGGAACTAATGGAAAAATGGCGTAAGCACGGGTTCCCCGAGGTGCCGCTAAACCGGTTGGCGTCAGTGGATGACATCGCCAATGCCTTCCTGTTCCTGGCATCCGATGAAGCTTCATATATCACCGGACACGACCTGGTGGTAGACGGCGGGCACACCGCCGACATCTACGAGATCCCCTCCGAATGAACCCATCGTTGATCTTGGGAGGCGGCAGTCGTCGGTTGTCCCGGCTTCTTAGCGGCCCTTCGACAACATGGCTGGTTACCGGATATGTTCTGGACGGCTTTGGTTGAGAACTTGAGAGCGTCTCCTGATTGGTCAGTCCGACAAGGCGGTGAGGCCTAAATGGTTCTGGTTGTTGCTCCGGTTCATTGGAGGAGATCCGCAATGCTGCGGGCCTACCTTGATCCCATCAGCGTTGGTCCCGGTGATCGTGTCCAAGTCATGGTCAGCACTGACGCACCGACCTACCGGGCCGAAGTCGTGCGACTGCTCCACGGGGACCCCAATCCGGAAGGTCCCGGTGTCCTCGAACAAGCCATGGATTGGCTTGATCCGCAAGAACCTCACCCCGGTCAAGAGCAGCCCCTGCGCCTAGGTTCTTGGATCGAACTTCCAGCCGCTGATCCCTGGCCCGCTTCTTTTTCTCTTACAGCCTGGGTCTATCCCACTGCCCATACCGGCCGCTTGCAGGTCATCGCCTCTTGGGCCGATGACAACAACGAGGTCCTGCGCTTGGAGATCGGAGAGGACTGGTGCCTACACGGTGCGCTTAGGGTCGGGGAGACCGTGCATCGGGTAAGCGCTCCTGCCGAGATTCGACCCAGACGCTGGCATTTCCTTGGTATCTCCTACGATTCAGAGACCCGACTGCTCGGTACCTTCTCCGCCGCACGAGGTGCCTCCATCTTCGCCGTCAATCGTGTTCCTGTTTTGGATTCCACCGTAGAGCCCGCCGCTGGCCCACTGTTGATCGGTGCCCAACGATGTGAGGGAGCCACGCTGAATGCTTTCAATGGCAAGGTGGGAGGGGTCAGCCTTTACAACAGTGCGCTCGACGACATCGATCTCACTGACCTAAAAAATGGTGCCCCCCCTCGGGGCCCGCGCTGTGAGGGGGCATGGGACTACAGCCGCGAAATCTATGGAAACCGCATTGTTGACGTCTCAGGCCGCGGTCGCCACGGTGTCGCATGCAACGGTCCAACCCGAGGCGTTACAGGCCCGAACTGGCGTGGTTCCAATGACACTGTCTATGCCGCCGCCCCTGAGCAGTACGACGCCGTCCACTTGCATGAAGATGACCTCAAAGACGCTAACTGGACGCCCACCTGTGATTTCAACATCCCTGCCGAAGCACGAAGTGGTATCTACGCAGTGCAAATTCGCGCCGGTTTGGATAGTGAGACCCTCTCCTTCGTTGTACGAGTCGGAGAAGTGGAAGAGGTGGAAAGAGCAGAAATCTTATTCGTCGTTCCCACGTTTACTTGGCTGGCCTATGCGAACTTCGATGCCTCGGACAAGCACGACATCGGGCTCTCCCTTTATGACAACCACAGCGATGGCACCGCGAACTATTACGCGACCTGGCGCAAGCCCACTTCCTCCACCCGTCCTGATCTCTATTTCGAGGCTGAGGAAGGTGGTGGGGCCGCACCAAAACTCGATCCCACGTCCCAAGGTATGGAGGAAAAGGCAACACACCTGGTCATGGCAGACCTGTACATCATCCATTGGCTGGAGCACCTTGGAGTCACCTACCACGTCATTGCTGATGATGACCTCCACCGTCGCGGAACGGAGGCCCTGTTGCCCTACGCCGTTGTTGTCAGTGCCGGCCACCATGAGTATTGGACGCCACAGATGTTGGATGCGATGGATACCTACCTCGAAGCCGGAGGGCACCTCCAGTACATGTCTGGGAACGGCCTCTACTGGGCTACATCTCTCCACCCGCAGCACCCCCACCTCATGGAAGTCCGTCGGCGAGGCGGTACTGCGACCAGCGAAGCGGAAGCTGGCGAACTGCAACACAGCAGTACGGGCCTACTCGGCGGCACCTGGAGCGATCAAGGCCGGGCCCCACAGCAGTTGGTAGGCGTGGGAATGGCAGGTCAGGGTTTCAGCCAAGCACCTGGTTTCCACCGTTTAACCGATTCCTACGACCCTCGTGCCGAGTTCATCTTCGAAGGGGTGGGAGTGAACGA